>Ga0256842_1002014_pt1 | contig 15238 bp, 11 predicted proteins | sample 4559240metaG_FD_185973 | JGI IMG/M metagenome (GOLD analysis project Ga0256842, IMG submission 185973) | Hydrothermal vent microbial communities from Guaymas Basin, Mexico - 4559-240 | ecosystem: Environmental > Aquatic > Marine > Hydrothermal vents | place: Mexico: Guaymas Basin | collected...
GGTGATGCCAGGAGACAATGCGCAATTTGAGGTAGAATTGATAGCGCCTATAGCCATGGAGAAAGGACTTAGGTTTGCGATAAGAGAAGGTGGAAGGACTGTTGGTGCAGGTGTAGTTTCGGAGATATTGGAGTAAGGAAGATGAGAATTAAAGTACAACTTCGGTGCACTGAGTGTAAATCAAAAAATTATTCTACTACAAAGAATAAGAGAAATACTTCTAAGTTAGAGCTTAGGAAGTTTTGTCCAAAGTGTGGGAAGCATGTAATACATAAGGAATCAAAATAAAAAAATTTTAGCGCAGGCCAGTAGCTCGAATTGGCAGAGCGTCGGACTCCAAATCCGGTGGTTGGGGGTTCGAGTCCCTCCTGGCCTGCCAATTTTTTTGTGTGTGCCTATGAAAAAAAATAAAAAAAAGTCATCAGTGGGCAAAAAAAATCCAATTCAAAGATTCATAGAATTCTTTGAAGAATCCAAGGTGGAGATGAAAAAGGTGGCGTATCCTTCGCAAAAGCAGACAATAGCCACCTGTACATCGGTCTTGGTGTTGGTTTTAATAGTATCTGTCTATTTAGGGATTGTTGATATAGTCCTATCAAAAATAGTTCAAGTCATTTTGTCTTAAAGTTCTAGAGATTTTAAAGCAGAAGACACCATGGAAGAAAAAAAACAAAAAGCCAAATGGTATATTGTGCAGACCCTATCAGGCTGCGAATACAAGGTGGAGAAGACCATTCGGGAGATGATTAAGAAGGGGAAAGCCAAGGACTATATTGAAGATGTGGTTGTTCCAACTGAAAAAGTAGTTGAGATGGTAAAGGGTCAAAAAAAGACTACAACTAGAAAATTTTATCCAGGCTATGTCCTTGTCAAGATGGTTTTGACTGATGAGTCCTGGCATATGGTTAGGCAGATCCCAAGGGTTACTGGTTTTATTGGTCATAGAACTCGTCCTGTACCTCTGAGGGATTCAGAGGCAGAAGCCTTGTTAAAACTGATTGAGGAGAGACAAGAACAACCAAGACCAAAGTATGATTTTCAACCTGGCGATAGGGTTCTTGTTATAGATGGGCCTTTTGCGAATTTTGATGGATATGTTGAAGAAGTGAATCAGGATAAGGGCACACTAAAGGTAAGTGTTTCAATTTTTGGAAGGAGTACCCCGGTTGAGCTGGACTTTGTCCAGGTATCAAAGACACAGTAATTAGCACCTTAGATTGGGATATCTATGGTGCGAGGATCAATCCAGAAGTGAAGGAAGGAGATTATGGCAAAAAAAGAAATAGCAAAAATCAAGCTGCAGATTCCTGCTGGATCCGCTAATCCGTCACCACCTGTTGGACCTGCTTTAGGTCAGCATGGGGTAAATATTATGGAGTTTTGTAAGGCCTTCAATGCAAAGACCTCTGATCAAAAAGGCATGATTATACCAGTCGTAATAACTGTTTACCAGGATAGGTCATTTACGTTCATCACAAAGACTCCTCCTGCATCTGTTTTGCTCAAAAAGGCAGCAAAAGTGGATAAGGGATCTAGCGAGCCCAAAAAGGATATTGTGGGTAAGGTTACAATGCAGCAAGTAGAAGAGATTGCAAAGATTAAGATGCCAGATTTGAATTGTAGCGACCTTGGCGCTGCTGTTAGGACCATAATTGGAACCGCCCGTTCTATGGGTATAGAAGTTGTTAAATAGTGGAGTATAGTCATGGCAAAAAGAGGGAAGAAATATTTAGAAGCAAAGAAGAAGATTGAGAATAGAAAATATGAATTAGATGAGGCCATTAAATTAGCACTTGAGATAGCATATGCGTCATTTGATGAGACAGTGGATGTTGCAGTGAGGCTAGGAGTGAATCCAAAATATTCTGATCAAATGGTCAGAGGGGGAATTGCATTGCCACATGGCCTTGGCAAACAGATAAGGGTTATTGCTTTTTGTAAAGGGGAAAAGCAACAGGAAGCACAGGAAGCTGGGGCTGACGTTGTGGGAGCAGAGGATCTTGTCCAGAAAATACAGGATGGCTGGCTAGAATTTGACAAAGCAGTTGCAACTCCTGATATGATGTCACAGGTTGGTAAAGTGGGTAGGATATTAGGCCCCCGGGGACTTATGCCAAATGCCAAGACCGGGACAGTAACCTTTGACATAGGTAAGGCAATATCTGAGTTAAAGAAAGGTATGGTGGAATATAAGGTGGATAAAGCAGGGATAATACACGCCCCTGTTGGTAAGGTATCCTTTGGGCCTGAAAAGCTTAAGGAGAATATTCAGGCATTGCTCGATAGTATTAATAAGGCAAAACCCCAGTCTGTAAAAGGGGCATATTTCCTTGGTATGGCTATATCCACAACTATGGGGCCAGGAATAAAAATAGACGCAACAAAGATTCCCAGCTATATTGAATAAAATCTACATAGAAAAATGGAGAGGATTTGAGTTTTTTTAAACCAATTGGTAATAACAAAATATTGCATAAAAGCGCATAAGAGTCAAAGACAGCAGGTGGCTTTGTAGCCTTAATGGCCTGCCGAGACCGGCTTTGGCTCTTTTTATTGGGAGGTGCAAGTGAGTAAAACACGTAAAGAAAAGGCAGAATTAATACAGAAGATAAAGGAAAGAGTAGATAAGGCAAGTATAATTTTGGTTACAGACTTCAAGGGGCTCACCGTTGAGGAAATGGAAGCATTAAGGGGAATGCTCAGGGAAAAGGGTGTGGAATTTCAGGTTGTAAAAAATACACTTGCACGAATTGCCCTAAAGGGAAGTGAGTTTGAAATCTTAGCAGATCAGCTTAAAGAAAATTGTGCTTTTGCCTTTGGGTATGATGATCCAGTTGTAGCTGCAAAGGTGCTCGGTGAGTACAAGAAAAAGAATAAGGATTTTAAAATCAAGTTTGGAGCCTTTGAGGGTGAATTTCTTGATGAGACAAAAATTGAACAATTGTCAAAACTTGCCTCTAAAGAGGAAATGTTATCTCAAATGTTGTGTACTTTAAATGCAGTACCGACAAATTTTGTGTGTCTTTTTGCCAACTTGCTTAGGGGGCTCTTATATGCCCTTCAAGGCATAAAAGACCAGAAACAAGGTTAAAGAAGCCAAAGCCCAAAATATTTTAAGGAGGAACAGATGTCAGAGATTACAAAGGAACAGGTTATTGAATTTATTTCAAACATGACCGTATTGGAGTTGGCCGAATTTATTAAGGAACTTGAAGAAAAATTTGGCGTTTCAGCTACTCCAGTTGCAGCAGTAGCAGGCGTTGCAGCAGCAGGTGGTGAAGCTGGAGGTGGTCAGGAAGAAGAAAAGACTGAATTTGACGTGGTATTAAAAGAGGTTGGTGGAAATAAGATCGCAGTTATTAAGGCGATCAGGGCACTAACTTCCTTAGGTCTTAAAGAAGCCAAGGCAAAGGTGGATGAAGTGCCATCTGTTATCAAAGAAGGAGTATCCAAAGAGGAAGCAGAAGAAGCCAAAAAACAGCTTGAAGAAGCTGGTGCAACTGTTGAGCTTAAATAACATTAGACAAAAAGGTGGCGGGGGTTTTGTAATCCCTGGCTGCCTTTTTTAATTTTCCCCCCAGGTGGTTAGCATCTCTCCGTGTATTGCGAAGATTAATGTTAATGATTTAATTTCAAAATTTTTTTAACTATAGTCCAATCCAAATATTTAAGGTGAAATTATGGGAAAACTTATAAAGAAGTTTGGAAGGATTAAGGAAGTTTTAGACACTCCATATCTTTTACAGCTTCAAAAGGAATCTTATAAGGAATTTTTACAAAAGCACCTACCTCCTGCAAGCAGAAGGGAGGATATAGGCCTTGAAGCGGCTTTTAGGTCAGTATTTCCCATAGAAGATTTCTACAAAACCGCACGGTTGGAATACGTTAGTTATGAGATTGGTGAGCCCAAATACGATGTAAATGAATGTTTAATTAAAGGACTCACCTATGAAGCACCTATAAGGCTGAAGGTACGTTTAATCGTCTATGACATTGACGAAGAGACAGAGACCCGCTCCATTCGTGATATAAAGGAACAAGATATTTATTTTGGAACTATTCCCCTTATGACTGATAGGGCTACGTTCATTATTAATGGTACCGAACGTGTTGTTGTTAACCAGCTTCAACGCTCACCAGGCATATTGTTTGATCATGATGGCGGTAAGACTCACTCCAGTAAAAAGGTTTTGTATAACGCAAGAATCATCCCCATGCGTGGTTCATGGCTGGACTTTGAATTTGATCACAAGGATATTCTCTATGTTCGCATAGATAGACGCAGAAAGATGCCAGCAACCATTCTCTTTAAGGCCATGGGGCTGACAAAAGAGGAAATTTTAAATTATTTTTATGATACTGAAGCATATAAAATTGTAGGAGATAAAGTTTATAGGGAAGTTAAAAAAGAGTTCTTTAGGAGAGAGAGACTATTCAGCGATATCTATGATAATGAGGGAAATATCTTATTTCACAAAGGGATGGAATTAAATAAGGCCATGTGGGCCGTTATGGTCAACAAGGGAATTGATTGGTTTGAAGTAGATCCTCATAGTCTTCAAGATGAATATATTGCTGAAGAAATTGTGGATGAGGATACAGGAGAAGTTCTAACCAATGTTGGAGATAAGATAAGTCCTGAACTCATAGATATTTTATCTGATAAAGGGGAAGTCATAGTTAAGGTCTTTCATACCAAGGGTATAGATATATCAGATTCAATTATAAAGACCTTGGAAATTGATAAAACTACTGACCAACAAAGTGCTCAGGTAGAGATTTATAGACGTCTAAGGCCAAGTTCTCCTCCAACTCCTGATGTAGCCAAGACCTTTTTTGAAAATATTTTTTCAAATCCAGATTATTATGACCTTTCAATAGTTGGAAGATATAAATTAAATAAGCGACTGGGGCACAATCTGCCAATGGACCTCAGGGTGCTCACCAATGAAGATATACTACTCACAGTAAAAAAGTTAATCAGGCTCAAGGATACCCATGGACCGGCAGATGACATTGATCACCTTGGAAATAGAAGGGTCAGGTCCGTTGGTGAGTTAGTGGAGAACCAATTTAGAATTGGACTGGTTCGTATGGAGCGCGCAATTAAGGAGAGAATGAGCCAGCAAGAAGTTGCAACACTGATGCCCCATGACCTTATTAATCCAAAGCCAGTTATAGCAGTGGTTAAGGAGTTTTTTGGTACTTCCCAGCTCTCTCAATTTATGGACCAGACAAATCCTTTATCTGAGGTCACACACAAAAGAAGGCTTTCTGCTCTTGGTCCAGGCGGTCTTACTAGAGAGCGTGCTGGATTTGAAGTCAGGGACGTACATCCCAGCCATTATGGAAGGATTTGTCCAATTGAAACTCCTGAAGGCCCAAATATTGGTCTTATTGTATCACTCACTACCTATGCAAAGGTAAACAAATATGGTTTTATAGAGACTCCTTATCTCAAGGTAGTGGACGGTAAGGTAACAAATGAAATCGTGTACCTGGATGCCCAGGAGGAAGAAAATCATGTCATTGCCCAGGCAACTGATTTAATAGATAAGGATGGAAATATAATTCCTGACAAGGTTGCAGCTAGAGAACAAGGAGAATTTGTTGTTGTAGATAAAAAGCGTGTAACCTTAATGGATATTTCTCCCAGACAAATTGTGTCTGTATCTTCATCCCTTATTCCATTTTTAGAACATGATGATGCAAACAGGGCCCTTATGGGATCAAACATGCAACGACAGGCAGTGCCACTTCTAATAAGTGAGCCTCCTCTGGTTGGTACAGGTATGGAGCCCATTGTAGCCAGTGATTCTGGTAATTGTCTTCTGGCTGAAGGGGATGGAGTTGTAGAATATGTGGATTCTCAAAAAATTATTGTAAGATATGACGATGAGTCTATAGCACCTGAAACATGCGGGGTTAAGATTTATGATCTAGAGAAGTTTAAAAAATCCAATCAGAATAGTTGTTATAATCAGACTCCAATTGTTGAGATTGGCCAAAGGATATCCAACAGACAGATTTTGGTTGATGGTCCATGTATTAAGGATGGGGAATTAGCCCTTGGAAAAAACCTAATAGTGGCATTTATGCCCTGGGGCGGGTATAATTTTGAGGACGCAATTTTATTGTCTGAGAGGTGTGTAAAGGACGATGTATTTACATCTATTCATGTGGAAGAATTTGAAGTAGTTGCAAGGGACACAAAGTTAGGACCCGAGGAGATTACCAGGGATATCCCAAATGTAAGCGAGGATATGTTAAAGGACCTTGATGAAAGTGGTATAATTCGGATTGGCGCTAAGGTAAAGCCAGATAGTATACTTGTTGGGAAGATTACGCCAAAGGGAGAGACTCAGCTAACCCCAGAAGAAAGGCTCTTAAGGGCCATTTTTGGGGACAAGGCCAGAGATGTAAAGAACACATCCCTTAAAGTTCCCCCTGGAATAGAAGGAACAGTCATAGATGTAAAGGTTTTTAACAGAAGGTCTACTGAAAAGGACGACAGGAGTAAGCTAATTGAAGCTGAAGAATTAAAAGAAATTGATAGAAAGGAACAATTGCACATAAACGGGATATCAGCTGCAATTAGGGAAAAATTGTGGAAGGTTATTAAGGGTAAAAATTTAGCCAAGACTATAGTTAAACAGCAAAAGGGTAAAGTATGGGCTGAAGCCAATAAGCCATTAAAAAAATCAGTGTTTGAATCTATTCCTTTGAAAAAATTAAAAGGGGCCTTTTCAAACAAAGAAGTTAATGAGCAGGTTGATGAAATATTAAAGGAATACAACAAAAAGATTGAATTTGTTCAAGGCATATATGAGAAAAAGCGTGCCAAAGTGGTTGAAGGAGATGATCTGCCACCTGGCGTTATTAAGATGGTAAAGGTATACATTGCCATTAAACGGAAAATAAGTGTTGGCGATAAGATGGCGGGAAGACATGGAAACAAAGGCGTTGTGTCCTGTATCTTGCCAGAAGAGGACATGCCATTTTTTAAAGACGGAACTCCAGTTGATATAGTCTTAAATCCCTTGGGTGTTCCTTCAAGGATGAATATAGGACAAATTATGGAGACCCATCTTGGTTGGGGATTAAAAGAGCTTGGAGAACAACTTGCTGAAATGGCGAAAAAGGCCGTTGATATAGATAAACTGAGGCAGGAAGTTAAGGCTATTTTTGATTCAGAAGAAATTAATGAAATCATAGATGAAATGGACGACGAGGAATTTATAGAGGAAGTCAAGTCTCTTAAGAAAGGTATTGAAGCAAAGACCCCTGTTTTTGATGGGGCCAGCGAAGACGAGATATGGAAACTTCTTGAAAAGGCTGGGCTTCCTGCGGATGGTAAAACTGTCCTTTATGACGGTAGGACTGGAGAGCCCTTTTATAGTCCAGTGACTGTGGGTTATATGTATATGATGAAACTGCATCATCTGGTTGATGAAAAGATCCATGCCCGTTCTACTGGTCCATATTCTCTGGTAACCCAGCAACCTCTTGGGGGAAAGGCCCAGTTTGGAGGACAGAGGCTGGGAGAAATGGAAGTTTGGGCCCTAGAGGCTTACGGAGCAGCTTACTTGTTGCAAGAGTTTTTGACTGTTAAGTCGGATGATGTTCACGGTAGAGTGAAGATGTATGAGAATATCGTGCGTGGAGAAAACTACTTAACATCAGCTATGCCAGAATCATTCAATGTGTTAGTAAAAGAATTGATGGCTCTAGCACTTGATGTAGAACTTATTGTAGATAAGAGAAAAAAGCAGGGCTTTAAGAAAAAGACAGATGTAATTGACTAATAATACAGTAATAAGTCCCTTGAAATAAAACTTTTTTCAAGGAGAAGAAATAATTATGTCCTTAGATGAACTTTATACAATGCAAAGTGGTACTGATGTTCAAGTAACATCGCAGGATTTAATAGGCATAAAGATATCCATGGCCTCTCCAGAAAAGATAAGAGAATGGTCTTATGGAGAGGTTAAAAAGCCTGAAACCATCAATTACAGGACTTTTAAGCCTGAAAGAGATGGACTTTTTTGTGCTAAGATTTTTGGACCTGTGAAAGATTATGAGTGTAATTGCGGGAAATATAAGAGAATGAAACACAGGGGTATTGTATGTGAAAAATGTGGAGTTGAAGTCATATCTTCTAAGGTAAGAAGGGAGAGGATGGGCCATATTGAACTGGCTGCCCCTGTAGCCCATATATGGTATCTAAAATCTGTTCCTTCCAAGATAGGTGTGCTTTTGGACATGACCATGTCAGAGGTGGAGAAGGTTCTCTATTTTGAGTCTTATGTGGTTATAGATCCAAAAGAGACTTCCCTTAAAAAGAAACAACTCTTAACAGAGGATCAATATGTTCAAATATTGGAAAGATACGGAGAAGATGCTGTTTCAGTTGGCATGGGAGCTGAGGCAATTAAAGAACTTCTAGAAGAGATAGATCTTGAAAAACTTAGAGATGAATTAAAACAAGAGACCTTAAATACCAAGTCAGTGAATAAAAAGAAGAAAATAACCAAGAGGTTGAAAGTAGTTGAAGCCTTTTTAGAGTCTGGCAACAAACCAGAATGGATGATATTAGAGGCACTTCCAGTTATTCCTCCAGATTTAAGACCTCTGGTTCCATTAGATGGAGGTAGGTTTGCCACAAGTGATTTAAACGATCTCTACAGAAGGGTAATTAATAGAAACAATAGATTGAAGCGATTATTAGAGTTAGGGGCTCCTGATATTATTATCAGAAATGAAAAAAGGATGCTTCAAGAGGCAGTAGATGCACTTTTGGATAATGGGCGCAGGGGTAAGGCAATTACTGGAACAAATGGACGTCCCCTAAAGTCTTTAAGTGACATGATAAAGGGAAAACAGGGGAGATTTAGACAGAATCTGCTTGGAAAACGTGTTGATTATTCAGGCAGGTCGGTCATTGTTGTTGGTCCAAAACTAAAGCTCCATCAATGTGGTCTTCCAAAGAAAATGGCCCTGGAGTTGTTTAAGCCTTTTATTTATCATAAATTAGAAGAAAAAGGCTATGCATCCACTATCAAGAGTGCAAAGAGGATGGTAGAGCGAGAAGAGGTGGTGGTATGGGATGCCTTGGAGGAGATTGTTAAAGAATATCCCATATTGCTAAACAGGGCGCCTACTCTCCATAGGTTGGGGATTCAGGCATTTGAGCCTTTACTCGTGGAAGGGAAGGCAATTCAGTTGCATCCATTAGTATGTACTCCTTACAATGCAGATTTTGATGGTGACCAGATGGCAGTGCACGTACCTCTATCCATTGAGGCAAGGATAGAGTGTAGAGTGCTTCTTTTGTCTACTAATAATATTTTATCTCCAGCAAATGGGAATCCAATAATATTGCCATCCCAGGATATTGTGTTAGGCCTTTATTTCATGTCTCTTATTAGGTCCTTTGAGCCAGGAGAAGGAAAGATTTTTTCAGACCCAGAGGAAGTGATCGCTGCTTATGATGCCGGCGTTATTTCCATACATGCAAAAATAAAAGTAAGAATGGATGGAAAATTTGTTGAAACCTGTGCTGGAAGAATTCTTATAGGTGAACTCCTACCCAAAGAGGTGCCCTTTGAACTGGTAAATTGTGTTATGAATAAGAAGAGTATTGCCCGCTTAATTGCAGAGGCATATCAGCGAGCAGGGACTAAAGCAACAGTGATTTTATGTGATAGGTTGAAGGATTTGGGATTTGAATATGCTACAAGGGCTGGGGTAACCATATCAGTTAAGGATTTAAAACTGCCATCAAAGAAAAAAGAAATTGTTGAGGCTGCTAGGCGTGAAGCTGAGGAGATTTTAAAACAGCACAGAGAAGGTATAATTACCAGAACAGAAAGATATAATAAAGTAGTTGATGTTTGGACAAAAGCTACTAATGAAGTTGCCAAGATGATGATGGAAGAAATTTCCAAAGACATTTTGGTGGATCCCAAGACAGGCGAAGAGGTAGAGAATGACAGTTTGAACCCTATTTACATGATGAGTCACTCAGGATCAAGGGGTAATCCTGACCAGATGAGGCAGCTTGCTGGAATGAGAGGACTTATGGCAAAACCTTCTGGTGAAATTATTGAAACTCCAATTATTGCCTCATTTAGAGAAGGATTGTCTGTATTAGAGTACTTTACATCTACCCACGGTGCAAGAAAAGGACTTGCAGATACAGCCCTTAAAACAGCAAATTCTGGATACCTGACCAGAAGATTAGTGGATGTAGTTCAGGATGTAATTGTCTCTGAGCTCGATTGCGGTACTGTTGATGGAATTGAGATCACAAGAGAAGTCAAACCAGGAGAAGTTCAAGAAAAACTCTACAGTAGGGTACTAGGCAGAATAGCCCTTATGGATATTTTACACCCAGAGACTGGCGAGGTGCTGGTGCCTGCCAATACCATGATAGATGAAGAAAAAGCCAGGCTGATCGATGAGGTGGGTATAAACTCCGTTATAATTAGATCTGTTTTAACCTGTCAGAGTAAGAGGGGCGTGTGTGCTTATTGTTATGGAAGGGATTTGGCCAGGGGTCACCTTGTAAATGTGGGAGAGGCAGTTGGTATTATTGCTGCTCAGTCCATTGGAGAACCTGGGACCCAGCTCACAATGCGTACATTTCACATTGGTGGTACTGCATCAAAAGAAATAGAGCAATCTTCTATAGTTGCACGCTATTCTGGTAAGATCACATTTAATGGTGTGAGGACAGTTGAAAATAGAGAAGGGAAGTTGTTGGTTATTGGTAGAAATGGACAGATTGGGATAGTTGATGAACAAGGAAGAGAACGGGAAAGATATACCCTACCAATAGGCGCTAGATTGCACGTTAAAATGGGCGATAATGTCAAAAAGGGTCAGCTTATTGCAGAGTGGGATCCATTTCAAGAACCATTTATTGTGGATGTTGATGGAGTAGTTCATTACAGTGATATTGTAGAGGGAATGACATACGAGGAAAAGGTGGATGAAATAACAAATAAGGCTACCAAGACCATTGTTGAATATAGATCTACTAATTATAGACCGAGTATTTCCATTGTAGATGAAAATGGAGAGGTAAAAAAGAGACCCAACTCTTCTTTGGAGGCAGTATATTATTTGCCAGTGGGTGCGATTTTGATGGTTGAAGAAGGTCAGAGGGTACATGCTGGTGATATTATAGCCAGAAAGCCTAGAGAAACTGCAAAAATCAAGGATATAGTTGGTGGTCTTCCAAGGGTGGCAGAACTATTTGAGGTGAGAAAGCCTAAGGAAATGGCCATTATATCTGAGATAGATGGGGTAGTTAGCTTTGGCCCTGATATTAAGGGTAAGCGTAGAATCATTGTAACTCCTGAGACAGGAGATCCCAAAGAGTATTTGGTGCCAAAGGGAAGACATATCCTAGTACAAGAAGGCGACTACGTGAAGGCTGGGGACTTTTTGACAGAAGGTTCTCCAGAACTCCACGATTTATTGAAGATAAAAGGGGAAAAATTTTTGGCAAAATACCTGGTTGATGAAATCCAGGAGGTATACAAATATCAGGGGGTCAATATCAACGATAAGCATATTGAAATAATTGTTCGTCAGATGCTGAAGAAGGTAAATATTGTTGACCCTGGAGATACTAATTTCCTTATTGGTGAACATGTAGAAAAACATAGATTCCTAGAAGAAAACATGAAGGCGGTAGAAAAAGGTTTAAAACCTGCTGTGGCAGAACCGCTAGTTTTGGGAATTACTCAGGCTTCTCTTTCCACTGAATCATTTATTTCAGCAGCCTCATTTCAGGAAACTACAAAGGTTTTGACTGAAGCTGCCCTTCAAGGAAAGGTTGATTACTTAAGAGGACTGAAAGAAAATGTCATTGTTGGTAGATTGATCCCTGCAGGTACGGGATTTAGGTCTTACCTAAATCTTGAAATTGAAGTGCCTGAACAACCAGAGAATCCTGAACTATTTCTAGATGAACTCAAGAAGGAGTTATGGAGTCAAGAAGAGGAATATTAAAAATAATTACCGAATATGGGATTTCATAGATTGACAGCTTATAGAAAATAGGTTAGCTAATACGTCTTTTGAACGCACATTTTTATGGATTATGCAGTTATATTAAAGATTGAAGGAGGCTATATATGCCCACGATTAATCAACTTGTGAGAAAAGGGCGTGAGAAGGTAAAGTCTTCAAAAAAGAGGGCTGCATTGCAAGGATGTCCACAGAAAAGAGGAGTTTGTGTTAGGGTTTATACCACTACACCTAAAAAACCCAACTCGGCCCTCAGGAAGGTAGCTAGGGTAAGGCTGACAAATGGTATAGAGGTCACCTCGTATATTCCTGGTGAAGGGCATAATTTGCAGGAACACTCTGTTGTCCTGGTGAGGGGCGGCCGTGTTAAAGACCTTCCTGGTGTACGTTATACAATTATTCGTGGAGCCCTTGATGCTGCAGGAGTTCAGGATCGTAGGAAGAGTAGGTCTAAATATGGTGTTAAGAGACCAAAATAGTTTTTAAGGAGATGTAAGATATGCCTCGTAAAGGACCTGTACCTAAAAGAGAAATTTTGCCAGACCCAAGGTATAAGAGTAAATTGGTGGCCAAGTTTATTAATGGTGTGATGAGGGATGGAAAGAAGAGTGTTGCTGAAAAGATAGTTTATAGTGCCATGGAAGAGCTGGCAAAGAATACATCAGATGAGCCTTTGACAGCCTTTGAAAAGGCAATAAATAATGTGAAACCTGAAGTTGAGGTAAAGCCGAGAAGGGTTGGTGGGGCCACCTATCAGGTACCAGTGGAGGTAACTCCCCATAGACAACTTATTCTGGCAATTAGGTGGCTGATTCAAGCTGCAAGGAGTCGCGGTGAAAAAGGTATGGTAAAAAGGCTCAGTGCTGAGTTAACCGATGCCTATCATAATAGGGGTATTGCAATTAAAAAGAAGGAAGATACCCACAGAATGGCTGAAGCCAACAAGGCCTTTGCCCACTATAGGTGGTAGTAGTAAAGGTCGTAGATTGAAAAATTTTTATTGAGGTGAAAAGTGGGAAGGATAGTACCTATTGAGAAGCAGCGAAATATTGGTTTTATGGCGCACATTGATGCTGGTAAGACTACTACAACAGAGCGTATCTTGTTTTACACAGGAGTGTCCCATAAAATTGGTGAGGTCCATGATGGAGAAGCCATTATGGACTTTATGGCCCAGGAACAGGAAAGGGGTATAACAATAACATCTGCTGCAACTACATGTTTTTGGAAGGGATACAGGATCAATATAATTGATACCCCGGGCCATGTTGATTTTACGGTGGAAGTGGAAAGGTCTCTTAGGGTGTTGGATGGGGCAGTTGCAGTTTTTTGTGCAGTCGGGGGTGTTGAGCCCCAATCTGAGACTGTATGGAGACAGGCAGATAAATACAGGGTGCCGAGACTCGCCTTTGTCAATAAAATGGATAGGGTGGGAGCTGATTATTTTCGTGTAATAGATATGATAAAGGAGCGACTTAAAGCAAAACCTGTACCCATACAAATACCAATTGGTAAAGAAGAAAATTTTAAAGGGGTCATAGATTTAATTCATGGTCAGGCCCTGTATTTTGATGAGCAGACCCTAGGAAAAAAGACATATTCAGACAATATACCCGAGGATTTAATTGAAGATACAGAGTATTGGAGAAGCTATTTGGTAGAAGCGGTTGCAGAAGAAGACGATGAACTATTGGAACTCTATTTAGGTGGAGAAGATATACCTATTCAAAGATTAACTGAAGCAATTCGGAAGAGTACAATTAATCTAAAAGTGTGTCCCGTATTTTGCGGGGCAGCCTTTAAGAACAAGGGTATACAACCCCTACTGGATGGAATTATAGACTTTTTACCCTCGCCAGTTGATCTACCACCAGCTGAAGGAATCAGACCTGACACTGGTGAAAAGGTTGTCTGTGAGTGTCGGGATGATGCTCCTGTAAAGGCATTTGCATTTAAATTGATGACTGATCCTTATGTTGGACATCTGACTTTCTTGAGGGTTTATTCTGGCCATATAGAGACAGGTATGAGTCTTTTAAATACTACAAATATGAAGAAGGAGCGTATTGGAAGGCTCCTTAAGATGCATGCCAATAAGAGAGAGGAGATTAAAGAGGCCTGGGCTGGTGATATTGTTGCTGCAGTAGGGCTAAAGACTGTGTCTACAGGTGATACCTTGTGTGATCCAAAGGACCCAGTAATACTTGAAAATATAGACTTTCCAGAGCCAGTTATAGATGTTGCTATAGAACCCAAGACAAAGTCTGACAGAGATAATTTATCTGCTGCACTGGCAAAGCTTACAAAGGAAGATCCTTCTTTTAAGGTGAAGACAGATGAAGAAACAGGTCAGACTATTATCTCAGGGATGGGTGAGCTGCATATTGAGATAATAGTGGATCGTTTGATTAGAGAGTTTAAAGTTGACGCCAATGTGGGGCAGCCAAAGGTTGCTTACAGAGAAACAATAACCAAGTCAGCCAAGAGCGAAGCAAAGTTTATTAAACAGACTGGCGGTAGGGGGCAATATGGTCATGTAGTTATTGAGGTTGAGCCTGCACCTGGTGAAGGGTATGTATTTAAGAATTCCATTGTAGGTGGAGTGATACCCAAAGAATATATACCTGCAGTAGATAAAGGCATCAAAGATGCTTTGCGTAGTGGCGTCCTTGCAGGTTATCCAGTGATTGATCTTAAGGTCAATCTGGTGTTTGGTTCATATCATGAGGTGGATTCCTCTGAACAGGCCTTTTATGTGGCTGGATCAATGGCAATAAAGGACGCGTGTTTAAAGGCTTCGCCTGTACTATTAGAACCGATTATGTTGGTGGAAGTGCTCTGTCCAGAAGAGTATGTTGGAGAGGTTATGGGCGATTTAAATAGCAGGCGAGGTAAGATATTGGGTATGGAATCTAGGTTAGGTACCCAGATAGTGAGGGCATATGTTCCTTTAAAGGAAATGTTTGGGTATTCAACTGTAATAAGGACCCTGACACAGGGTCGAGCAAACTTTACGATGCAATTTGATCATTACGAAAAAGTACCAACAACAGTAGCAGAAGAAATTATAAGAAGCAGGGGGTAGTTATGGGGAAGGAGAAGTTTGAGAGGCGGAAGCCACATGTAAACATAGGGACGATAGGTCATATAGATCATGGGAAGACGACGTTGACTGCGGCGATAACAAAGCAGTTGAGTT
>Ga0256842_1002015_pt1 | contig 15227 bp, 11 predicted proteins | sample 4559240metaG_FD_185973 | JGI IMG/M metagenome (GOLD analysis project Ga0256842, IMG submission 185973) | Hydrothermal vent microbial communities from Guaymas Basin, Mexico - 4559-240 | ecosystem: Environmental > Aquatic > Marine > Hydrothermal vents | place: Mexico: Guaymas Basin | collected...
ACTCAACTGCTTTGTTATCGCCGCTGTCAACGTGGTCTTACCATGATCTATGTGACCTATCGTCCCTATGTTTACATGTGGCTTCCGCCTCTCAAACTTCTCCTTCCCCATAACTACCCCCTGGTTCTTATAATTTCTTCTGCTACTGTTGTTGGTACTTTTTCATAGTGATCAAATTGCATTGTAAAATTTGCCCTACCTTGAGTCAGGGTCCTTATTACTGTTGAATATCCAAACATTTCCTTTAAAGGAACATAAGCCCTCACTATCTGGATACCTAACCTGGATTCCATTCCCAATATCTTACCCCGCCTGCTATTTAAATCACCCATAACCTCACCTACGTATTCCTCTGGACAGAGGACTTCTACTAACATAATAGGTTCTAAAAGTACAGGCGAAGCCTTTAAACAAGCATCCTTTATAGCCATTGAGCCAGCCACATAAAAGGCCTGTTCAGAGGAATCCACCTCATGATATGAACCAAACACCAGATTTACCTTCAGATCAATCACTGGATAACCCGCAAGAACACCACTTAGCAATGCATCTTTGATGCCTTTATCTATAGCAGGTATATATTCTTTGGGTATTACTCCGCCTACAATAGAATTTTGAAATACATACCCCTCACCTGGTGCAGGCTCTACTTCAATCACTACGTGTCCATATTGTCCCCTACCACCAGTCTGTTTTATAAACTTTGCTTCACTCTTTGCTGACCTGGTTATTGTCTCCCTATAGGCCACCTTTGGCTGTCCCACATTAGCATCAACTTTAAACTCTCTAATCAAGCGGTCAACTATAATCTCTATATGAAGCTCACCCATTCCTGAAATAATAGTCTGTCCTGTTTCTTCATCTGTTTTAACTTTAAAAGAAGGATCTTCCTTAGTGAGCTTTGCAAGTGCAGCAGACAAATTATCTCTATCAGACTTTGTCTTGGGCTCTATGGCAACGTCTATAACTGGTTCAGGAAAATCTATATTTTCAAGGATTACTGGCTCCTTTGGATCACATAGGGTATCACCTGTAGCAACAGTCTTAAGACCCACTGCAGCCACAATATCACCAGCCCAGGCCTCTTTTATCTCCTCCCTCTTATTGGCGTGCATTTTTAGGAGCCTTCCAATTCGCTCCTTTTTCATATTTGTCGTATTTACAAGACTCATCCCTGTTGCTATGTGGCCAGAATATACTCTAAGAAAGGTTAGATGTCCTACATATGGGTCGGTCATTAATTTAAATGCAAAAGCCTTCACTGGTGCATCATCTCTACACTCACAAACGACCTTTTCCCCGGTATCAGCTCTAATTCCTTCAATAGGTGGCAGATCAACTGGCGAAGGTAAAAAGTCTATTATTCCATCTAATAGGGGTTGTATACCCTTATTTTTAAAGGCAGCTCCACAAAATACAGGGCATATTTTAAGATTAATTGTACTCTTCCGAATTGCTTGAGTTAATCTTTCAATTGGTATCTCCTCTCCAGATAAATATAGCTCCAGCAATTCATCATCTTCTTCTGCAACTGCTTCTACCAGATAACTCCGCCAATACTCTGTATCTTTTAATAGAACTTCTGGTATATTGTCTGAATAGGTCTTTTTTCCAAGGGTTTGTTCATCAAAATACATGGCCTGACCATGAATTAAATCTATGACCCCTTTAAAATTTTCTTCTTTGCCTATTGGTATTTGAATGGGTACTGGTTTTGCCTTTAGGCGCTCCTTAATCATCTCAATTACTCGGAAATAATCAGCTCCCACCCTATCCATTTTATTTACAAAGGCAAGTCTTGGCACCTTATATTTATCTGCCTGTCTCCACACTGTTTCAGACTGAGGCTCAACACCGCCCACAGCACAAAAAACTGCAACAGCTCCATCTAACACCCTGAGAGACCTTTCCACTTCTACTGTAAAATCAACGTGTCCCGGTGTATCAATTATATTTATTCTATATCCCTTCCAAAAACAGGTTGTTGCAGCAGATGTTATAGTAATACCTCTTTCCTGTTCCTGAGCCATAAAGTCCATAATGGCTTCACCATCATGGACTTCACCAATTTTATGGGACACACCAGTATAAAATAGAATACGTTCAGTTGTAGTAGTTTTTCCCGCATCTATATGGGCCATAAAACCGATATTTCGCTGTTTATCAATTGGAACTATTCTTCCCACATCTCACCTCTTACCACCTATAATGCGCAAAGGCCTTGTTGGCTTCTGCCATTCTGTGGGTATCTTCCTTTTTCTTGATTGCAATACCCCTATTATGATAGGCGTCAGTAAGTTCAGCACTAAGCCTTTTTACCATGCCTTTTTCACCACGACTCCTTGCAGATTGGATTAACCACCTGATTGCCAGAATAAGTTGTCTATGGGGAGTTACCTCCACCGGGACCTGATATGTAGCCCCTCCAACCCTTCTTGGCTTTACCTCAACCTCTGGCTTGACATTGTTTATGGCCTTTTCAAAAGCTGCCAGAGGTTCATCCGAAGTATTTTTTGCCAATTCATCCATGGCCTTATAGACTATTTTTTCAGCAACACTCTTTTTTCCATCTCTCATAACACCGTTGATAAATTTGGCCACTAATTTACTCTTATACCTTGGGTCTGGCAAAATTTCTCTTTTTGGTACAGGTCCTTTACGAGGCATATCTTAAATCTCCTTAAAAACTATTTTGGTCTCTTTACACCATATTTAGATCTACTCTTTCTACGATCCTGAACTCCTGCAGCATCAAGGGCTCCACGAATAATTGTATAACGTACACCAGGAAGGTCTTTAACACGCCCGCCCCTCACCAGCACAACAGAATGTTCCTGCAAATTATGCCCTTCACCTGGAATATAGCAGGTAACCTCTATGCCATTTGTCAACCTTACCCTTGCTACCTTTCTAAGAGCTGAGTTAGGCTTTTTTGGAGTAGTAGTATAAACCCTTACACAAACCCCTCTTTTCTGTGGACATCCTTGCAGCGCAGCCCTCTTTTTTGAAGACTTTACCTTCTCACGCCCCTTTCTCACTAGTTGATTTATAGTGGGCATATATGGCCTCCTTCTGTAAGATAACTAAAGATAACTCCATTAACATGCGTTCAAAAGATGGTTTATCTAACCTATTTTCTATATAGTGTCAATCACTGAATATCCATTGTGGGTAATTATTTTTCTAATATTCTTCCTCTTCACTCCACAACTCCTTTTTCAGCTCATCTAAAAATAGCTCCGGATTCTCTGGTTGTTCAGGCACCTCAATTTCAAGATTAAGGTAAGACCTAAATCCTGTACCTGCTGGGATCAATCTTCCAACAATGACATTTTCCTTCAATCCTCTTAAGTAATCCACCTTCCCTTGAAGGGCAGCTTCTGTCAAAACCTTTGTAGTTTCTTGAAATGAAGCTGCTGAAATAAATGACTCAGTGGAAAGAGAAGCCTGAGTAATTCCCAAAACAAGTGGTTCAGCCACTGCTGGTCTTAGACCTTTTTCTACTGCCTTCATGTTTTCTTCTAAAAATTTATGCTTTTCCACATGCTCACCAATAAGAAAATTGGTATCTCCAGGATCCACAATATTTACCTTCCTGAGCATCTGACGAACAATTATCTCTATATGTTTATCATTAATATTTACTCCCTGATATCTATATACCTCCTGGATCTCATCAACAAGATATTTTGCCAGGAATTTTTCACCTTTTATTTTTAATAAATCATGGAGTTCTGGGGAACCTTCAGTTAAAAAGTCCCCAGCTTTCACATAATCACCCTCTTGTACTAAGATATGTCTTCCCTTTGGCACCAGATATTCCTTGGGATCTCCTGTCTCTGGAGTTACAATAATTCTACGCTTACCCTTAATATCAGGACCAAAGCTAACTACTCCGTCTATCTCAGATATAATGGCCATTTCCTTTGGCTTTCTTACTTCAAATAGTTCTGCTACCCTTGGAAGACCACCAACAATATCTTTTATTTTTGCAGTTTCTCTTGGTTTTCTGGCTATAATATCACCAGCATGCACCCTCTGACCTTCTTCAACCATCAAAATCGCACCCACTGGCAAATAATACACTGCCTCCAGTGAAGAGTTGGGTCTGTTTTTTACTTCTCCATTTTCATCTGTAATGGAAATACTTGGTCTATAATTAGTGGATCTGTATTCAACTATGGTTTTAGTAGCCTTATTTGTTATTTCATCCACCTTTTCCTCATATGTCATTCCCTCTACAATATCACTATAGTGAACAATACCATCAACATCTACGATAAATGGTTCTTGAAATGGATCCCACTCTGCAATTAGTTGTCCTTTTTCCACCTTATCATCTTTTTTAACGTGTAATCTTGCACCAATTGGTAAAGTATATCTTTCTCGTTCTCTGCCTTGTTCGTCAACAATTCCAATTTGACCATTTCTACCAATAACTAATAAATTACCTTCTCTGTTTTCTACTGTCCTCACTCCATTAAAGGTGATCCTACCAGAATAGCGAGCAACTATTGAAGATTGTTCAATCTCTTTAGATGCAGTACCACCAATATGAAAGGTACGCATTGTTAGCTGTGTTCCAGGCTCACCAATGGATTGGGCTGCAATTATACCAACAGCCTCTCCTACATTAACAAGATGTCCCCTGGCCAAATCTCTTCCATAACAATAGGCACATACACCTCTTTTACTCTGACAGGTTAAAACAGACCTGATTATTACCGAATTTATTCCTATCTCATCAATGAGCCTGGCCTTTTCTTCATCAATCATGGTATTGGCAGGCACCAATACCTCACCAGTCTCAGGATGTAAAATATCCATAAGGGCTATTCTTCCCAACACCCTACTAAATAGCTCTTCTTGAACTTCTCCTGGTTTGATTTCCCTTGTAATCTCAATCCCGTCAACAGTTCCGCAATCTATTTCAGAGACAATTACATCCTGAACAACATCTACCAATCTTCTGGTAAGATATCCAGAGTTTGCTGTTTTAAGGGCTGTATCTGCAAGACCTTTTCTTGCACCATGGGTAGATGTAAAGTATTCCAACACAGACAATCCTTCTCTAAAAGACGAGATAATTGGAGTTTCAATAATCTCTCCAGAAGGTTTAGCCATAAGGCCTCTCATTCCAGCGAGCTGCCTCATCTGATCAGGATTACCTCTAGATCCTGAATGGCTCATCATATAAATCGGGTTCAAGCTGTCATTTTCTACCTCTTCGCCTGTCTTGGGATCGACCAAGATATCTTTGGAAATTTCTTCCATCATCATCTTGGCAACCTCATTGGTGGCCTTGGTCCAAACATCAACTACTTTATTATATCTCTCTGTTCTGGTAATTATCCCTTCTCTATGCTGATTTAAAATTTCCTCAGCCTCCCGCCTGGCAGCTTCAATGATCTCTTTTTTCTTTGATGGTAATTTTAAATCTTTAACAGAAATTGTTACTCCCGCCCTTGTTGCATATTCAAATCCAAGATCCTTCAATTTATCACATAAAATCACTGTGGCTTTGGTCCCTGCACGATGATATGCCTCTGCAACTAATCGCGCGATACTCTTTTTATTCATAACACAATTTACCAATTCAAAGGGAACTTCTTTAGGTAGAAGTTGCCCTATCAGAACCCTACCTGCACAGGTCTCAACCAATTTTCCATCCATTCTTACTTTTATTTTTGCATGTATGGAAATAACTCCTGCATCATAAGCAGCAATCACTTCCTCTGGATCTGAAAAAATCTTTCCTTCACCTGGTTCAAACGACCTTATAAGCGACATAAAATAAAGCCCTAAAACTATATCCTGGGATGGGAGTATTATAGGATTTCCGTTTGCTGGAGATAGGATATTATTGGTTGACATAAGAAGCACTCTACACTCTATTCTGGCCTCAATGGATAGGGGAACATGCACAGCCATTTGATCACCATCAAAATCTGCATTGTAAGGAGTACATACTAATGGATGCAGCTGAATTGCCTTGCCTTCCACAAGTAAAGGCTCAAATGCCTGAATTCCCAGCCTGTGAAGAGTAGGAGCTCTATTTAAGAGTATAGGATATTCTTTAACAATTTCTTCCAGTGCATCCCATACAACCACATCTTCTCGCTCAACCATCCTCTTTGCACTCTTTATAGTGGAGGCATATCCTTTTTCCTCTAATTTATGGTAAATAAAGGGTTTAAACAGCTCCAGGGCCATTTTTTTTGGAAGACCACATTGATGCAGCTTTAGCTTCGGGCCAACAACAATCACAGATCTGCCTGAATAATCAACCCTTTTTCCAAGGAGATTCTGTCTAAATCTTCCCTGTTTCCCCTTTATCATATCACTTAATGATTTTAGGGGACGTCCATTTGTTCCAGTAATTGCCTTGCCCCTCCGCCCGTTGTCTAAAAGGGCATCCACTGCCTCCTGAAGCATCCTTTTTTCATTTCTAATAATAATATCAGGTGCTCCTAATTCTAACAACCGTTTTAATCTATTATTTCTATTAATTACCCGTCTGTAGAGGTCATTTAAATCACTGGTTGCAAACCTTCCTCCATCTAAAGGTACTAAGGGTCTTAAATCTGGTGGAATAACTGGCAGTACTTCTAATATCATCCATTCTGGTTTATTACCAGACTCCAAAAAGGCCTCAACTATTTTTAGCCTTTTGGTTATTTTTTTCTTCTTATTTATTGATTTGGTATTAAAGGTCTCTTGTTTTAATTCATCTCTGAGTTTTTCCAGATCTATCTCCTCTAAAAGTACTTTGATCGCCTCAGCACCCATTCCAACTGAAACAGCATCTTCTCCGTATTTCTCCAATATTTGAACATATTGATCCTCTGTTAAAAGCTGCTTCTTTTTTAAAGAGGTCTGTTTTGGATCTATAACCACATAAGATTCAAAATAGAGGACCTTTTCCACTTCAGCCATAGTCATATCCAAAAGAACACCTATCTTAGAAGGCACAGATTTTAAATACCAGATATGAGCCACGGGCGCAGCTAACTCTATATGACCCATCCTTTCCCTTCTTACCTTGGAAGATATAACTTCAACTCCACACTTTTCACACACAATACCCCTGTGTTTCATCCTCTTGTATTTTCCACAATTACACTCATAGTCCTTCACAGGTCCAAAGATCTTGGCACAAAAAAGTCCATCTCTTTCAGGCTTAAAGGTCCTATAATTAATGGTTTCAGGTTTTTTAACCTCTCCATAAGACCATTCCCTTATCTTTTCTGGAGAGGCCATGGATATTTTTATGCCTATTAAATCTTGCGATGTTACTTGAACATCAGTACCACTTTGCATTGTATAAAGTTCATCTAAGGACATAATTTTTTCTTCTCCTTGAAAAAAGTTTTATTTCAAGGGACTATTTACTATATCTTTAATCAATTACATCTATCTTTTTCTTTAAACCTTGCTTTTTTCTCTTATCCACAATGAGTTCCACATCAAGTGCTAGAGCCATCAATTCTTTTACTAATACATTAAATGATTCTGGCATAGCTGAGGTCAGATAGTTTTGTCCTCGTACAATATTCTCATACATTTTCACCCTACCATGGACATCATCTGACTTAACAGTCAAAAACTCCTGCAATAAGTAAGCTGCTCCATAAGCCTCCAAGGCCCAAACCTCCATCTCACCTAACCTCTGACCACCAAACTGGGCCTTTCCACCTAGAGGTTGTTGTGTCACCAAGGAGTATGGACCAGTAGAACGGGCATGTATCTTTTCATCAACCAGATGATGTAATTTCATCATATAAATATATCCTACTGTAACTGGACTATAAAAAGGTTCTCCTGTTCTACCATCATAGAGAACAACTTTACCATCATCTGGAAGCCCGGCCTTTTTAAGGAGTTTCCAGATCTCTTCTTCAGTAGCACCATCAAAAACAGGGGTTTTTGCCTGGATACCCTTTTTTAGCGACTTAACCTCCTCTAGAAATTCCTCATCGTCCATCTCATCTATAATATCATTAATTTCCTTTGAATCAAATATAGCTTTAACTTCCTGTCTCAGTTTATCTATATCAACGGCCTTTTTCGCCATTTCAGCAAGTTGTTCTCCCAGTTCTTTTAATCCCCAACCAAGATGGGTCTCCATGATCTGTCCTATATTCATCCTTGAAGGAACACCCAAAGGGTTTAAGACTATATCAACAGGGGTTCCATCTTTAAAAAATGGCATATCCTCTTCTGGCAAGATACAGGACACAACACCTTTGTTTCCGTGTCTTCCAGCCATCTTATCGCCAACACTTATTTTCCGTTTAATGGCAATATATACCTTTACCATCTTAATTACGCCAGGCGGAAGATCATCTCCCTCAACTGCCTTGGCCCGCTTCTTCTCATATATATTTTGAACAAATTGGATCTTTTTGTTGTATTCCTTAATTATTTCGTCAACCTCTTCATTTACTTCTTTGTTTGAAAAGGCACCTTTTAATTTTTTCAAGGGAATAGATTCAAAAACTGATTTCTTTAAAGGCTTGTTAGCTTCTGCCCACACCTTTCCTTTTTCCTGCTTAACTATAGTCTTGGCAAGATTTTTACCTTTAATCACCTTCCATAGTTTTTCCCGAATAGCAGCTGTTATCCCTTTTATATGCAACTGTTCCTTTCTATCAATCTCCTTTAACTCCTCAGCTTCTATTTGTTTTTTCCTCTCATCCTTTTCTGTAGACCTCCTGTTAAAGACCTGCACATCTATGACAGTACCTTCTATTCCTGGAGGAACTTTGAGGGAGGTGTTCTTTACATCTCTGGCCTTGTCCCCAAAAATTGCTCTTAAGAGCCGTTCTTCAGGAGTTAGCTGAGTCTCTCCCTTTGGAGTGATCTTCCCAACAAGGATACTATCTGGCTTTACCTTGGCACCAATTCTAATTATACCACTCTCATCTAAATCTTTTAACATATCTTCGCTTACATTTGGAATGTCCCTGGTAATCTCTTCTGGTCCTAACTTTGTATCCCTCGCAACCACTTCAAATTCTTCTATATGGATAGAAGTAAAAACATCGTCCTTAACACACCTTTCAGACAATAAAATAGCATCCTCAAAATTATACCCACCCCAGGGCATAAAGGCCACTATTAGATTCTTTCCCAGGGCCAGCTCTCCATCCTTTATACAAGGACCATCAACAAGCATCTGCCTTTTAGATATCCTTTGCCCAATTTCAACAATAGGAGTCTGATTATAACAGCTGTTTTGATTGGACTTTTGAAACTTCTCCAACTCATAAATTTTAACTCCACATGTTTCAGGTGCAATGGATTCATCGTCGTATCTTATAATAATCTTTTGAGAGTCAACATATTCTACAACTCCATCCCCTTCTGCCAGAAGGCAATTACCAGAATCAGTGGCTACTATGGATTCCATTCCTGTGCCAACCAGAGGTGGTTCACTGATAAGAAGTGGTACTGCCTGTCGTTGCATGTTTGATCCCATAAGGGCCCTGTTTGCATCATCGTGTTCTAAAAAAGGAATAAGGGAAGAAGATACAGACACAATTTGTCTAGGTGAAATATCCATTAAGGTCACCCGTTTTTTATCTACAACTACAAATTCACCCTGTTCCCTGGCTGGGATCTTGTCAGGAATTATATTTCCATCCTCATCTATTTGGTCTGTAGCCTGTGCAATTATATGATTTTCTTCCTCCTGGGCATCCATATATGCAATTTCATCTGTTACCTTTCCATTTTCAACTTTGAGATAAGGGGTCTCAATAAAACCATATTTATTTACTTTCGCATATGTAGTTAGAGAAACAATAAGACCAATATTTGGACCTTCAGGAGTTTCAATGGGACAAATCCTTCCATAATGACTGGGATGAACGTCTCTGACCTCAAATCCAGCACGTTCTCTGGTAAGACCACCAGGACCAAGGGCAGAGAGCCTTCTTTTGTGTGTTACTTCAGACAAAGGATTTGTCTGATCCATAAATTGAGAGAGCTGGGAAGTACCAAAAAATTCCTTGACCACTGCTATGACTGGCTTTGGATTAATAAGGTCATGGGGCATTAGGGTGGCAACTTCTTGCTGGCTCATTCTCTCTTTTATGGCACGCTCCATTCTGACCAGTCCAATCCTAAACTGATTTTCCACCAGTTCACCAACTGATCTCACTCTTCTATTTCCAAGGTGATCTATATCATCTGCTGGTCCATGGGTGTCTTTGAGCCTGATTAACTTCTTTACTGTGAGCAATATGTCTTCATTAGTAAGCACCCTGAGATCCATTGGCAGATTGTGGCCCAACCGTTTATTTAACTTATATCTCCCAACTATTGAAAGGTCATAATAATCTGGATTCGAAAAGATATTTTCGAAAAATGTCTTTGCCACATCAGGGGTTGGTGGAGAACTCGGCCTAAGACGTCTATAAATCTCTACTTGAGCACTTTGTTGGTCAATAGTTCTATCAACTTCCAAGGTCTTTAAAATTGAATCTGATATATCCAAACCTTTAGTATGAAACACCTTAAGAAGATATTCTCCTCTATTAGACAAAATATCTAAGAGTTCTGGAGTCATCCTGTCACCAACACTAGCTAGTACTTCTCCTGTATCCTCATCCACTATTTCTTCTGCAATATATTCATCTTGAAGAGTGTGGGGATCCACCTCTAACCACTCAACTCCTTTATTGACCAAAACAGCCCACATGGCCTTATTTAACTCACTCCCTTTGTGAAATAAGAGATTTCCTTCATTATCATAGACATCACTAAATAACCTTTCCCTTCTAAAAAATTCTTTTTTAACCTCTCTATAAACTTTATCTCCTACAATTTTATAAATTTCAGTATCATAGAAATAGTTTAAAATTTCCTCTTTTGTCAGCCCCATTGCCTTAAAAAGAATAGTTGCTGGCATCTTTCTGCGTCTATCTATTCTAACATAGAGTATATCCTTGTGATCAAATTCAAAGTCCAACCATGATCCACGCATTGGGATTATTCTGGCATTATACAACACCTTTTTACTGGCGTGGGTTTTTCCTGCATCGTGATCAAATAAAATACCTGGTGAACGCTGAAGCTGATTTACCACTACACGCTCTGTTCCATTAATTATAAAAGTAGCCCTGTCTGTCATAAGGGGAATAGTACCAAAATAAATATCTTGTTCCTTTATATCACGAATAGAACGAGTCTCTGTCTCTTCGTCAATATCATATACAATTAAACGCACTTTTAATCTTATAGGGGCTTCATAGGTAAGTCCTTTAATTAAACACTCCTTTACATCATATTTTGGTTCGCCAATCTCATAACTCACATATTCCAGGCGGGCAGTTTTGTAAAAATCTTCTATGGGAAATACTGATCTGAAAGCTGCTTCAAGACCTATATCCTCCCTTCTACTTGCAGGAGGCACATCCTTTTGTAAAAATTCCCTATAAGATTCCTTTTGAAGCTGTAAGAGATATGGAGTATCTAAAACTTCTTTTATCCTTCCAAACTTCTTTATAAGTTTTCCCATAATTTCACCTTAAATATATGGATTGGACTTAAATTTTAAAAATTTTTGATATAAATCATTAACTTTTAACTTTACAATAAACGGAGAGATACAAACCGCTTGGGGGGAAATAAAAAAGGCAGCAAGGACAAAAAAATCCTGCCACCTTTTTTTCTTAATATTATTTAAGCTCAACAGTTGCACCAGCTTCTTCAAGCTGCTTTTTGGCTTCTTCTGCTTCTTCCTTGGATACTCCTTCTTTGATTACAGATGGTACTTCATCTACCTTGGCCTTAGCTTCTTTAAGACCCAATGAAGTTAGCGCCCTAATCGCCTTAATAACTGCGATTTTATTACCGCCAACCTCTTTTAAGACTACGTCAAATTCTGTCTTTTCTTCTTCCTGAGCACCCCCTGCTTCGCCTCCTGGAGCTGCAACGCCGGCTACTGCTGCTACTGGAGTTGCTGAAACTCCAAATTTTTCTTCTAATTCTTTAATAAACTCGGCTAACTCTAATACTGTCATGTTTGAAATAAATTCAATGACTTGTTCCTTTGTAATCTCTGACATCTGTTCCTCCTTAAAATATTTTGGGCTTTGGCTTCCTTTAACTTTGTTTTTGGTCTTTTATGCCTTGGAGGGCGTATAATAAACCTCTGAGCAAGTTGGCAAAAAGACACACAAAATTCGTTGGTACAGCATTTAATGTACACAACATCTGAGATAACATCTCTTCTTTAGAAGCAAGTTTTGACAATTGTTCAATCCTTGCCTCATCAAGCAACTCACCCTCAAAGGCTCCAAACTTGATCTTAAAATCCTTGTTCTTTTTCTTGTACTCGCCTAGCACCTTTGCAGCTACCACTGGATCATCATATCCAAAGGCAAAGGCACAATTCTCTTTCAGTTGATCCGCCAAGATCTCAAATTGACTTCCCTTTAAGGCACGTCGTGCAAGCGTATTTTTAACAACTTGAAATTCCACACCCTTTTCTCTCAACATCCCCCTTAATGCTTCCATTTCCTCAACTGTAAGTCCTTTAAAATCAGTAACAAGGATTATACTTGCCTTTTCAACCCTTTGCTTTATTTTTTGTATTAGTTCTGCCTTTTCTTTACGTGTCTTACTCACTTCCACCTCCCAATATAAAGAGCCAAAGCCGGTCTCGGCAGGCAATTAAGGCTTGAATGCCACCTGCTGTCTTTGACTCTTATATGCTTTTATGCATATTTTTTTATTTTTTTAACGAGATTTTATTCAATGTAACTTGGTATCTTTGTTGCGTCTATTTTTATTCCTGGCCCCATTGTTGTGGATATAGCCATACCAAGAAAATATGCCCCTTTCACACTCTGTGGTTTTGCTTTATTGATACTATCAAGTAATGCCTGGATATTCTCCTTAAGCTTCTCAGCTCCAAAGGAGACCTTACCAACAGGGGCGTGTATTATGCCAGCCTTATCCACCTTATATTCAACCATACCTTTTTTTAATTCAGATATTGCCTTACCTATATCAAAGGTTACAGTACCGGTCTTGGCGTTTGGCATAAGTCCTCTAGGACCTAATATCCTTCCCACCTTACCAACCTGAGACATCATATCAGGAGTTGCAACTGCCTTGTCAAATTCGAGCCAACCATCCTGAATTTTCTGAATTAGGTCCTCTGCCCCTACCACATCAGCCCCAGCTTCCTGGGCTTCTTGTTGTTTTTCCCCTTTACAAAAGGCAATAACCCTTATCTGTTTACCCAGGCCATGGGGCAATGCAATTCCTCCTCTGACCATTTGGTCAGAATATTTGGGATTAACACCTAGTCGCACAGCAACATCCACTGTCTCATCAAAGGAGGCAAAGGCTATATCCAGTGCTAACTTAATAGCCTCATCTAATTCATATCTTCTATTCTCTACCTTTTTCTTAGCTTCTAAATATTTTTTTCCTCTTTTTTTTGCCATGATTATACCCCATTATTTAACAACTTCAATACCCATTGAACGGGCAGTTCCAATTATGGTCCTAACTGCAGCATCAAGGTCGGTACAATTCAAATCAGGCATCTTTATCTTTGCAATTTCTTCCACTTGCTGCATTGTAACCTTACCCACAATATCCTTTTTCGGCTCACTAGAACCCTTATCTACTTTTGCTGCCTTTTTAAGCAACACAGATGCAGGAGGAGTCTTTGTGATAAATGTAAAGGACCTATCCTGGTAAACGGTTATTACAACTGGTATAATCATGCCCTTTTGATCAGAGGTCTTTGCATTAAAGGCCTTACAAAACTCCATAATATTTACACCATGCTGACCTAAAGCAGGTCCTACAGGTGGTGACGGATTAGCTGATCCAGCAGGAATCTGCAACTTAATCTTTGCTATTTCTTTCTTTGCCATAATCTCCTTCCTTCACTTCTGGATTAATCCTCGCACCATAGATTCACATAATCTAAGGTGCTAATTACTGTGTCTTTGATACCTGGACAAAGTCCAGTTCTACTGGAGTACTCCTTCCAAAAATTGAAACGCTTACTTTTAGTGTCCCCTTATCCTGATTTACCTCTTCAACGTATCCATCAAAATTTGCAAATGGTCCATCTATGACCAACACCCTATCTCCTGGCTGAAAATCATACTTTGGCCTCGGTTGTTCCTGTCTTTGTTCAATGAGTTTTAGCAAGGCTTCTGCCTCAGAATCTTTAAGAGGTACAGGTCTAGTCCTATGACCAATAAAACCAGTGACCTTTGGAATTTGCCTGACCATATGCCACGTCTCATCGGTCAACACCATTTTAACAAGGACGTAACCAGGATAAAATTTTCTCGTTGTGGTCTTTTTTTGACCCTTTACCATCTCAACTACCTTTTCAGTTGGAACCACCACATCTTCAATATAGTCCTTGGCTTTTCCCCTCTTCATCATCTCCCGTATAGTCTTCTCTACTTTATATTCACACCCTGTTAAAGTTTGCACAATATACCATTTGGCTTGTTGTTTTTTTTCTTCCATAGTGCCCTTAACTTTGGTCTTTTAAGACAAAATGACTTGAACTATTTTTGACAGGACTATATCAACAATCCCTAAATAGACAGAAACAATTAAAACCAACACCAAGACCGATGTACAGGTGGCAATTGTCTGCTTCTGGGAAGGATAGGCCACCTTTTTCATCTCTATCTTGGATTCTTCAAAGAATTCTATAAATCTTTGAATAGGATTTTTTTTACTTTTACTTTGGGATGATTTTTTTTTATTTTTATTTTTTTTCATAATCACACACAAAAAAATTGGCAGGCCAGGAGGGATTCGAACCCCCAACCACCGGATTTGGAGTCCGACGCTCTGCCAATTAGAGCTACTGGCCTGCACTAAAAGCTTTTTTATTTTGTTTCCTTATGTATTACATGCTTTCCACATTTCGGACAAAACTTCCTTAGCTCCAACTTAGCTGTATTTCTCTTATTTTTTGTAGTAGAATAATTTTTTGACTTACACTCAGTGCAACGTAGTTGTACTTTAATTCTCATTTTCTTACTCCAATATCTCCGAAACTACACCTGCTCCAACAGTTCTTCCACCTTCTCTTATTGCAAACCTCAGTCCCTTTTCCATGGCTATCGGCGCTATCAACTCCACCTCAAATTGGGCATTGTCGCCAGGCATCACCATCTCTACTCCCTCTTCTAACTTTATCACTCCTGTCACATCTGTTGTCCTAAAAT
>Ga0256842_1002016_pt1 | contig 15223 bp, 16 predicted proteins | sample 4559240metaG_FD_185973 | JGI IMG/M metagenome (GOLD analysis project Ga0256842, IMG submission 185973) | Hydrothermal vent microbial communities from Guaymas Basin, Mexico - 4559-240 | ecosystem: Environmental > Aquatic > Marine > Hydrothermal vents | place: Mexico: Guaymas Basin | collected...
GTAATGGAGGGAACGTTTTTTTCGTAAACGTTTTGCTTAAAAGAAGCTGCGGAAGGTCCTAAACCTTCGTAGTTTCTCAGTTTCCAATAATTAATGTTGTGCTTGCATTCGTATCCACTTATGGAGAAATTTGATATTTCATACTGATTGAATCCTTTGGAAAGCAGAAATTCTCTTATTAGAGAATACATTTCTTCGATGGTGTTTTCTGAAGGTAGGTCTGTTTGTTTTAAGGTTTTGTGAAATTTAGTTCCTTCGTATAGGGTTAACAGATATGCGGAAACGTGTTTTATTGGGAATTTTGCAATAGTGTTTAAATCGTTTTCTAAGTCTTTGAGCGTTTGTTGGGGAATACCGAACATAAGGTCGACAGAAACGTTTTGAAAAACGGTAAAAGTTTGTTCCAGTGCTTTAAGGGTTTGTTCGGCTGAGTGCCTTCGTTCTAAAATTTTTAGAAGTTTATTGGAAAAGCTTTGAACACCTATGCTTAGACGGTTAATTCCTGCTGTTTTTAAGGATTCCAGTAAATTTAAATTAACATCTTCTGGATTTACTTCTACTGTAACTTCGGTGAGGGAGCTCTTAAGCGAAGAAAGTAGCGAATGGAAGAATTCAGGGGGCATCAGAGAGGGTGTTCCTCCTCCGAAGTAGACTGTGATTTCGGGTTTTAGGGGGGGATTTTTTAGCGATAGTTCTCTGAGTAGAAAATTCTTATAAACGTTTTGCCAGTTTGGATTTGTAACGGAATAGAAATCGCAGTAGGGGCATTTCCTTTTACAGAAAGGAATGTGAATGTATACAGATTCTATTTGGAGTTTGAGAGAGCTTCTATCTTCTTGGATAGTTCTTCCTCCCTTAAGATTTTATTGGCTTCTCTATACCAGAGGATAGCCCTTTCGGTTTTTCCTTCTTCTTCGTAAACTTCTCCCAGAAGTGCTTTGAGTTTAGCAGATTCCGTTTCTGACAGGTTTTTGTTGTGTAAAGTATCTGTAAGAAAGTCTACAGCTTCTTGGTATTTACCTGAGGATTTTAGTGCTTGAACTATTATTGATGCTGCTTTTAGGAAATGCTTGGGGTTTTCGAGAACTTTTTTAGCGTTTTTGATAGCTTCTTCATATTTTTCCAGTCCCAGCATAGCTTCTGCAAGGGATATGTATTTAGTTCCGTCTTCACTAAGTTGTTTAACTTCTTCATCAACGTTTCTGTGTGCTTCTGGGGTTGTTGATAAATCATCAATTTTATAATCAGGGGTAGTTTCCAAGGCTTCTTCGAAGGCACTTAAAATGTCGCTGGTATCGGGGAGTTCCTTTACACTTTCTTCTTGAGAGAGAGAAACTGTCAGGTTGTCGATGTTATGGTTGGCGTAAATGAAGGAGAGCAAGGAGTTGTAGTAACTTTCATCTATATACTTTAACGCTTGCAGATAGTTTTTACCCTCTTCAATTTCTCCTTCTTCGAATGAAATTCCGGAAAGTAGGTAATACTTTGCCTTTGGTGAAGAGATTGCAGAGGCGATTTTCTTGAGGATATCTAAAGAACCGGCTGTTTTAAACGTGCTAATGGAAAATTTTAAAAATTCAGGGTTTGATAGGTTTTCCTCTAAGATTTTTAGTAGAACGGCTGAAGCTTTATCTTCTTTTAGTTGAGCTAAGATTTCTATAAGTTGTCTATCCATATTTTCTGTTCTTTTGATGCTTCTGGCTTTTAAAAATGACCTTAAAGCTCCTTTGTAATCACCCAAGTTTACATACATGTTTCCTGCTAAGACGTATTTTTCGAGGGCTTTATCAAGATTGCAATTTTCGGCAAGTAGGTCTCCGTAGCTTTCGAAAAATAGCGGGTGGAACTTTGTTTCTAAAAGTTTTTCAATTAGTTCTGTTATCCATGAAACGTCTTCTGAGCTTTTTGCTAACTTTTTGTAGGTATCTACCAGCAGTTTAAACGCTTCAGAGTAGAGCTCTTTTTTTTCATATGTTTTAACTAACAAGCTGATGGCTTTTCTGTTAAAAGGGTCTATGCGAAGTGCTTTTTTCAGAATGGCAATGGCGATATCGTAGTATTCTTCTCTTATCTTTTTTTCAGCAAATTCTTGAAGGGTTTGTAAAGCCTCTGATTTTTTTCCTAATTTAACTAAAGAATCGACGTAGAAGTTTAGTGTGGTTAGGGAGTTGGGGTTTTTATTTAAAAATTCTTTACCTATTTCTGCTACTTTGAGGTAATCTTTGGTGTTAATAGCTTCTTGGAATTCTTCTTCTTTCGTTTTTTTCTTTTTGAAGAAGTCAAAAAATCCCAACATTCCTCCTGACCAAGTTTTTATAATTATACTTATAACCATCCATTGATGAGGACAACACTATGAAAAAATCCCCCCTCACCCTTAACCCCCAGAGAGCCAGGGATGTAGCTTTTATACTCAGAGAGAAGTTAAAGGGAGAAGGTATCTTCGGAAAGAAGAAACTGCCTGACGATATGGCGGAAAAACTTTTGAAGAAACTCGATGAAGATGCATTTCTTTTGTTTGTTACGCTTACCGTTTCTCTTGACTACATGAGGGATGCTGAAAAGTTGTGGGAAAGTTCCTTGAAAACCCTGCAGGATGAGGAGGTTAATTGGATTTTTTCACCCAACAAGGTTGCAAAGAAGGGGAAAGAAAAACTTAAAGAAGCTATGTCAAAGTATAAACTTGCAATTAGAAAGGATAAAGACACTTCAATTTGGTTTAGACTTTCAGAAACTCTGTTAAAGGAGTTTGGCGGAAGTGTGAGCAATTTATTTGATAAATACAACTACGACGTTGAGAAGATTTTTCGTGTAATGAAAGAGAGAAGGGAGGAATTTCCCAGCTTGTCCGGTGATAAAATTTTCCCCCATTGGATAAGAAGCTTGAAAGAAAAAAAAGGATTTTCGTTTAAAAATTTAAGAAAACTTCCGATTCCCGTGGATGTTCACGTAGCGAGAGCAACTTTTACGACGGGCTGTATTACCGGTAGCTACAAGGCTAAGGGAATAACAGGAACGATAAGGAAAAAAGTAATAGAAGTTTGGGAAAAAGGACTTGAGGGAACGGAAATAACCCCCATAGAGATGTTCCGTCCCTTATGGCTACTCAGTAAATATGGATGCCATTACAGGAAAAACGGGGAAAGACCGAAATTAAACGAGTGTCCTGTTAAGGATTTTTGCGTTGATGGGAAGGTAGTAATAACTTCGAAAAAAGTGGAAGTGGAAACGTGAAAAGAAAAGGATTAAAAGGATTTACTCTCTTAGAACTACTTATAGTGTTGGTTATTCTATCTGTTGCTCTTACTTTAGTTCTGCCAGCGTTAATTAAAAGAAATCTTAACGATATGGCATTGTTTGAAAACAGAGTTAGAAGTGCTTTAGATGAAGTTTCTCTTAAAAAAGATATTTGTGCAAATTTCAGAGATAACTATATATCTATTGGTGGTGTAAATATTTCCCTTCCATCTCCATATCGTTTAACAGCATTTGTAAAGCCGCTTACTCTTGTATCTGGAGAAAATCGCAACTCTTATTGTTTTACGGCTTCCCAGCCGACCGTTGCTGGTTTTGTTGCAAAAAATAAGAATAACTATTTGTTGATAGCTGTGTTTTTACCGACAGGAGAAGTAGAATTCTATAAGACTGATGAAGCTGAGGCGGAGACGTTCAAAGATAAGGTAAGTAAGGGGAGGATTTTGGAATGGTTCAACTCTTATTAATCGTTCTACTTATAGCAGTGGGAGGGCTTTTTATCTTTTCTTTAAAACTGCTTTTTGTTCTTAGAGAGCTCATTGCAAAGTGGGAAGAAACGGAGAGTGAAATTGTTAAAATAACCAAGCAACTTTCCGAATTAGAAGTTAAAAACAGCGACCTTGAAGAACGATTAAAGTTACTTTCGTTTCAAGTTCAAAATCTGTTAAAAGAGAGGGAAGAATGAAAGATTTTATATCGATGGTTCAGGCAGATACATTGTTTATAGAAAACATTATCTCATTATCTTCTTTTTTAAAGGAAAAGCAGAAAAAGGGCGAGCTTTACAGACCTTTAGAAGGATTCACGGCTGCGCTCATTTTTGAAAAGCCTTCAACGAGAACGAGAGTTTCCTTTGAAGTGGGCGTTTACCAGTTAGGAGGACATGGCGTTTATATGGATACGAGAAGTTCCCAACTTGGAAGGGGAGAGCCGATAAAAGACACAGCAAGAGTCCTTTCAAGATACGTTGACCTGATAGTGATAAGAACGTTTGGTCAAGAAAGGGTAGAGGAATTAGCGAAATACTCTGACGTTCCGGTAATTAACGCCTTAACTGATGAAGAACACCCTTGCCAGGTTTTGGCAGACCTTTTTACTATTTGGGAATACAAAAGAAACTTGAAAGGTTTAAAGGTTGCTTACGTAGGTGATGGAAATAATATGTGTAATTCATGGCTCATAGGTGCAGCATACGCTGGAATGAGGTTTTACGCGGCAACGCCGGAAGGTTTTGAACCGTTACCGGAATACGTGGAAAAAGCAAAAGAGATAGCGGAAGGAACAGGTGCAGAGATAGTATTGACCCACGACCCTATTGAAGCGGTGAAAGACGCAGACGTAATATACACTGACGTATGGGCTTCTATGGGACAGGAGGAAGAAGCGGAAAAAAGGAAGCAAATTTTTATGCCTTATCAGGTAAATGCCGAACTGGTAAAGCACGCAAAGCCAGATTACCTATTTATGCACTGTTTACCTGCTCACAGGGGAGAAGAGGTAACAGACGAAATAATTGAAGGTAAACGTTCCATCGTTTGGGAACAAGCAGAAAACAGACTCCACACTCAAAAAGCGTTAATGCTGAAGTTAGTGAGGAAAACGACTTTTTAAGATAAATCCCCTCCGCGCCGGAGGGGATAGTTTATTTAACATGGGGCTTAGGTTCAAGAGTTTTAATCATTGATAGAACGAATACAAAAAATACCATAAACACCGCTAATAAAAGTAAAATAGATATAAGCATTCATACCCCCGTTAATGTGTTCTACTCTCTTCAATTTTAACTATAGTTGTAGCTACTACTCCTAAAAATTCTATTGATAACTTTTCAAAGCCGTATTTAACAACAGTAACAGCAATACCAGAGATTAAGGCAATTTGTAGCGTTAACAATGCTTTATAAATCTCATATAACAGCTGAGCTCTTATGTTCAATTAAATTAGCTCCTTTAGCTGCTTTAATGTTTCTGTAAATCTGTCGTAAACCTCTTTAAGTTCTGCCAACTCGCTTTTAGCTTTTTCCACTACTTCTGCCGGAGCTTTCTTCAGGAAGTTTTCGTTTGAAAGTTTCCTTTCAAGTTTGGAAATGTCCTTTTCTAAGGATTTTAGCTTCTTGGAAATTCTGTCTATTTCCTTTTCAACATCTATGACATCTGCAACTTGAACGTAAATTTCTGCTTCCGGCAGGAAGAAGGCAACAGAGTTGGAAGGTTTTTCTTTGACAATTTCCAACTTTGAAGCTCTTGCGAGCTGTTTTATAGACTCTTCCATACTTTCTAAAACGCCGTTAAGCGCTTCCTCTTTCACGCGAATAAATACCGGCACTCTTGTGGAAGGAGGAATGTTGAGTTCTGCTTTGATGTTTCTGATTCCTCTTATTATTTCTTTTACGATTTCTACCAGTTTTGCATCTTCAGGGAAATTCCAGCACGTAGAGCAGGGCCACGGGGCAATAACAATGGATTCAGCATCTTTGTTGGGCAGCTTCTGGTAGATTTCTTCTGTAAGGAACGGCATTATTGGGTGAAGAACTTTTAAGGCATCTCTTAAAACTGTGGTTAAAACGTAAGCGGCAGTTCTCTTTTCCTCATCTGTTCCTTTGTAGAGCCTTTGTTTTGAAAACTCTATATACCAGTCTGCAAACTCGTTCCATAAAAAGTGGTATATGGCTTTGGCGGCGTCGTTAAATCTGTAAGCTGTGAGTTCTCTGTCTACAGTTTCTATTGTTTCGGAAAGTTTTGTAAGAATCCATCTGTCTTCTGGCTTGTATGATTTTTCACCTTCAAGGTTCACGCCTTCAAGAGCGTTGAGGACGAAGCGGGCGATGTTCCACACCTTGTTGGCAAAGTGTCTGTAACCTTCAATGATTCTTTCAGAAAGCCTTATGTCTCTACCTTGGGCGGCAAGGGCTGCAAGGGTGAAACGTAAAGTGTCTGCACCGTATTTTTCAACCATTTCAAGGGGGTCTATGACGTTACCTTTTGTTTTTGACATTTTTTGACCTTTTTCGTCTCTGACTAAGGCGTGGACGTAAACGTCGGAAAACGGTTTTTCTTTCATAAAGTGGTATCCCATCATCATCATTCGGGATACCCAGAAGAAGATGATGTCAAAGCCGGTGACTAAAAGGTCTGTTGGGTAAAAGGCTTTAAGGTCATCCGTTTCTTGGGGCCAACCGAAAACACCAAAGGGCCACATGGCGGAGCTGAACCAAGTGTCAAGAACGTCTTCGTCTTGCTTTAAGTTCGTGCTTCCACACTTTTCACACTTTGCGGGTGTTTCCTCGCAAACGTTAACGTGACCGCAATCCTGACAATACCACGCTGGGATTCTGTGTCCCCACCATATCTGCCTTGAGATACACCAGTCTCTAATGTTATACATCCAATCGAAAAAGGTGTTTTCCCATTGCTTTGGAATGAATTTAATTTCGCCGGTTTTGACTGCCTCTATGGGCTTTTCTGCTAAAGGTTTTGTTTTTACAAACCACTGGTCCGAAAGATAAGGTTCTATGACGGTTTTACATCTGTAGCAGTGACCTACCGCATGAACGTGGGGTTCTATTTTTTCGAGCAGCCCTTCTTCTTTTAACCTTGAGACGATTGCTTCTCTCGCTTCAAATCTGTCCATTCCTTTGAACGGTTCTACCGTTATCTTGCCCCAATCGTCCATTATTTGAATTGCAGGAAGGTTGTGGCGGTTACCAATTTCAAAGTCGTTAAAGTCGTGGGCAGGTGTTATCTTTACGGCACCGGTTCCAAATTCTGGGTCAACATATTCATCTGCAATTACAGGAATTTCTCTGTTGACTATCGGAAGGATGACTTTCTTACCGATGTAGTTTTTGTAGCGTTCGTCGTTCGGGTTAACGGCTACGGCAACGTCGCCTAACATCGTTTCAGGTCTTGTAGTTGCAACAACTATGTAGCCGCTGCCGTCGGCTAAAGGATAGCGGATATACCAGAGGTTGCCCTGCTTTTCTTCGTGTTCAACTTCAAGGTCTGAAAGGGCTGTGTGGCATCTGGGACACCAGTTGATGAGCCTTTTACCTCTGTATATCAATCCTTCTTTGTAGAGGGTTACAAATGCCCTTCTGACTGCTTTTGAGAAACCTTCATCCATTGTAAAGCGTTCTCTTTCCCAGTCACACGAAGTTCCAAGTTTTTTAAGCTGGTTTATTATTCTGCTTCCATACTGCTCCTTCCACTTCCATACCCTTTTAACGAACTCCTCTCTGCCGACGTCGTGTCTCGTTAGTCCCTCTTTTGCCAATTCTCTTTCAACAACCCACTGGGTTGCTATGCCGGCGTGGTCTGTTCCGGGGACCCAGCAAACTTCGTAACCTTTCATTCTCTTCCAGCGGCAAACGATGTCCTGAAGGGTGGAGTTAAGGGCGTGACCTACGTGAAGGACTCCTGTAACGTTGGGGGGTGGAAGAACAACGCTGAACTTTTTCTTTTCGCCTGAAAGAACCTTCTTTTCGTCTGCGTGGAAGTATCCTCTTTCAAGCCAGAAGCTATACCACTTATCTTCAAAAGCTGCCGGATTGTAAGTTGCTTCCATTATTCTTCCTCCTCTCTTTCAAATTTAACGTTTGGTTCTGGAGCCGGAAGGCGTTCTGCTGGTTTTGATATTTCAAATTCTCCCTTTTGTATCCACTCTTTCAGTATGTTGGCTATCTCTCTTGCTTTGTAGTAGGAAGAGACGGGGGAGGTGGGGATTTTTTTACCTTCAAGCTCTATGACCCCGCTCCTTAACTCTGCGTAGCTTACGTATTTTAACGGTTTGGCATTTCCGGAAGGGTAATCAACGGAGTAATCTATTACGGGAGCAAAAATTTCGCTGTCTTTTACAGAAGTATAGTAGGCTATCCTCTCGTTAAGAATGGGAATGGGAATACCTATTCCAACAAACATTGACACGCCGTAGCCCAGTATGGATGCTGCTTTTATGAAGTCTGTTGACATTTGCTTTAAATCGCCGACAACCATGAGGGTTCCGGCACCTTCCATCGGTTGACCTTTTTTGCTTCGCTTCACTCCGAAAGGTGCGTGTTGAGTGCCGTGAAAGGCAACGTATCCGATACCGCCACCTAAAAATATTCTCGTTCCTATACCTATCGTTTCAAAAAAGGGGTCGTTCATCAATGGAGAGAGCTGTCCTGCGCCTGAATAGGTGGCGTTACCGAAGTTGGGTTTTAAAGTTCCCATGTATGTGTAAACGGTTCGGGAAGACTTGTTTACAGCGACGTTGTAGTTTTGATAGGCGTTTCGCGGACTGCAGAGTATCGCATCGTTTATGGTGTTTATGTTAATCAGCTTTTTTATTTCTCTTCTGGGGTAGCAGTCCGTTCCGTATCCGTAGGCTTCAAGTTCTATGTCTTCTCCTGATAAAAGCTCTTCTATTACGTGTGCACCGCCGTATTCAAATTTTCCCGGGTAAACTTCGTTGCGAGGGTCGTTTTCTGGCAAAGCAGTGGCGCCGATGTAAAGGTCAACAGCTGCTATACCTCCGTATGCCGGAACGCCGTTTAGGTATATTTCTTCCATTTTCATTCGCGGTTTTGTATGCCCCACGTTGAGGAAGGCGCCGGAAGAGCACATTGCGCCGAAAGTTCCGGTTGTAACGACGTCAACTTCCTCTGCTGCCTTTACTACGCCAAGCTCTTCCACTATCTCTATCATCTCTTCAGCGGTAACAACTACCGCTTCACCTTTGCGTATCTTTTCGTTAATCTCTTCGTAAGTTTTGTTAACTTTAAACTGCTGTTTCATTAACGCTCTCCTTGTAGTTCCGAAAGCTCTTTTTCAAGGGAAAGTATAAGATTTTTGAAGGCGGTGTGCTGGCTCTTTATCATCTCATACACGTTAAGAGCGATTTCCTGATTATACGTATGAGAAGTAAGGTTTCTGGCTTCTAACAGCGAAAGCCATTTTTCTTCATCTTCTATCCAGCCTAACCTGTAGGCTAATTTTATGCAACTTCTGCCTGAATTACACTCTCCTGCTCCGAGAATTTCTGCAAATTTTTTTATCGTTTTCCATGCCAACTCAAAGGTAAACTCAAACCGTTGGATGGTAGCGTCAATGACTATGTCTGTTTCTTCTGGGTTCATAGTTAGAATTTTTTTCAGGCGATTATAAGCGTCTTTTAACGTTTTAAGCCTTGTTTTTAACTCTTCTGCCGTCATACAAGATTACTCCCGTTTTTTTTACGGTTTCGGCAAATTCGGAGGAAGTTCTTTTTAAATCTATTAAATCAAAACTTTTTAGTGTGGGAAGGTTGTCAAGTTCTTCTCTTATTTGGGCGAGGGTGGCGGGGGGGATTTTTTCTTTTCCTTCTAAAGCGATGTCAAAGTCGGAATTGTATTTGTGAGTTCCCTTTGCTCTTGAACCGAAAAGGTAAATGGAAACTTCTGGTAACCTGCAAGAAACGATATCAACGACTTTCTGCAGAATTTCTTCGTCTGTTAACGGCTTAACAGATTTCGCCATTAAACTACTCTTTTAGAGGTTCTGCTATAAGGTCAACGTTGCTTGCAAGGTCTGTAACTTTTGCTTTGATTATTTGACCGGGTTTTAAGTCTCCTTTAACAAATACAATTCCGTCGATTTCATAAGCGCTTCTATAACTACGGGCTTCCACGTATCCGGGCATCTCTTCGCTTTTGCCGTCAACTATAAGGTCGAGCTCTTTACCAATCATTTCTCTGTTTTTCTTTTCGTAAATCCAGAACTGAGTTTCTTCGAGAAGGGAAAGTCTTGATTCTTTTACTTCTTCCGGTAAGTCTCCCAATTTGTAGGCGGCTGTGCCTTCTTCCCTTGAATATTTAAAAAATCCCACCCACTCAAACTCCACATCTTTCAAAAACGCGTGAAGTTCTTCAAAATCAGACTCATCTTCGGTCGGGAACCCAACTATAAAGGTGGTTCTCAAAACCACGTCTGGAATTTTCTTCCTTATTTTCTCTATGAGCTTTTCAGCTTCCTGCCTTGTGTATTTCCTTCCCATAGAAGCTAAAACCTTGTTGCTTATGTGTTGTAGGGGAACGTCAAAGTAGTGAAGCACCTTCTCTGAAGAGGCAACGAAGTCAATAAGGGAATCGGTAATGTGCGAAGGGTAGGTATACATAAGCCTTATCCACTCAATACCTTCTATCTTCTCTAATTCTGCAAGCAGCTTGACAAGACCTTCCCTATCACCGCGGTCGTGCATGTAGGCTGTCGTGTCCTGAGCTATGACGTATAGTTCCTTAACGCCCCGGTCTGCCAGCATTTTTGCTTCTTCTAAAACCTCTTTTATCGGTCTGCTTCTGAGTTTGCCTCTTATCAGGGGAATTGCACAGTAAGTGCAGGCGTTTGAACAGCCTTCGGCAATTTTAAGGTAGGCAAGGTGGTTGGGGGTGAGAATTTCGCGCAGGAGGTAGGGTTTGGTGAAGGCGGCTTTGCGGGAGAGGATTTTTTCAACGCTGTCAAGGATTTCGTTTACTCCTATAAACGTATCAACTTCCGGTAGTTCTTTTTTCAACTCTTCTTTATATCTCTCGTATAAACAACCGGCAACAACCACTTTTTTTTCAGGAGATTTATTCTTTTCTTCAATGGCGGTTAATATCTCATCTATGGATTCTTCCTTGGCTGGCTGAATGAATCCGCAGGTATTAACGATTATCACGTCGGCACTTTCAAGGTTATCAACAAAAACTACGTCTCCTGTAGCTTTCAAAAGACCAACCATCAATTCTGTATCGACCAAGTTTTTGGGACATCCCAAGCTTATAACCGCAACTTTCTTTTTCAATTCCCTTACCTCAACTCTTCTTAACAACTATTTTACTACCATCAGTAATTCTTCCAACAATAAAGCACCACTTAACACCTTTCTTTTTCATTTCATCAATTAGTTTCTCTACCTTTTTCTCAGCCACAGAGATGAGCAATCCTCCAGAAGTTTGAGGGTCATACAGTAAAGACTTTACGTTCTCGTCAATATCTTCAAAGACCACATTATCACCAACGTAATCAATATTTTCATACGTTGCGGCGGGAAGCAATCCCATAGAAGCGTATTCATAAGCTCCTGGCAGAAATTCCAGCCTGTCTGCGTAAATTTCAGCCCCGACGCCACTGAACTTTACCATTTCAAAAAGATGTCCCAAAAATCCAAAACCTGTTACATCAGTGCAGGCATTTACTCCAATGCTGACCATGGCTTCGGAAGCTTTTTTATTGAGTGTAGCCATTACGTTAGATACTGCTTTAACCTCTTCATCAGAAGCCATGTCAGCCTTGATGGCGGTAGTCAGAACGCCTATCCCAAGAGGTTTTGTGTAAACCAAAAAATCCCCCACCTTCGCCTCACAATTCCTTACAATCTTTTCAGGATGAACCACTCCAGTAACGGCAAGTCCGTATTTCGTTTCAAGGTCATCAACGGTATGACCGCCGATTAAATTAACTCCCGCTTCCTTTAACTTAGAAGCGCCGCCTTCCAAAATCCTTTTCAAAAACTCTTCCGGCACCTTGCACGAGGCGAACATAACAAGATTTATAGCCGTAACGGGCTTTGCTCCCATAGCGTAAACGTCAGAAAGGGCATTTGCTACGGCAACTTGCCCGTAAATGAAAGGGTCATCAACAACCGGTGTTATAAAGTCTGCAGTTTGAACTAAAGCAATGTCTTCGCTTAATTTGTAAACTCCGGCATCTTCCGCCGTTTCAATGCCAACCAAAACGTTATCATCAACCGGAAAGTCAATATTCTTTAGCACCTTTTCAAGCCCAACTGGGCTGAGTTTTGCCCCTCAGCCAGAAGCCCTGACCGTTTGAGTCAGCTTGAACTTTTTCAAAGTTTGTCCTCCATTTGGTGGTAGATGTAATATACTAACATAGGTAACCAAAAGAGAGGTAAGGGTGAAAAAACACAAACTCCTTATGGACCCCGTTTATGACGAGTTTATTCTTATAGAAAGAGCCAGCGTTTTAGAGAAGATTCTTGATTCCTACTACCTCCAGCGTCTTAGATACATCAAACAATTAGGACCTTGCCACTACGTTTATCCTGGTGCAGAGCACACGCGATTTCAGCACTCTATCGGCGTAATGTGGCTTGCAAAGAAAACTTTAAACTTTCTAAAAATGGAAGGATACAGCGTTGACGAAGAGTTGGAACTTTCCATACTCACGGCAGCACTCGTTCACGATTTAGGACATTCCCCCTTTTCACACGCTTTAGAAGGCGTAATACTTCCGCAAAAACATGAAATTCTTACTTTGAGAGCCTTTGAGTATCTTAAAGAAGAGATTAAACTGGATAGTCGTATTTACGACACTACTGTAAAAATCCTCACAAAAACCCATCCTTTCCCATTTGCATACCAATTAGTATCCAGTCAACTTGACTGCGACAGGCTTGATTACTTAAGAAGAGATGCTTTCTACACAGGCGTTTCGTTCGGGAAGATAGATGTTAATAGAATCTTGGTTTCTGCCCTCATAGAAAACAACGAACTGGTTTGGAGTTACAAAGGTTTCAACGCATTGGAAGCCTACGTTATGTCCCGATATCAAATGTATTGGGCAGTTTACTTCCACAAGGTTAATCTTTCAGTTCAAGTATTAATGAAGAAAATTGTAGAAAGACTAAAAGAACTGATAGAAAGTGGGGAAAATCTGGAAATAGACGGCACGCTATATAAAACATTAAAGGAGAAAAGTTTAGAGTATTTCTTCCGTCTAACCGACAGTAACGTGATATCTTCTGTTTACAGTCTTTCTTATGAATCAAAAGATAAAATTTTGAGGGACCTATGCAACAGGCTCGTTAAGAGGAATTTCTTTAAAACGGTAGAGGTAAAACCTTCAGAAGTTCTTGAATTAAGAGAAAAGGTGGAAAAAGCAGGCTTTGATGCTAAATATTATTTTGACATAGTGGAAACTTCCAAAGTTGCTTATTCTTATTACTCTCCTTCGGAAGCAGAAATCATCAAAGTAAAAACGCCAGATGGAATAGAGGAGCTATCAAGCGTAGCTCCCACAGATGCCCTTAAAACGCTGTCAAGAAAGGTATCTAAAGTTTATGCAGTAGTTCCCGAAGAAGTTAGTTAAAATGTCAGCACTTTATCACTATCCTCTACCCAGTCGGCTAAGTCTTTCATTGTAGCCTTGATTTCAGGTGAAAAGTAAGGTTCATTCTTAAAAATTCCGCACCTGACCTGACACGTTCCGCAAACTTTAAGTTTTATGCCGCTTTCATACATCTCTTTTAGCATTGCTACAAGGTCAATGTCGTAATTTTGTGGTTTTTTATTGCACTCTCTTGCAAGGTCAACAGCATCGTTCATAAGAAAAATCCTCACCTCATGTCCCCTTTCGTGCAAAACCTTAGCCAGCCTCAAGCCGTTCCATGTAACGTCGGTTCCGTCGTAAGGTTGTCTGTTAAATATAAACAGCACCTTCATTTCGCCTCCGCATCAATTCTGTTTAGGGCTTTCAAAATTCCTTTCATTATATCAATGGGTTCAGGAGGGCATCCGGGAATGTGGACGAATACTGGAAGAATTTTCCATACTCCGTTGAAAACTGCGTAGCTGTCTTTGAAAATCCCCCCATCTTTCGCACAGTTCCCGCACGTGATAACAAACTTTGGTTCGGGAACGTTCGCGAAAGCCTTTTCAAGCGGCACTTTCATATTTCGTGTTAGAGGACCTGTAACGATTAAAGCATCTGCGTGTTTGGGAGAAGCAACAAACTTTATGCCGAATCGGGAAATATCGTAAACAGGATTTGAAAGGGCGCAGAGCTCATACTCGCAGGCATTGCAGGAACCTGTATCAACTTCTCTGATTGCAAGGCTTCCTCCAAAGTGTTTTCTCACCAACTTTTCAATATCCCTTCCTAAAACTTCTATCTCTGCATCTTCTATTTTTCTAACAGATTCTGTTACAACTCCTTTTGAAGCTAACTTAATAAATTCAAACATCTTTTACCTCTCTAAAGGTCATTTCCCGAGTAGGAAAGGTTCATGCTCTTATTTATTAGAGGGAAATCTGCAACGATGTCTCCCAAAACGGCAAACTGAATTGTTTGCCAGTTCATAAACGACGGGTCTCTCACCTTTACCCTGAACGGCTTATCGTCTTCCGAAGCCATTACAAAATAAACCAAATTTCCCCTTGGAGACTCAACCGCAGAAATGGCATAAGAGTATGGTTCGGGTTTTTTAAACTCGCTGGAAAGGGATTTTTCCTTATTTTTCTCGAGTTTTGAAAGAATTTCACCTACAAGTTCTGCTGAAATTTCCACTTCTTCAGCTCTTATTAAAGCTCTTGCCAGAACATCTCCCGTATCCTTTACTGTAACTTTCAAGGGAAGTTCCTCATAGCAGAGGTAGGGCAGGTCTAACCGCGTGTCTGTTTTGACGTTAGAAGCTCTGGCAATTACTCCTACGGCAGATAATTCCTTGATTGTTTCTTCTTTAACCGTTCCTGTTGTTTCGTATCTATCCATAATTTGAGCAGAGTTAATCATCAGATTAACAAGGTTCTTAAAGTCTTTTAACACTTCTTTTAGGACTTCTCTTATCCTTTTTGCTCTTTCTGCGTCTATATCAACGTTAACTCCGCCTATTCTGTTAACGCCTCTCAAGAACCTGTGCCCTGATATCTCTTTCTGGAGTCTCATTAGTTTTTCTTTTAGGATGTGGCCTCTTTGAGCTCCAAAGGTGTATCCGATATCGCCGAAAAGGAATGCAAAGTCAGAAACGTGGTTGGTGATTCTTTCTATCTCGGCAAGGAGCGTTCTTATTAGTTTTGCCCTTTCTGGTATTTCAGTGCCGCTCAAGTTTTCTACTGCCGAAGCAAAGCACAGCGAATGAGAAAAGGAGTTATCTCCAGAAACCCTTTCTGCCAGCTTAATACCTTCTTGATAAGTTTGGGATTCAAATAGTTTTTCAATACCTTTGTGCTTCC
>Ga0256842_1002017_pt1 | contig 15210 bp, 13 predicted proteins | sample 4559240metaG_FD_185973 | JGI IMG/M metagenome (GOLD analysis project Ga0256842, IMG submission 185973) | Hydrothermal vent microbial communities from Guaymas Basin, Mexico - 4559-240 | ecosystem: Environmental > Aquatic > Marine > Hydrothermal vents | place: Mexico: Guaymas Basin | collected...
CTTTCGGATGCTAATGAAGTTTTTATAAAGTTAATTAATTTGTAGAAATAAAAAAATCACTATCAAATTTGATAGTGATTTTTTTGTGTAATAATCCTATTTGGGTTATCTAATTTCTTGATATTTACATCAAGTTAATAAATTAAGTTCTTACCAAACCTCGTAGACTAAGCCTCTAGAATAATGATTGCAAACAATTATCGTATTTCTAATTGATGTAAGAATCTTAAAAATTGCGTTTATAAATCGATTTTATTTACATTCATTTGCTCTTTACGATATTCGTCGATAGGAGCGCAGGAACATTGCAAGTTTCTATCGCCAAAAGCATCGTCGATACGTGCTACAGTAGGGAAAAGTTTATTTTCTCTTACCCAAGCCATTGGGAATGCTGCTTTTTCTCTGTCGTAAGAATGGTTCCATTCGTTAGCAATTACCTCTTCTTGTGTGTGAGGTGCATTTTTCAATACATTATCTTCAGCATCAGCTTTTCCATCTTTAACTTCCATTATTTCTGCATGAATCAATTTCATGGTATCCACAAATTTATCAAGTTCTGCTAAAGATTCCGATTCTGTTGGCTCTACCATTAATGTTCCATGAACAGGGAATGATAATGTTGGAGCGTGGAAACCAAAGTCCATTAAACGTTTAGAAATATCTGTTTCAGAAATATGAGCTTCTTTATTGAAGTTTCTTGCTTCTAGAATCATTTCGTGAGCTACTCTGTTTTGAGTTCCTGTGTATAGAATATCGTAGTAAGAACTTAATTCAGATGCTAAATAATTAGCATTAAAAATAGCCATTTTGGTAACGTTGGTTAAGCCATTGCCGCCGAGCATCATTACATAAGCATGAGAAATTGGTAATACCGAAGCTGAACCATAAGGAGCAGATGCAACAGCTGCTAAAGCATTTTCCCCACCTGTTTTAATAATTGGATTCGATGGTAAGAATTCTTTTAGCTTATCGTTACAGGCAATTGGTCCAACTCCAGGACCTCCACCTCCGTGAGGGATAGCAAAGGTTTTGTGTAAGTTCAAGTGACAAACATCAGCACCAATTCTACCAGGATTAGTTAAACCTACTTGTGCATTCATATTGGCTCCATCCATATAAACCAAACCTCCGTTGGCGTGGATGATTTCGATCATATCAATAATAGCCTCTTCGAATACGCCGTGTGTAGATGGGTAAGTAACCATATAAGCCGCTAAATTATCTTTGTGTAATTCGGCTTTTGCTTTTAGGTCTGTAATATCGATATTCCCATTCTGGTCACACTCTACAATAATTACATTTTGTCCAGCCATAACTGCCGATGCAGGATTTGTTCCGTGAGCCGATGAAGGGATAAGCACAATGTTTCTTTGATTATCTCCACGAGATTTATGATATTCTCTTATAGTCATTAAACCAGCGTACTCGCCAGATGCTCCAGAATTGGGTTGGAAAGAAATTCCTGTAAATCCTGTTACTTTTAATAAATAATCGCCCAATTCGTCGATTAATTGAGTGTAACCAGAGACTTGATCTACGGGTACAAATGGATGAATAGCATTAAACTCTGGCCATGTGATTGCAAACATTTCTGTTGCAGCATTTAGTTTCATGGTACAAGAACCTAAAGAAATCATAGAGTGGGTTAGAGAAATATCTTTACGTTCTAGTTTTTTGATGTAACGCATCATTTCGGTTTCTGAATGATATTCGTTAAATACATCTAATTTTAAGTATTCAGATGTTCGTAAGAATTTTCTGTCAAAATAGATTTCGTTAACGATTTCGGTATGTACATCTACTTCTTTTTGGTTGGCTAAAGCAAATACTTCAAGTATTAAATTAATATCTTTAATGGTATTGTCTTCGCCTACAGAAAGCCCGATTGTTTTGTTATCGATAAATAAAAAGTTCATTTTACGCTCTTCGGACAATTTTTTAATAGTTTCTGTAGAAACACCTTCGGGTAAGATTATCTTTAAAGTATCAAAATAACTTTCGTTCTCTTGTTGGTAGCCTAATTTAATTAATTCGTCGTTTAGGTAACCTGCATTTTGATGTATTTCTGTTGCGATATCTTTTATTCCATCTGCACCATGATAAACAGCATACATACCAGCCATAGTTGCTAGTAACGCTTGTGCTGTACATATATTCGAGGTTGCTTTTTCTCTTTTGATATGCTGCTCGCGAGTCTGTAAAGCCATACGTAAAGCAGGATTTCCTTTCGCATCTTTTGATACCCCGATAATTCTACCAGGAATATTTCTTTTATATTTGTCGCTTGTTGCAAAATAGGCTGCATGAGGACCGCCAAAGCCCATTGGCACTCCGAAACGTTGAGTGGTTCCTAAGGCTATATCTGCCCCCCATTCTGCTGGGGGAGTTAATAATGCTAAACTCATTAAATCGGCAGCTACAGCAATCATATTGTTGGCTTCGTGTGCTTTTTCTGCAAAAGCCTTGTAATCTTCAATTTTACCATCAGAAGCTGGATATTGAACTAATGCGCCAAAAGATTTTCCATCGAAATTAAAATCTTTGTAAGAGCCTTTAATAACTTCTATTCCTAAAGGTTCTGCTTTAGTTTCGATTACGGCAATAGTTTGTGGAAACGTGTTTTCATCAACAAAAAATTGATTGTAACCTGCTTTGGCTAGTTTACGTGCTCTTTTATTAAACATCATAATCATAGCTTCTGCAGCAGCAGTTGCCTCATCTAAAAGCGATGCGTTAGCAATTTCCATTCCTGTCAAGCTAGAGACGACTGTTTGGAAATTTAAAAGAGCTTCTAATCTACCTTGCGAAATTTCTGCTTGATAAGGTGTGTAAGAAGTATACCAAACAGGATTTTCAAGGATATTTCTGATAATTACAGATGGTGTTACAGTTCCGTAGTATCCTAGACCTATATAAGATTTGTAAACTTTATTTTTCGATGCAATTTCTTTAATGTGTTGCATGTATTCGTATTCAGTAATGCCATCTGGTAAGTCTAAAGGCTCGGGCAAACGAATAGATTGGGGAACTGTTTGTTCTATTAATTCATCGACAGACGAAACTCCAACTTTTTCTAACATTTGAGGTAAATCTTCTGCTCTTGGGCCAACATGGCGGCGTAGGAAATCTTTCATATCCTTTATATATTTTGATTAAAAACTATGTTATAAATTTCGCCTACAAAATTACGAAAATTGAATTTATTATGGCTTTGATTAGTCAAATACTTATCTTATTTTTGGACTGTTATAAAACTTATTTTCAAAAGTTTACATTACAGATTGATTTACACTTAGTTAAAAATATTCAGATATGAAGAAGTATGGGTTTTTAGTGTTAGTAATAATAAGTTTATTATTTTCTAATGTAAATATTGCACAAGAGCAATCGCTTGCAAAAGATACCCTTTGGTATTTGAATGGTGATAAAGAAATAATTTCTGATTACGAATTTGTAGAAGAAGGGAAAATTTTAAATTATAAGAATAAGAAAGGGAAACATAGGGATATCGAAACCTTCTTTTTATTCAGCATAAACAAAGCAGATGGCACAAAAAACATTTTATATAAACCAACAATGGAGGAAGAGGGTGATACTTTAACGGTTGACGAAATGCATTCTTTTGTGATTGGTGGCTTTTTAGCGAATGTAAATTATAAAGCTCGTGGAGCCTTGGCAGAAGGTTTTGTTGTGGGTGCTGTATCTCCTTTTTTAGTAGCTAGTTTAAATCTAAATCCTTTTTATTCTATTATTATTCCGGCAATAAACTCCACCGTAGTAGGTGTTACCATGCCTTCGGAGACAAAAATAATTGAATTGTATCCCAATCTATCAAAGGATCTCATGTTTTTAGAGGGGTATAAAGAAGCAGCTAAGCGTAAACGAACTAAAAATTCGATAGTGGGGGGGCTTGTCGGTTTAGTAGCAGGAATCACCACAGTATTCATTATTATGGGAACAAAATAAGCACGTTTTAATTATTACAATGAAAAATATTTTTATTATTAGTCTAGCACTTATGCTGTTGGCGGTTTCTTGTACCGAAAATACTGAGACAAATAAAAAGGAGAAATCTGTAACTGCTACTACAGAAAAGTTAGCTCAATATCAAGTAAAATTTGACATCGAGCAGCCACGGTTAGGTCTAGTGATTACAAGAGGAAAAAGCTTTTTATTAAAACTTAATGTGTTTAAGGATGATAGAAATATTGATTCTTTACAATACTTGGTGAATGATAATCCGTATTTGCTTATTGGCGATTCTATTAATACTAAAAATTTTAAAGCTGGATTGAATATAATTGTTGTGAAAGCGTATAATAGTGATGGATCAAAAGATATTCAGTCTACTGAGGTAAAAGTAATTTCTGATATTAAACCAGAAATAAAATATCCTAAATTGGTAAAGAAATATCCCCACGATGTTACAGCATACACTCAAGGATTAATATATATAAACGGTTTTATGTACGAGGGGACTGGTCAATATAGAGAATCTATGTTAAAGAAAATTGACTTGTCAAGCAATGAATTAATTCAATCTTATAATTTGCCAAAAGAAGTGTTTGGTGAAGGTATTGTTGAACATAATGGTAAGATTTATCAATTAACTTGGCAGTCACATAGGGCTTTTGAATACGATCTGAAAACTTTTAATTTAATTCATGAATTTCAGTACGATACCGAAGGTTGGGGAATTACAAATTATGGCGATAATTTAATAATGAGCGACGGAACTCAAAATTTATTTATTCTCGACCCAGAATCTTTTGCTACAATCGGTAAACTACAAGTTTACGATAATGTTGGTCCAATTAATAATTTGAATGAATTAGAGTGGATAAATGGAAAAATATGGGCTAATGTTTATTTAACCAATACGATTGTTATTATTAATCCAGAAACGGGTTTTGTAGAACAAAAATTAGATTTGACGAACTTTGTCCCTGATACTTATGCTAACCCTCACGATAATGTACTGAATGGTATCGCATACGATCAAAAAGCAAATAAAATTTATGTTACTGGTAAACGATGGCCTGTACTCTACGAAATTAATATTGAATAATAGTTAAAAAAGAAAAAATGATGTACAAGAAATATAGTGAAATAATAGATAGAGCGTGGGACGATAGAGAAATGCTTAAAGATCCTATGGTAGTAACATTAATAAAAAAAGTAATTGGGTTTATTGATGATGGCGATTTGCGTGTTGCAGAACCTAAAGGAAATAAGTGGCAGGTTAATGAATGGGCAAAAAAAGCCGTGGTTATGTTTTTCCAAATTCAAGAAATGCAAGTTATCGAAGTTGGACCTTTTGAGTATCACGATAAGATTCCTTTAAAATCTAGTTATAAAGAAAAAGGTGTTCGAGTAGTTCCTCATGCTGTTGCAAGATATGGATCTTATATTTCTAAGGGTGTTATTCTGATGCCGTCTTATGTTAATATTGGGGCCTATGTAGACGAAGGTACCATGGTAGATACTTGGGCAACTGTCGGGTCTTGCGCACAAATTGGAAAAAATGTTCACCTAAGTGGTGGTGTTGGGATTGGAGGTGTTTTAGAGCCTTTACAAGCCGCACCAGTTATTATCGAAGATAATTGTTTTATTGGCTCTCGATGCATAGTTGTAGAAGGGGTTCATATAAAACAAGAGGCTGTATTAGGAGCTAATGTTGTGATTACAGCATCTACTAAAATTATTGATGTAACAGGAAAAGAACCTGTCGAGATTAAGGGTTATGTACCTGAACGATCGGTTGTTATACCGGGTACTTATCCAAAGAAGTTTCCTGCAGGAGAATACCAAGTCCCTTGTGCTTTGATAATTGGAAAACGAAAACCATCGACAAATTTAAAAACATCGTTGAACGATGCCTTACGCGAATTTAATGTTTCTGTTTAAATAAGATAATCGTTTTTTTTTGATAGACAGAATGGTAACTTTTTATTTTGGACAGTTAGCTTTTTACTTATGAGAATAGGATTTGATGCCAAGAGAGCATTTAATAATAGAAGCGGTTTAGGAAATTATAGTCGTGATGTTATTCGGGCAGTAGTGAAAAAAAAAGATGACGAAATCTTTCTATTTACACCCAAGCAAAATCAATCTATTTTTAATATTTCTGATGCAAGAATAATTGAACCTCAATCAGGAATAGACTCGATGATATCGGCTTATTGGCGCTCTTTTTCTATTGTTAAAGAGGTTGATAAAATAGGTTTAGATATCTTTCATGGTTTGAGCAATGAATTGCCTTTTACCGTGGGAAAGCCTGTGAAAAAGCTAGTTACTATTCACGATTTAATATTTAAACGTTATCCACAATGGTATAAATCTTTTGATAGACGGATGTATGATTGGAAATTTAAATCGGCTTGTCAGAATTCGGATAAAATTATTGCTATTAGTGAGCAGACTAAGTCAGATATTATTGATTTCTATGAGATTGACGAAAAGAAAATAGAAGTAATTTATCAAACTTGCAACCATAGATTTAAAACTAAATTCACTCCAGATGTTATTGATAGAGTAAAAGTAAAATATAGATTGCCACAAGACTTCTTACTCAATGTAGGAACGATTGAGCCTCGAAAGAATGCTTTGAATATTGTTAAAGCCATTCATCAACATAAAATAGATATTCCACTTATAATAATAGGAAGAAATACGGCTTATGCAGAGAAAATAAGAAGATATATCTCTGAATTTGGTTTAGAATCTCAAGTCACAATTTTGCACGATGTTAGCAACGAGGAGCTACCTGTGTTTTATCAAATGGCAAAGATATTCATCTACCCTTCTACTTTCGAGGGGTTTGGTATTCCAATTATTGAGGCTTTATATTCTGGAACACCAGTGATTACGTCGGAAGGCTCTTGCTTTTCGGAGCCGGGAGGTTTGCATAGTATTTATATAGAAGTTGGCAATATCGATGCTTTAGCAGAATCGATTTCTAATCTACTTACAGATAATAATCGAAGGCAGTTAATGATTGACAATGGATTAGAATATGTACAGAAATTTAACACAGAGAAAGTAACTGAAGATTTATATAAGGTTTATTCTCTATTAATGAATCGTTAATTTCAAATCAATAATTATGAATCAAGATATCAACAAAGCTCTAGAAGTGTTACGCTCTGGAGGAGTAATTTTATATCCAACAGATACGATTTGGGGTTTGGGTTGCGATGCTGAAAATGAAAAAGCTGTTAAACGTATTTTCGAGATAAAGAAACGTGTAGATAACAAATCGATGTTAGCTCTTGTTGACTCTCCATTGCGTATAGAAATGTATGTCGAGGAGGTTCCTGAAATAGCTTGGGATTTAATAGCACAAACAGATAAACCATTAACTATCGTTTATCCAAAAGCCAAAAACTTCGCCAATAACCTTGTTGCGCAAGATGGTTCTATGGGAATTCGTATGGTAAAAGAGAATTTTTGTAATCGGCTTATTTCTAGATTACAACGTCCAATTGTATCGACTTCAGCAAATATCTCTGGCAAAATAGCTCCAATTATTTTTGACGAAATAGCCCAAGAAATCATAGATGCAGTTGATTATGTTGTTAAATATCGCCAAGATGATCAAACAGAGTCTAAATCTTCAAGTATTATTAAATTGGAGTTGGGAGGCTTGTTTAAGATTATTAGAGAATAGAAATAATAAAAAACTCCCACCTTAAAAATAAGATAGGAGTTATATTATCAAAGATTATAAACTTATTCAACCATCCAAGTAGAACCAGAGTTTAATAAGTCGTCCATAGAATGAATTTTAGACGCTGCTTTAGTTTCCTCAATTCTAGTTTCTAATGCATGCTCATATGTGTCCATCTCAACAGCTCTAATTACACCAAAAGCAACGGGCATTTCAGGAACTTGCATATTTGCAAGCATCATATGAATAATTGGATCTTGATTATGAGCATCGTGCACCATAATATCATCTTCTGTAAATCCATCTTCTCCAATAGTAACTGTTTTCAAATGTCCATGATTAAGAACGATACCTTTATTCATTTCTTTACCATAAATCATCTTCTTGCCATGTTCTAAAAATAATTGGCGATCAGCTTTATGCTCTTTATCGGTTATCATTCCGTGAGTCATATCGTTATAGATGACACAGTTGACTAAAATTTCTACTAAAGAAGCACCTTTGTGATTTTCTGCTTCAACAAAAGTTTTTGTTGCATGTTTAATATTATTATCTAACACACGAGCAAAGAAAGTTGAACCAGCTCCCATTGCTAATTGACCAACTTTGAAAGGTCGTTCAACAGTTCCATAAGGAGAAGTTTTAGTTTTAGAACCTAACTTAGAAGTTGGAGAATATTGTCCTTTAGTTAAACCATAAATTTCGTTATTAAATAACAAAATATTTAAGTTTACATTTCTTCTAATTTCGTGAATAAAGTGATTACCACCAATTGCTAAACCGTCACCATCGCCTGTAATTTGCCAAACGCTTAATTTAGGATTAGCCACTTTAACTCCCGATGCAATTGCTCCAGCGCGTCCGTGAATAGTATGAAAACCATAAGTTTCCATATAATAAGGGAAACGAGATGAACAGCCAATACCCGAAATAACAGCATATTCTTCTTTTGGTTTTCCTATTTCAGCCATTGCACGTTGAACAGCATTTAGAACAGCATGATCTCCACAACCGGGACACCATCTTATTTCTTGGTCGCTTTTAAAATCTTTTGCTACGTATTTTTGTACGTCTATATTTGTATCTGCCATGATTTCTATTATGCTAAATATTTGTTAAATTCCCCTTTTAATTCCTCTACAGTAAATGGTAAACCTTGAACTTTATTAAATTGTTCGAAATTAAACTGAGGGAAATTCATTCTTAAATAGTTTACAAATTGTCCACTATTAATCTCCGCAACTACAATTTTCTTAAATTTAGAAAATATATCAGCAGTATTTTTTGGAAGAGGATTGATATAATTGAAGTTTGCAAAACTCACATGCTTATTTTCTGTTCTCATTTCTTCGACAGTATCGTATAAATGACCACGAGTACTACCCCAGCCTACAACCAATAAATCACCTTCTTGTTCGCCAATAATCTTTTGGTCAGGAACAATAGCTACAACTTGATCTACTTTATACTGACGTTCATCAGTCATTACTTGATGATTTTCAGGAACATATGATACGGTTCCTGTAACAGACATCTTTTCTAATCCACCTAAACGATGCTCTAACCCAGGAGTTCCAGGAATAGCCCATTCTCTCGATCCGCTACCATCTTCTGGACGTTTGTAAGGAAGATATTCTTCACCTTCTTTAGCGATTCGTGGCGTAATAGTAGGCATATCAGCCATAGATTTTATTTTCATTGGAGCAGTTCCATTTGCAATATAACCATCTGTTAAAAGAATAACAGGAGTCATATATTCAACAGCAATTCTACCTGCCTCGAAAGCGTAATCAAATGCATCCGAAGGAGAACTTGCAGCTATTACAGGCATTGGAGACTCTCCATTACGAGCAAATAAAGCTTGCATTAAATCTGCTTGTTCTGTTTTAGTTGGTAAACCTGTCGAAGGACCACCACGCTGAACATTTACAATAACTAAAGGTAACTCAGAAATAACAGCTAACCCGGCAGCTTCAGTTTTTAAAGCTAAACCTGGACCCGAAGTAGTAGTAACAGCAAAGTTACCAGCAAAACTAGCACCTATAGAAGAGCAAATCCCAGCAATTTCATCTTCAGCTTGGAATGTCTTAGCTCCTAAATCTTGTCTTTGAGCAATATATTGCAAAATCTCTGTTGCAGGAGTAATAGGGTATGAACCACAGAACATCGGTAAGTTTGCTTTCTCTGCGGCAGCTAATAAACCCCAAGCTGTTGCCTGATTACCAGAAATACTTCTGTATTTACCTGCTTCTATTTTTGCAGGTTCTACTCTAAACGAAGGTAAAGCGTGCACATTATGTGCATAATCAAAACCTGCTTTTAGAACCATTTTATTGGCTTCTATAACAGCTGGCTTTTTAGCAAATTTCTTCTCGAAATATTTATATGTATTCTCTAAAGGTTTATCGAATAAGTGATAGCAAATACCTAAAGCAAGCATATTCTTACTTCGAAGCATGCTCTTCTTATCCATTCCCGTATCTTTTAAACACTCTAATGTTAGAGTAGAGATAGGAGATAAAATTACATTGTAATCTTCTAATCCTAATTCTGTGATGGGATCATCAGTTTTGAACTCCGCTTTATTAAAGTTCTTTTCGGTAAATGTGTCAACATCTGTAATTACAGTTCCTCCAGGTTTTAACCAACGCTTATTAGCCTTTAGAGCTGCTGGATTCATAGCAACTAAAATATCTGCATAATCACCAGAGGTGTGAATTTCTTTGTGTCCAAAGTGAACTTGGAAACCCGATACACCTCCTACAGTACCTTGAGGAGCTCTAATTTCTGCAGGGTAATCTGGGAAAGTTGCCACATCATTACCATACAATACTGATTCGTCGGTAAATAAATTACCCGTCAATTGCATTCCATCGCCGGAGTCGCCCGAAAATCGGATTACGACCGCTTCTTTTTCAACGATATTTGCTTTTTTATCCATAATGAATATCTCTTTTATAGAAAGTTAAAATAGTATATGCTTATTTTCGTTATCAGTCATCTAAATAGTACAATATTTAACTATTAGAAAATTGAAGTGTAAAGTTAAGAGATTTGAAAAAACTGAATAACTATATTATGTTTTTTTTAACATATCCTTAATACTTTTAGTAACTTGTAAAACAATAGATTAGCTTGTTATTTTTAATTAAAAGGATTCTAAATAAGGGATTTTTATAGAAATCGATGCGTTTTCACCTTTTAATCTATAACTAAAAAATAATTTTAATATTAAAAAATATCTAATTTAATGTAAATTGATACTATTTTTGTATTTCAGAATGAAACAATTTACAAGTATTTTATATTACAGCTTTTTTGTTGTGACAGGAATTCCATTAATAATTCTTGTTTTTATTATTTGGATATTGACATATCCTTTCGATAAAAGATTGTACGTCGTACATTGGTTGACACAGCTTTGGGAAGATTTCTTATTATATATTATTCCTATGTGGAAGGTTCAGATTGAAGGGAAAGAAAAGATAGATAATTCAAAAGCGTTAGTTTTTGTTTCTAATCATCAATCTGAATTTGATATTATGGTTATTTCTAGATTATATGCCCATTTTAAATGGGTATCTAAAGCAGAGGTTTTTAAAGCCCCTATTTTAGGTTGGAATATGTATCTAAATCAATATGTTAAGCTTAAAAGAGGTGACCGAAGGAGTGTTGTAAAGATGATTAAACAGTGTGTTTCTGTTCTTCATAATGGAAGTTCGGTTTTTATCTTTCCTGAGGGAACTCGATCAAAAACAGGAACATTAAGGAATTTCTCTTCGGGAGCAGTTGTTATTGCTCAGAAAGCAAAAGTAGGTATTCAACCGATTGCTATTTCTGGAACAAAAGAGATAATGATTAAAGGTAGTTGGATGCTTAATTTTAAAGCAAATGTTAAAATTATTGTTTTAGACGAAATTCCTTATAAAGAGATTAAAGGTAAGGAAGCATCGGAGATTTCGAAGATGCTCCGGCTAGTTATTGCAGAATATGTCGATGAACATCAAGCGAATTTGTAATAATATCCAGTTTTTCTCGTTTTCAATATCTCATTGTTAATATCTAATAAATAGTTTTATGTATTGTTGATGGTTTCTCATTTACCTTTGCTAAGGAGCTAACCAAAATACTATTGCTAATATAAAACGTACAATAAATAATAAAAATATGAGAACTAGAATTTTAATTTTTTCCATTCTGTCTGTAATATTTATCAGTTCTTGCGTATCGCCAAGAAAGGTCGAAGATGAAAGGAATAGGAGGGTGAAATGCGAAGAGGAAAACGCTAATTTCACAAAAGAGAATAAGCGATTAACTGAGGCGAATAATGAATTGTCACAAAAAAACAAAGAGTTAACTCGTACTAATAATCAGTTGATGCGAGATTCTACCGTTATGGGAAAAAGTTATAGACGTTTGGTGATGCAGTACGATAAGGTCGATGCTTTAAACGATGAGCTTTTAGCTAAAATGAAAGAAAAGAATGCGATGACAGATGCAGAAGTACGAAAATTATTAGTAGAACTTCAGTTACTACAAGAAGACTTGCAAAAACGCGAAGATTCATTGAAAATGGCTCAGCTACGATTAAGTGAAGACCAAAATAGATTGGAAAAAATATCGAATGATTTATCACAAAAGCAAGCTTTATTAGACGAAAAGAATGCAAAAGTATTAGAATTAGAAAGAGTTATTGCTGCTAAGGATTCAGCGCTTACAGCATTTAAAGAGAAACTTAGTAAAGCCCTTTTGGGTTTCGAAGGCGATGGTTTAACTATTGAACAAAGAAATGGGAAAGTATATGTGTCTTTAGATGAAAAATTACTATTTAAGTCGGGGAAATGGGTTGTCGATCCAAAAGGACAAACTGCATTAAGTAAATTATCGGAAGTACTTGTCGAAAATCCAGATATTAATGTTATGATTGAAGGGCATACCGATAATGTGCCTTATAAAGGTTCTACAGGAATATCTGATAATTGGGATTTAAGTGTGAAACGATCAACCTCGATTGTGAAAATATTATTAAAAAATAAAGAATTAGAACCTAAAAGAATCATTGCAGCAGGACGAGGCGAATTTTTACCTATCGATACCACAAATACTAAAGAAGGACGTGCAAAAAATAGACGAACCGAAATTATTTTGACTCCTAAATGGGATGAGGTCTTTAAAGTCTTGGAAGACTAAATAATTTTTTAATTATTGACAAACAGGAATTACAAATGTTTTTTGTTTTTTCATTAATTTGTTGTCATAAATTATTGCCCTTTTTATTTGATTTAAAAAATTGTACTTTTGAAAAAAAATTTCAATGGATTATAATACAGAAAGACCTAAATTAATTCTTCCAGAATACGGTAGAAATATTCACCAAATGGTGAGCTATCTAAAAACAATTGAAGACAGAGTAGAACGTAACGAACAGGCAAGTGTTGTTATTCGAGTAATGTCCTCATTGAGTCCTCAAATAAAAAATAGAGAAGAGATGGCTCAACGTTTATGGACTCAATTGTTAATTATGGCTGAATTCGATTTAGATGTGGATGTTCCTGTAGAAATTCCACCACAAAACGAGATTTTTGATAAACCGGAACCTGTTCCTTATCCTAAAACAATAATTAAGACCAAACACTATGGACATAATATCGATTTGTTAATTGAACAAGTGGATAATTACGAGGGAGATGAATTATATCAATATGTAGAGCAAATTCTTAATCAAATGAAAAAGCTCTATATGAATTGGAATAAGGATTTAGTAGCTGATGATATTATTAAAAGAGAATTTGTGAGATTATCGGGAAAAAACTTTGATTTTATTGATAATATAGAATTGGCAGAAGTGAAAATTCCTAAATTCAACAATAATTATAAAAAGAAAAAGCAACAAAAACGTCGATAAATGAGTACTTTTGAGATAGTAGGAGGCAAAAAACTAAAAGGTAGTTTAACGCCTCAAGGAGCAAAAAATGAGGCATTGCAAGTAATAAGTTCTGTTTTGTTGACAAAGGAGCCTGTTACCATTTCAAATATTCCTAATATTTTAGATGTCAATAAGCTTATCGAATTACTTGAGGGCCTTGGCGTTTTTGTTACCAGTAAAGGAAAGGGGATTTATACTTTTCAGGCTAAAAAAATCAATATTGAATTTTTGATTTCTGAAGAATATAATAAACTTGGTGCAGCCCTTCGTGGGTCAATTATGGTTTTAGGCCCATTATTATCACGTTTTGGTAAAGGTTTCTTACCTAAACCAGGTGGTGATAAAATAGGTCGTAGACGTTTAGATACTCACTTTATAGGTTTTCAAAAGTTAGGAGCAAATTTTACCTACGATGACAAAAAAAATTATTATGCGGTTGACGCAAAGAATCTGAAAGGTTGTTATATGCTTCTAGACGAGGCATCGGTTACAGGAACAGCAAATATCATTATGGCCTCAGTAATGGCGGAGGGTAGAACAACTATTTATAATGCTGCTTGTGAGCCTTATATTCAGCAGCTTTGTAGATTGATGAATAAAATGGGGGCTAAAATCTCTGGAATAGGCTCTAATTTATTAATGATTGATGGGGTCAAAGAATTACATGGTGCCGAACATCGTATTTTACCCGATATGATTGAAATAGGTAGCTTTATTGGTTTGGCAGCTATGACCAAATCAGAATTAACAATAAAAGATGTTGCTTACGACGAATTGGGAATGATTCCAAGAATATTCTCACAATTAGGTATTAAAATTGAAAGAAAGAAAGACGATATTTATATTCCTTCTCAAGAACATTACGAGATAGATACTTTTATTGATGGATCTATTTTAACCATTGCAGATTCGCCTTGGCCAGGACTAACTCCAGATCTATTGAGTGTATTATTAGTTACAGCCACTCAGGCTAAAGGGAGTGTTTTGATACATCAAAAGATGTTTGAAAGTCGCTTATTTTTTGTCGATAAATTAATTGATATGGGAGCACAGATTATTTTATGTGACCCTCATAGAGCCAATGTTATAGGTCTTGATAATAAAATTCAGCTTAGAGCCACAGAGATGAGCTCTCCAGATATTCGAGCGGGAGTATCGCTGTTAATTGCAGCTATGTCGGCAGAAGGCGTTAGTCAGATTCATAATATTGAACAAATTGATAGAGGTTACGAAAATATTGACGAGCGACTTAATGTTATTGGGGCATCAATAAAACGAATGTAATTGTATTATAATACTATTTTCTAATATTTTAGATTCTTCGAAAACAAATGTTATTTATATTTATTTAATTCTAGACAGATGAAAATTAAACTAGCCTATTTTCTTTTAATAAGCATGTTAATATTGGGCTCTTGTACACCAACGATTGAAAAAGAGCAAGGGCTTAGTTATTCGGAATTTGTTAATAATCAAGAACTTACAGAGAGTGTTGTGAGCACATATCCTTCTGGACAAAAGAAAGCCGTGGTTTATTTTATTAAAGGTGAAAGTGATAAAGAGATTGTTAAGGAGGTTCACTTTTTTGAAAATGGGAATATTCAGGTTGAGGGGA
>Ga0256842_1002018_pt1 | contig 15203 bp, 12 predicted proteins | sample 4559240metaG_FD_185973 | JGI IMG/M metagenome (GOLD analysis project Ga0256842, IMG submission 185973) | Hydrothermal vent microbial communities from Guaymas Basin, Mexico - 4559-240 | ecosystem: Environmental > Aquatic > Marine > Hydrothermal vents | place: Mexico: Guaymas Basin | collected...
TAGAGATGGTAATGCCCGGCGACAACATCGCCATGACTGTAGACTTGATAACCCCCATCGCCATGGACAAAGAGCTGCGTTTCGCCATCCGCGAAGGTGGTCGTACTGTTGGCGCCGGTGTTGTCAGCGAGATTATCGAGTAGTCAACTTTTCGCTCTACCGGGTGAAAATGGAGAGTAGATAAAATGAGTGATATTATAACTCTCGCTTGCACTGAGTGTAAGCGCAGAAATTACACTACAACAAAGAACAAGCGCAACCTGCCCGATCGGCTGGAGTTTAAAAAGTATTGTCCGTTTGATCGGCGCCACACGGTACATCGCGAGACCAAATAGCGCAGTTGTTGTAGCTCCAAGTGTAAGTAAGTTGCTGCAGGCCAGTAGCTCTAATGGCTAGAGCACCGGTCTCCAAAACCGGGTGTTGCGGGTTCGAGTCCTGCCTGGCCTGCCAATTTTCACTTCGTAGTGCTGAGGGCGTATTGTGATAGCAAAGGTTTCAACATTTTTCAGTAATGTAAGGGGTGAGCTGGATAAGGTAACCTGGCCTACAAAGAAAGATACCTATTCCTCAACCATAGTTGTTTTGATTTTTGTGTTGCTGGTGGCGATTTTTCTTTGGGCGGTTGACAGCGTGCTGGCTGTCCTTGTGCAGATACTCCTTAGTTAGACAGGAAACGTTGCTATGGCAATGAGATGGTACGGCGTGCATACCTACTCCGGCTTTGAGTACAAGGTGAAGCAGAACCTTGAAGAGCGGATACGTATGCTGGGCGTTGAGGATAAATTCGGTGAGGTGCTAGTTCCGTCCGAAGCGGTGGTAGAGCTGAAAAATGGTGAGCGCAAGACATCTACGCGCAAATTTTTTCCCGGCTATATACTGGTGCAGATGGAACTAACCAACGAAACCTGGCATGTGGTGAAAGATACTGCCAAGGTTACCGGTTTCGTCGGTGGCGGTGTGTCGCCTCCACCTATCTCCGATGCCGAAGTGGCAAAAATAGTTGCACGAATGGAGGAGGGTGCTGAGCGCCCGCGTCCCAAAGTGCTGTACGAAGTCGGTGAAACAGTCCGGGTTGTCGATGGGCCGTTTCTTAATTTTTCCGGCATAGTGGAAGATGTAAAGCCTGACAAGGGCAAGCTGAAGGTTATGGTTAGTATCTTTGGCCGCGTGACCCCTGTCGAGTTGGATTTTATCCAGGTTGAAAAGACCAGCTAGGCTGGGTTTGAAGTCAAGGAGCACGAAAAATGGCAAAGAAAGTAGTTGGACAGATAAAGCTGCAAATTCCGGCGGGCAAAGCTAATCCGTCACCTCCGGTTGGTCCGGCGTTGGGGCAACATGGCGTTAATATAATGGAATTCTGTAAGGCATTTAACGCCAAAACGCAGAGTGAAGACGGTATGATTATTCCGGTGGTGATTACCGTGTACGCCGACCGCTCGTTCACCTTTATCACCAAGACTCCGCCAGCGGCAGTTCTGCTGCTCAAGGCCGCCAAACTTACCAAGGGGTCTGGAGTGCCCAACAAGGATAAAGTCGGTAAAATAACCAGGGATCAGGTTTTGGAAATTGCACGCATCAAGATGCCTGACCTCAATGCTTTTGACGAAGAAGCTGCTATGCGTACCATTGCCGGTACCGCTCGTAGCATGGGTCTCGAAGTCGAATAGAAGTTGGAGTGACAGCACATGGCTACAGGTAAAAAAATTATTGCTGCAAAAGCAAAAGTAGATAGATCAGTCACTTATTCTCTCAGCGAGGCGATTGCGCTGGTGAAGGAAGCGGCTTTTGCCAAGTTTGACGAAACAGTGGATCTTACCGTACGGCTGGGCGTCGATCCGCGTAAGGCGGATCAGATGGTGCGTGGTGCTGTGGTGCTGCCCAACGGTCTGGGTAAAAACGTGCGTGTTCTGGTGTTTGCTAAGGGTGAGAAGGCTCAGGAAGCGCAGAAGGCTGGCGCCGATTATGTCGGTGGTGATGACTTGGTTGATAAGATCAAGGATGGCTGGTTTGAGTTTGATACTGCCATTGCCACGCCCGATATGATGGGTACAGTGGGTAAGATTGGTCGTATTCTTGGTCCCCGCGGTCTGATGCCGAACCCCAAGGTCGGTACGGTGACCTTTGATGTGGAACGGGCTGTAACCGAGTCCAAGTCGGGCAAGGTTGAGTACCGGGTGGAAAAGGCCGGTATTATCCACGCACCGGTGGGTAAGGTGTCTTTTGATGCAGACAAACTGCAGGAAAATATCGTCGCCATGATGGACGCACTCATGAAAGCCAAGCCTTCTACTGCCAAAGGTACCTATCTGAAGAAGATCAGCATCTCCAGTACCATGGGTCCAGGTGTTCAGATTGATGCTTCCAGCGCTCAGGCACTGGTTAAGTAACGGACTTGAGAGCCGATTTGCTAAACTAAATTATATGTGAATAGCAGAATGCCTGTAACAGGTGCTCTGCTTTTCTCTTAAAAATCCCTGTCTAAGACAGCAGGTACCACGGTTTAATGCGCAAGCGCCTGCCGAGACTGTAAGAGATCACTCCTGTGTTCTCCCTCAGCTTTGGTTCACTACAGGGAGGAATCCAATGAAAGGAGGAGAAGAGGATGGCTGCTAAAACAAAAGCGCAGGTAGTTGAAGAATTTTCTGCGAAGCTGACCACCGCCAAAGCTGCGTTTCTTGCCGATTATCGCGGCATGGATGTGGAAGAGGCCAATGCCCTGCGTAACAAGTTGCGCGTTGCTGGTATTGAGTACAGCGTGGTCAAAAATACTTTGCTGAGATTGGCCGCCAAGGATACTTCATTTGAGTGTCTGGGCGAGTACATGACTGGTCCTACTGCTATCGCTATTGCCCAGGATGATCCTGTGGCGCCAGCAAAGGCGTTGACCGAGTTTGCCAAGACCAGCAAGTTTTTTGAGCTCAAGGCTGCGGTGCTTGAGGGTAATCTGCTTAGTGACGCTGACATCAAGAATCTTGCTGATTTGCCCAGTCGCGAAGAGCTGCTGGCTAAAGTGCTTGGTTCCATCAACGCGCCGGTGTCCAATTTCGTCGGTGTGCTGGCTGCTGTACCACGTTCGCTGGTACAGGTGCTTGGTGCAATCAGAGATCAAAAAGAAGCGTAGTCTCTTTGACTATGCTGTAAACCACATATTTTATCTGCAATACTAGATGGAGAAGAAAATGGCTGATATTACCAAAGAGCAAGTAATTGAGTTTATTGAAAACATGTCGGTACTGGAGCTGTCTGAGCTGGTAAAAGAGCTGGAAGACAAGTTCGGTGTTTCTGCTTCTGCACCGGTGGCAGTAGCTGTAGCTGGCCCTGCTGGTGGTGGCGGTGAAGCAGCTGAAGAAAAGACTGAGTTTGATGTTGTTCTTGCTGGTGTTGGTGACAAGAAGATCAACGTTATCAAAGTTGTGCGCGGTGTCACAGGTCTTGGACTCAAGGAAGCCAAGGCTCTGGTTGATGGCGCACCTGCTCCTGTTAAAGAAGGGGTATCCAAGGACGAAGCTGAAGATATCAAGAAACAACTCGAAGAAGCTGGCGCTTCTGTCGAAATTAAATAGCATCTGTTCAGATAGTTCTGCTCTAAGCCAAGGTCGTAATTTCGGCCTTGGCTGTTCTTCGTTCTTTATCTAAGGAGTGACTATGGCTTATTCGATTGCGAATAACCAGTTATTGCGCAAGCACTTTTCCGAGATTAAGCAGATCATCGATATGCCTAATCTTATCGATATCCAGAAAAATTCATACAAGCGTTTTCTGCAGGCCGATGTGCCGGCAGCAGCGCGCGAGGATATTGGTCTGGAGGCGGTGTTCCGCTCGGTTTTTCCCATCCGTGATTTTGGTGATACTTGTTCGCTGGAGTATGTTTCGTATGTGTTGGAAACGCCCAAATATGATGTTGAGGAATGTCATCAACGCGGGATGACCTTTGCCGCCCCGGTCAAAGTGAGGGTGCGCTTGGTATCGTGGGATGTCGACAAGGACACCGGCGTACAACTGATTCGCGATATTAAAGAGCAGGAAGTATATTTCGGTGAAATTCCCCTGATGACCGAAAACGGTACGTTTATCATCAACGGAACAGAACGGGTTATTGTCAGCCAGCTGCATCGTTCTCCCGGGGTATTTTACGATCATGACAAGGGCAAAACCCATTCCAGTGGCAAGCTGCTCTACAGTGCCAGAGTTATTCCTTATCGGGGATCGTGGCTCGATTTCGATTTTGACCACAAGGATCTTTTGTATGTGCGTATTGACCGGCGGCGCAAATTGCCGGCTACTGTTTTATTGCAGGCTCTCGGTTACAGTGCCGAGGAACTGCTTAAGTACTATTACAAGACCGAGCATCTGTATATTGAAGCTGACGGTTTTTTCAAGGATGTCAATCCCGAGCTGCTTTCAGGCCAGCGGGCTGTTGTTGACGTAGTGGACGACAATGGTGAGGTGCTGGTTAAAGGTGGCCGCAAGTTCACCAAGGCGGCACTTAAGAAGATTGCCGAAAGCAAGCTCACCCGTATCCCTGTCGATTTGAGTCAGGTTGTTGGCAGTGTGGTAGCCAGCGATGTGGTCGATGAGGGAACCGGCGAAATCATCATATCGTGCAATCAGGAACTGACAGAAGAGCATATCGAGCAACTGCGCGACAAAAAGATCACCAGTGTTGAGGTGCTGTTCATCGACAACGTTTTTGCCGGGCCCTATCTGCGCAATACTCTGGCTCAGGATTCCGTGACCAATCCGGAAGAGGCCATGATTGAGATTTACCGGCGGTTGCGTCCTGGTGACCCGCCCACGGTACGCAGTGCCACCACGTTGTTTGAAGGGCTGTTCTTCAATCCGGAACGTTATGATTTGTCGGTGGTCGGGCGACTTAAGCTCAATTACAAGCTGGGACTTGATGTGCCGCTGGAGCAGCGGACCCTGATGAAGGAAGATATCCTTGAAGTGGTGCGCTATCTCATCGATCTGCGCAGCGGGCGCGGCAGTATTGATGATATCGACCATCTGGGTAATCGCCGTGTGCGTGCTGTTGGCGAACTGCTGGAGAACCAGTACCGTGTCGGTCTGGTGCGGATGGAGCGCGCTATCAAGGAGCGCATGAGCCTGAACGAGGTCGAGAGTCTTATGCCTCACGACCTGATTAACTCCAAGCCGGTGTCGGCGGTGGTAAAAGAGTTTTTCGGTTCGTCGCAACTGTCGCAGTTTATGGATCAGACCAATCCACTCTCGGAGATTACTCACAAGCGACGTCTTTCGGCTCTCGGCCCCGGTGGCCTTACCCGTGAACGTGCCGGCTTTGAGGTGCGTGACGTTCATCCTACTCACTACGGTCGTGTTTGCCCCATTGAAACGCCGGAGGGACCCAATATCGGCCTTATTGCGTCGTTGTCTACTTATGCGCGCATTAACGAGCATGGGTTTGTCGAAACGCCGTACCGTCTGGTCAAGGATGGCCGGGTGACCAGCGAAGTGCGTTACTATTCCGCGCTGGAAGAGGAGGGCCATGCCATCGCTCAGGCTAACGCCCCCATTGATGAGGACGGCTATTTCATCAACGAAGTTGTAAACGCGCGCAAAAACGGTGATTTCATGATGTTGCGTCGCGATGAAATCCAACTGATGGACGTTTCGCCCAAGCAACTGGTTTCGGTAGCGGCGGCGCTGGTACCGTTTCTGGAAAATGATGACGCCAACCGCGCGCTCATGGGCGCAAACATGCAGCGTCAGGCAGTGCCGCTGCTGCGTGCCGACGCGCCTCTGGTGGGTACCGGTATGGAGCGGATTGTTGCTCATGATTCCGGCGCTGCCGTGGTAGCCCGTCACGACGGGGTGGTGGAATCGGTGGATGCCAGCCGTATTGTGGTGCGTATCGACGAAGGTCAGGATGATGAAACCGGCACCGGTGTCGATATCTACAATTTAATCAAGTTTATCCGCTCCAACCAGAATACCTGTCTCAACCAGAAGCCGATTGTTGAGGTTGGTGATCATATCAGCCGTGGTGCCATTATCGCCGATGGTCCTTCGACACAGTGGGGTGAGCTTGGCCTGGGTCAGAATGTGCTGGTGGCGTTTATGCCGTGGGAAGGTTATAACTTCGAGGATTCCATCCTTATTTCAGAGAAGCTGGTCAAAGAGGATCGTTATACCTCCATCCACATCGAAGAGTTTGAATGTGTTGCCCGGGATACCAAGCTGGGCAAGGAGGAGATTACCGACGATATTCCCAACCTAGGCGATGATGCACTGAAGGATCTGGACGAGAGTGGTATTATCCGCATCGGTGCCGAAGTTAAACCCGGTGATATTCTGGTGGGTAAGATTACCCCCAAGGGGGAAACCCAGATGTCGCCGGAGGAGAAACTGCTGCGCGCTATTTTTGGCGAAAAGGCCGGTGATGTGCGTGATACTTCGTTGCGGGTGCCGCCCGGTGTGGAAGGGGTGGTTATCGGTGCCAGGGTGTTCTCGCGCAAGGGTTCCGACAAGGATTCGCGTACCGAGTATATTGAGCAGCAGGAGATCAGCAAGCTGGAGAACGATCAGAACGATGAGATCCGTATTATCCGCGAATCGGCACGCAACAAGTTGATGGAGTTGCTGGACGGTTGCGTATTGGCGGCGTCTCTGAGTGTCGATGGCAAGGTGGCACTCAAAAAGGGTGTCAGCCTCAGTGTGGAAGTGCTGGAACCGATAGCGATGAAGCACTGGAAAGATCTCTCCCTTGTCGACAACGAAGCGGTGGAAAGCCGTGTTGGCGAGATTCTCCACCGCCTGGCGGAGCGTGAGGAGCTGATCAAGCGGGTATTTGCCGACAAGATTGATAAAATCAAACGCGGAGATGATTTGCCTCCCGGTGTTATCAAGATGGTCAAGGTGTACATAGCCATCAAACGCCGTCTGTCGGTGGGCGATAAAATGGCCGGGCGCCACGGTAACAAGGGTGTGCTGTCGCGTATTCTGCCAGAAGAGGACATGCCCTACACCGAGGATGGCACGCCGGTGGAAATTGTTCTGAACCCGCTGGGTGTACCGTCGCGGATGAATATCGGTCAGATTCTTGAGATTCATCTCGGTCTGGCGGCGCGCGGTCTGGGCAACCAGATCCAGGCCATGCTTGATGAGCAGCGCGAGGTGCAGGATTTGCGCGACAAGATCAAGGATATTTACGAAGACAAAGAGCTTGATCCGTTTATCGATGAGTTGCCGGAGCGTGATGTTGTACGGCTGGCGCGGCGGCTGGCGCCGGGTGTACCCATGGCGACGCCGGTATTTGAGGGGGTGAGCGAAGAGACTATCAAAGCGCAGATCGAACGCGCCGGTTTCTCACCTTCCGGACAAATGACCTTGTACAACGGCAAGACCGGCGAGCCGTTCAAAGAGAAGATCACCGTCGGTATTATGTATATGCTCAAACTGCACCATCTTGTCGACGACAAAATCCATGCCCGCAGCATCGGACCCTACAGTCTGGTTACCCAGCAGCCTCTGGGCGGCAAGGCGCAGTTTGGCGGTCAGCGGCTCGGTGAGATGGAAGTGTGGGCCATGGAGGCCTACGGCGCATCTCACGCTTTGCAGGAGTTCCTTACCGTCAAGTCCGACGATGTCGCCGGGCGGACGCGAATGTATGAGGCCATAGTCAAGGGCCGTCATACGCTGGAGGCCGGTCTGCCGGAGTCGTTTAACGTGCTGATCAAGGAGCTGCAGGCCCTGTGTCTCGACGTTGAACTGCTGGAGAACGAAGAACAAGAATAAATCTCATCCCTTAAGGAGATGTGTTTTGGAAGATATTTGCAGCCTGTTTGAACGCCCTAAAGATCCGTTGCACTTTGATATGATCCGCTTGTCGCTCTCTTCTCCCGAGACCATTCGTGAGCGCTCGTATGGTGAAGTGAAAAAGCCGGAGACCATCAACTACCGTACTTTCAAGCCGGAGCGTGATGGCCTGTTTTGTGCCAAGATTTTTGGTCCGGTAAAGGATTACGAATGTAACTGCGGCAAGTACAAGCGGATGAAGCACCGTGGTGTTGTATGCGAAAAATGCGGTGTTGAGGTTATCCCCAGCAAGGTGCGTCGTGAGCGGATGGGTCATATTGATCTGGCCTGTCCGGTGGCGCATATCTGGTTTTTGAAATCGCTGCCGTCGCGTATTGGTACCCTGCTGGATATGACCCTGAAAGAGCTGGAAAAGGTGCTGTACTTTGAGGCGTATCTGGTGCTTGACAAGGGTGACACTCCTTTGGAGGTCGGCCAGATTCTGTCGGAAGAGAAATATGTTGAGCTGATGGATGAGTTCGCCGGTCAGTTTACCGCTGCCATGGGTGCCGAGGCGGTACGTGAATTGCTGGCGGCTCTTGATCTGGAAGCGATTGCCGCTGAGTTGCGCGTGGAGATGCGCGAGTCGACCAGCGAGGCCAAGCGCAAAAAAGTGGCTAAACGCCTAAAGGTGGTCAACGCCTTTGTGCGCAGCGGTAACCGACCTGAGTGGATGATTTTGGAGACTCTGCCGGTGCTGGCACCGGAGCTGCGTCCGCTGGTGCCACTCGATGGTGGTCGCTTTGCCACCTCCGATCTCAACGATCTGTATCGCCGGGTTATCAACCGCAACAACCGTCTCAAGCGCTTGATGGAGTTGCGCGCGCCCGATGTAATTATCCGCAACGAAAAGCGGATGCTGCAGGAGGCGGTGGACGCGCTGTTTGATAATGGTCGCCGTGGTCGTGCCATTACCGGCCCTAACAAGAGACCGCTTAAATCCCTGTCTGACATGCTCAAGGGCAAGGGGGGGCGCTTCCGCCAGAATCTGCTCGGTAAGCGTGTTGATTATTCCGGTCGTTCCGTTATTGTCGTCGGTCCGGAGCTCAAGTTGCATCAGTGCGGCCTGCCCAAGAAGATGGCACTGGAGTTGTTCAAGCCGTTTATCTACAACAAGCTGGAAGAGCGTGGCTACTGTACCACCATCAAAAGCGCTAAAAAACTGGTGGAAAAAGAGAAGCCAGAAGTGTGGGACGTGCTGGAGGAGGTTATCAAGGAGCATCCGGTGATGCTCAACCGTGCTCCTACCCTGCACCGTCTGGGTATTCAGGCTTTTGAGCCGGTCCTCATTGAAGGTAAGGCGATTCAGCTGCATCCGCTGGTGTGTACCGCCTTCAACGCCGACTTTGACGGCGACCAGATGGCGGTGCATCTGCCTTTGTCCATCGAGAGCCAGCTCGAAGCGCGGGTGCTGATGATGTCTACCAACAACATCCTCTCCCCTGCCAACGGTAAGCCGATTATAGTGCCGTCCCAGGATATGATTCTCGGTTTGTATTATATGTCGCGCATTCGCCCGTTTGTCAGTGGCAGCGGCAAAATTTTCTCTTCTGCCGATGAGTTGCAGATTGCCTATGACGCCGGTGAAGTCGATCTTCAAGCTGGCGTCAAAGTGCGTATGCGCCAGGTGGCCGGTGGTGATATCCAGCTAGTCGATACTTCGGTTGGGCGGGTGTTGTTACGCCAGGTGGTGCCGGAAGAGATCCCTTTTGAGCACATCAACAAGGTAATGACCAAAAAAGAGGTGGCCAAGCTTATCGATGTCAGTTTCCGTATCGTCGGCAACAAGGAGACGGTAATTCTCGCCGACCGCCTTAAGCAAACCGGCTACCGTTTCTCCACTCTGGCCGGGATCTCCATCTGTCTCGACAATATGGTGGTGCCCAAGAGTAAGCAAGCGCGTATTGACGAAGCGGTGGCGGCGGTTACCGATATCCAGAACCAATATACCGAGGGTCTCATAACTGACGGCGAACGCTACAACAAGGTGGTCGATATCTGGGCTAAATGCACCGAAGATATCGCTGCTACCATGATCAGCGAATTGTCGGTGGATGAGTTTGAGTCTGCCGATGGCGAGAAGATCGAAGCGCCATCCTTCAATGCCATCCACATGATGGCCGATTCCGGCGCGCGGGGCAGTGCGCAACAGATTCGCCAGCTGGCTGGAATGCGCGGCCTGATGGCCAAACCGTCGGGTGAAATTATTGAAACGCCTATTACCGCTAACTTCCGTGAGGGGTTGACGGTGCTGCAGTACTTTATTTCTACCCACGGGGCGCGTAAAGGTCTGGCTGATACGGCTCTTAAAACTGCCAACTCCGGTTATTTGACCCGGCGTCTGGTGGATGTTGCTCAGGATGCTATTATTACCGAGCGCGATTGTCAGACGCTGGACGGCATTATGGCCAGCGCACTTACAGAAGGGGGCGAGGTTATTGCTTCGCTCGGTGATCGCATTCTTGGTCGTACCGCCCTGAATGATGTTTGTGATCCAGTGACCGGCGAGGTTATTGTTCCCGCCAATCACGAAATTACTGAAGCCGTGGTAGCTCAGATAGAGCAGGCTGGTATTGAGAAGCTGATGATCCGTTCAGTGTTGACATGCAAGAGTCCGCACGGAATCTGTGCCACTTGCTATGGGCGCGATCTGGCGCGCGGTCACATGGTCAATCTGGGTGAAGCGGTGGGTGTTATTGCGGCTCAGTCCATTGGTGAGCCGGGTACTCAGTTGACCATGCGTACTTTCCATATTGGTGGTACGGCGTCGCGGCGGGCCGAGCAGACCTCATTGGAGGCGCGTTTTGACGGTACAATCAAGTTTGAGAAACTCAAAACGGTTGTCGATCGGCACAATCATCATGTTGTTATGAGCCGCAACGGTGAAATTGTCATTGTTGATGATACCGGGCGGGAGCGTGAGCGGCACGCTCTGGTTTATGGTACCCGTCTGACTGTTGGTGAAGGTGCCGCTGTCAAGGCTGGTGATCTGCTTGCTGAGTGGGATCCGTATACCATGCCGATTATTACCGAGGTGTCGGGCAAGGTGGTCTATGGTGATATTATCAGTGGCGTGACCATGGACGAGAAGGTGGATGATGTTACCGGCCTGTCCAGTAAGGTGGTCATTGAATCGAAATCTTCTGATAAGCGGCCACGCATTAGCCTGAAGGACGAGGATGGCCGCAGTATAAAACTGCCAAGTGGGCAGGTGGCGCGTTATATGCTGCCGGTCGGTGCCAACATCATAGTGGCCGAGGGAGATGAAGCCCAGGCCGGTGATGTGTTAGCCAAAATTCCACGGGAGACCACCAAGACCAAGGATATTACTGGTGGTCTGCCGCGCGTGGCTGAGCTGTTCGAGGCGCGCAAGCCCAAAGAGTTTGCTGTATTGACCGAGATCGACGGTATTGTTTCTTTTGGTAAGGATTCAAAGGGCAAGCGCAAGGTTATCGTTACCCCTGAGGTGGGCGAGCCCATGGAATTCCTTATCCCCAAGGGCAAGCATATCAGTGTCCACGAGGGCGATCTGGTACAGGCCGGTGAACCACTGATGGACGGGCCGCGCAATTCCCACGATATCCTGCGCGTGCTCGGTGAAAAGGAACTGGCCAAATATCTGGTGGACGAGGTGCAGGAAGTATATCGCTTGCAGGGTGTCGCCATAAACGACAAGCATATCGAAACCATCGTGCGTCAGATGCTGCGGCGGGTGCGGATTCGTGAAGTTGGCGATACACACTTTCTTATCGACGACCAGGTGTCGCGTACCGATTTTGAGGCGGAAAACGAGCGCGTTATGGCCGAAGGCGGTCAGCCGGCGGTTGGCGAGCCGATCATGCTGGGAATTACCAAGGCCTCTCTGTCTACCGAGTCGTTTATATCGGCGGCATCGTTCCAGGAGACCACCAAGGTACTGACCCAGGCATCAATCGAAGGTAAAGTGGATCATCTGCGTGGCCTGAAGGAAAACGTTATCATGGGACGTCTGATTCCGGCCGGTACCGGAATCACCAAGTATCGCAGTGCCAAACTGCTGATTCCTGAGCCGGAGCAAGAAGTGGTGGTGGAGGAAGAAGCTGCAGAAGGCGGTGGTGACGGCGAGGCGCCTGGTGCCGCACTGGCTGAAACTGTGGAGAATAAATAAAAAGCAAAAATATCTGTCAACTTCCTTGACAAGTATCAGGGCAGTTGATATTGTTCGCTGGTTTCCCTGAGGGGACGCTTTTAGTTCTTTAATTCTGTGAATAGTAATTTCGGGAGTAAGTAAATGCCGACAATCAATCAGCTGATCCGTAAAGGACGCAAGAAAAAAGAGAGGAAGTCAACTGCGCCTGCGTTAAAATCCAATCCGCAGCGCCGCGGGGTGTGTACCCGCGTGTACACCACGACTCCGAAAAAACCGAACTCAGCGTTGAGAAAGGTTGCTCGTGTGCGTCTCACCAACGGTATCGTTGTTACTTCGTATATACCCGGCGTCGGCCATAATCTGCAGGAGCACTCCGTGGTGCTGGTGCGTGGTGGCCGTGTAAAAGACTTGCCAGGTGTTCGTTACCATATTGTGCGTGGCACCCTGGATCTGGCCGGTGTTCAGGGCCGTATGCAGGCGCGTTCCAAATATGGCGCAAAACGTCCTAAATAAAGATTACGCAATTTTGATGGGGTAGTGCAGTTATGCCAAGAAGAAGAGAAGTAGCAAAGCGGGTAGTTCTCGCCGATCCTAAATACAATGATCGTCTGGTTACCAAGTTTGTCAATAATCTGATGATCGGTGGCAAGAAAAGCGTTGCTGAAAAGATTGTCTATGGTGCGTTTGACCTGATTGCCGAGCGCAGCGGCGAAGATCCGCTGGATGTGTTCAAGAAGGCGTTCGAGAATGTGCGCCCTCTGCTTGAGGTTAAATCGCGCCGTGTCGGTGGCTCAACTTACCAGGTGCCCATTGAGGTTCGTCCTGATCGCCGTAATGCCCTGGTTATCCGCTGGGTGCTCAATGCTGCGCGCAACCGTGGTGAGAAGACCATGTGTGAGCGTCTGGCTGGCGAGTTTCTTGACGCTGCGAATAACCGTGGTGCAGCGGTGAAGAAGAAGGAAGATACCCATCGTATGGCTGAAGCCAACAAGGCGTTCGCCCACTATCGCTGGTAGGTAAGTATTTTTTTCTCTGGAGGATGTTGAGCTGTGGCACGTAAGGTATCTCTTGCAAGAACGCGTAATATTGGCATTATGGCCCATATTGACGCCGGCAAAACAACAACAACGGAGCGAATCCTGTATTATACCGGGGTTTCGCACAAGATAGGCGAAGTCCATGATGGGGCAGCGACCATGGACTGGATGGAGCAGGAGCAGGAGCGCGGAATTACTATTACCTCAGCTGCTACCACTTGTTTCTGGAAAGATCATCGCATAAATATTATAGATACCCCGGGTCACGTCGACTTCACCATTGAGGTGGAGCGTTCGTTGCGGGTTCTCGACGGCTCGGTGGCGGTTTTCTGCTCTGTCGGTGGTGTAGAGCCGCAGTCGGAAACCGTTTGGCGTCAGGCTGACAAGTACGGTGTGCCCCGTATTGCCTTTGTCAATAAAATGGATCGCGTTGGTGCCGATTTTCAAAACGGCGTCGACATGATGCGTGATCGTCTTGGTGCCAATCCGGTGCCGCTGCAGCTTCCTATCGGTAAAGAGGATTATTTCCGTGGTGTCGTCGACCTGGTGGAGATGAAGGCATTTGTCTGGGACGATGAGTCTCTGGGGGCTAAGTATGATGAGGTTCCTATTCCTGACGACATGGCTGATGCTGCAGAAGAAGCGCGAGAGGCTATGCTTGACGAGCTGTCTTCCCACGATGACGAGTTGATGGAGCGTTATCTCGGTGGTGAGGAGCTGACTGTCGCTGAAATCAAGGCGAGTATTCGTCGTTCTACTATTGCCCTGCATATCAATCCGGTGCTGTGTGGCAGTGCCTTCAAAAACAAAGGTGTTCAGCATCTGCTCGACGCCGTTGTTGACTACATGCCGTGCCCCACTGATGTCCCGCCCATTGAGGGTGTTGACCCCGAAGGCAATCCCGTTACCCGCCCTGCCGACGATGATGGTCCGTTTGCGGCGCTGGCGTTCAAGATTATGACTGACCCGTTTGTTGGTCAGCTCACTTTCTTTCGCGTTTACTCCGGTGTTGCTGAGGCCGGTTCTACTATTCTTAACTCCACCAAGGGCAAGAAAGAGCGTCTAGGCCGTATTCTGAAGATGCACGCCAACAAGCGTGAGGAGATCAAGGAGGTCTACTCTGGTGATATCGCCGCTGCGGTTGGCCTCAAGCATTCCACGACTGGTGATACCTTGTGTAACCCTGAGGGTGAGTGTCTGTTGGAAGCTATGGAGTTCCCGGAGCCGGTTATACATATTGCCGTAGAGCCGAAAACCAAGGGTGACCAGGAGAAAATGGGGGTTGCGCTGGGCAAGCTGCTGGCGGAGGACCCCTCGCTTGGTGTGCATACCGATGATGAAACCGGTCAGACAATTTTGTCTGGTATGGGTGAGTTGCATCTGGAGGTTATCATTGATCGTCTCAAGCGTGAGTTTGGTGTTGAGGCCAATATCGGTGCCCCACAGGTAGCTTATCGCGAGTCTATTACCCGCAAGGTTGAGGTGCAGGGCAAGTTTGTGCGTCAGTCTGGTGGCCGTGGTCAGTATGGCGATTGCTGGTTGCGTATTGAGCCCAAGGAGCCGGGAACCGGTTTCGAGTTTGTCGATGAGATCAAGGGCGGGGTTATCCCGCGTGAGTATATCCCTGCTGTAGGCAAGGGGGCGGAAGAGGCGGCGCAGAACGGTGTGTTGGCCGGCTTCCCCATTGTCGATGTCAAGGTTACTGTCTATGACGGTAGTTACCATGATGTCGACTCCAGTGAAATGGCCTTCAAGATAGCTGGCTCCATTGGTTTCAAGGAGGGTGCGGCCAAGGCTGCACCGGTTTTGCTAGAGCCGATGATGGCGGTTGAAGTTGTTGTTCCTGAAGAGTATATGGGTGACGTAATCGGCGACTTGAACAGTCGTCGGGGGAAGGTTCTGGGGATGGAGTCCCGTGGCGGAGCTCAGGTAATCAATGCCCATGTTCCTCTTTCCAGCATGTTTGGTTATGCAACCGATCTGCGCAGTTCTACCCAGGGTCGTGCAACCTATACGATGGTGTTTGATCATTATGATCAGGTGCCCAAAGCTATTGCTGAAGAGATAATTGCGAAAGTAAAAGGCTAAGGAGTAAAGTCATGGCAAAGGAAAAATTTGAAAGAACAAAGCCCCATGTCAATATTGGAACCATCGGCCACGTCGACCACGGCAAGACCACCCTTACCGCCGCTATCACCAAGGTAATGGCCGGGTTGGGTCAA
>Ga0256842_1002019_pt1 | contig 15199 bp, 18 predicted proteins | sample 4559240metaG_FD_185973 | JGI IMG/M metagenome (GOLD analysis project Ga0256842, IMG submission 185973) | Hydrothermal vent microbial communities from Guaymas Basin, Mexico - 4559-240 | ecosystem: Environmental > Aquatic > Marine > Hydrothermal vents | place: Mexico: Guaymas Basin | collected...
AACTGTTTTTTTTATAGGTTTTGGAGAGTTCAAAGAGACTACTACCGAATTCTTTTGTGGAGTAGATAGATATTTTTTGGGTGGTTTTTGGATATAAATTATTATAGCTATAATAAGAGATATATAGATAACTGCTGAAGATATGCCACCTATTATAAAATATCTATTTTTCATATTATTGTGTTATCAAGGAGACTTTAGCGAATCCCTGCTTTTTAATCACCCCTAATAACTTGATAACCTTACCATAAATTATACCCTTATCTCCATATATATAAATAAAACTATCTTTTTTGTAATCTACACTTTTGAGTACAAACTCATCTGCAAACTCATCTAATGAACTAAATTTACTCTTATTTATATATACCATACCTTTAGCATCTATTTTGATATTCAACTCTCTACTTTTGGATAACTCTTTGGATTGACTACCATCAGGCAGAGATATTTGCTCTTCATAGTGAATAGTAGGGGCACTTATCATAAGTATCGCCATAAGCACAAGCATCACATCAACCAAAGGTGTAATATTAAGGTCTGGAGTCTCATCCCAATCATACATTTATACCACCCCCTATTTAATCTACTAAATTATATCATAAATGGGTTAAATATTTAATTATGCTTATTTATCAAATTCCGTAGGGTGCGTTTCCTAACGTACCACCAATCCCCTTAAATCGGGTCAATGTTGTAATTGGGGTCAAGCCGAACTATCGGTACTTTAATAAAGTTTCAATCCCCTTAAATCGGGTCAATGTTGTAATGAACTGGCTCCTACAAGTAAAGTACCAATGACTTGGGTTTCAATCCCCTTAAATCGGGTCAATGTTGTAATAAAAAAAATCAAATGAATATGATTTACACCCAAGTTTCAATCCCCTTAAATCGGGTCAATGTTGTAATGAACTGGCTCCTACAAGTAAAGTACCAATGACTTGGGTTTCAATCCCCTTAAATCGGGTCAATGTTGTAATGAAGTACCCTGCCCAGTGGTAGGTAGAGGACCAGGGTTTCAATCCCCTTAAATCGGGTCAATGTTGTAATGTTAAAGCATACATAGATCCGTTGGGAAATCTTAGTTTCAATCCCCTTAAATCGGGTCAATGTTGTAATACTTCTATATACACTTAAACTAAATATACCTTTGTTTCAATCCCCTTAAATCGGGTCAATGTTGTAATAGTTGGTGAAAAACTGAAAGCATTCATCGATGAAATGTTTCAATCCCCTTAAATCGGGTCAATGTTGTAATATGTGAAGTACAACAGGTGATTGGACATCAACAATAGTTTCAATCCCCTTAAATCGGGTCAATGTTGTAATATGAGTTCCACGATGCATTAGTCGCTGTGATGAAGTTTCAATCCCCTTAAATCGGGTCAATGTTGTAATAAAGAACATTGATAGGCTTTTGATGGAAGCACATAGGTTTCAATCCCCTTAAATCGGGTCAATGTTGTAATTATTGAAGAAAACAAATTATCCATTCTCTCTAAGGTTTCAATCCCCTTAAATCGGGTCAATGTTGTAATTCTCATTACTTCTTAGGAGGTGAGGAACGATACTCGTTTCAATCCCCTTAAATCGGGTCAATGTTGTAATAAGAGAGCATTTACGACATACGTCGACGAATTCCTGTTTCAATCCCCTTAAATCGGGTCAATGTTGTAATACAGCCGAGGAAGAAAACTCTTAGTGGGAGTTCCGTTTCAATCCCCTTAAATCGGGTCAATGTTGTAATCATACATAGGGTTAAAGATCGCCCTAGGCGATAGGTTTCAATCCCCTTAAATCGGGTCAATGTTGTAATGGAAAGGAACTGGATCGAGTGTGGGACCATTGTTAGTTTCAATCCCCTTAAATCGGGTCAATGTTGTAATTTATTAACTATACTAATTCTATTACATAAGGAGGTAGTTTCAATCCCCTTAAATCGGGTCAATGTTGTAATACAATATGACATTTAAGTCAAACACACTAACTTAGTTTCAATCCCCTTAAATCGGGTCAATGTTGTAATTTGAAAGAGCTAGTTAAAGATATAACCGTTTCCAAGTTTCAATCCCCTTAAATCGGGTCAATGTTGTAATAAGAATGGGGTAGAGGATATAGATAAAGCCATACGTTTCAATCCCCTTAAATCGGGTCAATGTTGTAATTTGAAAAAGTCAGTAAAAGTATTAAGGTAGCTGGTTTCAATCCCCTTAAATCGGGTCAATGTTGTAATTAGAGGATCTGGGCGGAGTAGAAATATTTGAAGCAGTTTCAATCCCCTTAAATCGGGTCAATGTTGTAATTTGTGTTGGTATGTATGACTACGATAATAGAAGTTGTTTCAATCCCCTTAAATCGGGTCAATGTTGTAATTTTCGGAAAATTTAACGGTAAGATAAAACGAACCACGTTTCAATCCCCTTAAATCGGGTCAATGTTGTAATGGGGTAAGCCGTTCTTACCATGTTCTTGCGGCTGCGGTTTCAATCCCCTTAAATCGGGTCAATGTTGTAATTTATGAAAATATTAATAGATAAAGAAAGAGTAGAGGTTTCAATCCCCTTAAATCGGGTCAATGTTGTAATGGGTACGCCGAGCGAAGCTCGGAAAGTCCAGATGTTTCAATCCCCTTAAATCGGGTCAATGTTGTAATTTACAAAACCTTTAGAACCTATTGATTTTGTAAGGTTTCAATCCCCTTAAATCGGGTCAATGTTGTAATAGCTATTCTACCCGTAAATACGGACTCTGCTATTCTTAAACGAAACTTTAATAAAAAACAATTAAATGTTAAATAACTTATGACAATATTGTATCTATAAAAAACTTAAAACATACTGAAATAACTTAAATTTAACCAAAATCTATATTATTTTAACTTCTTGATATTTATTATCAAAAATCTCTATTCTTAAACTAAACTTTAATAAAAGCTATCTTAAATATCATTTTCTAAGGCATTAAACTCTTCTCATTATCTATTACAACCTCTGCTTGTGATTTGAGTATTGAACCCAACTCATAGGCTTTTCTCTTCATTATTAGATGAAAAGTATATGCAAAAATTGCTACAAATATACCGACTGCTGTGGCTATTAGTGCTTCACTAATTGCAGGTGCTATTACACCTAGTGAGCTACTGCTTTGGCTTCCAAGCTTTGAAAATGTCTCTAATATTCCAATAACTGTACCAAATAAACCTATAAATGGAGATGTTGAAGCTACGATTGATAAGAGGGTTAATCCTTTTGTAGAGCTTCGTATCGTATCATTAATAGCAGCATCTAATATAGCCTTATTTGAGATAGTTAAACGATTTAGATATTTAAATAGTAGGGATTGTTTTGTTACACTTCTATTTCTATCCATATATAGATAGTCTAGTGATTTTTTTTCTATAATTATATAGTGCCGTAAAATAGCATATCTATAAGTAAATACCCAAGTTGTAGCGATAAAATATCCTGAAAGTAGTAGCAAAACTATAATAGTAATAAAACTACTTTCAGATAGATAACTAAATAGACTCAATTTAGATTGAACTTTTCATATTATCTAATTTCTTAGCTGTTGCAATAGCTGCATTTGAATTCTCAACACTTTTCATAAGTTTTTGAGCTTCATCTAATGCGTGTGATATATCATTATCAGCACCATCTAGGGCAACTGCACCATCAACAAGACATACAACCTTGTTTTCACTAACTTTTACATAACCTGAATCTATAACTACTGATAGTTTAGATTTTTCTGCTTCTATCTCTATTAGACCACTCTCTAAAAGAGATACAAGAGAGGCATGTTGAGGAAGAACACCAAATTCTCCATCTTTACCAGGTAATGTAACTTGTTTGATGTCTGCATCATATATAACACCCGTAGGTGTTATAATTTCAAGCTTCATAAGTTCCATAAAAATCCTTTAAAAGCCTTATATTATGCTTTTGCTTGTAATTTCTCTGCTTTTGCAAGAGCCTCAGCCATATTACCAACCATATAGAAAGCATCTTCTGGTAAATCATCATATTGACCAGCTAATAGACCTTTAAATCCTTCTATTGTATCAGCTAACTCTACATAAACCCCTGGGCTTCCTGTAAATACTTCAGCAACATGGAATGGTTGAGATAGATATTTCTCTATTTTTCTTGCTCTATCAACAACAAGTTTATCATCTTCTGATAACTCATCCATACCAAGAATAGCAATAATATCTTGCAAATCTTTATATTTTTGAAGAGTCTGTTGAACACCTCTAGCTACATCATAGTGGTCTTGTCCAATAATTTGTGGGTCAAGCATTCTACTTGTACTATCTAATGGGTCCACTGCTGGGTAGATACCTTTTTCTGCAATTTTACGGTTAAGTACTGTTGTAGCATCAAGATGAGCAAATACAGACGCAGGAGCTGGGTCAGTAAGGTCATCTGCTGGTACATAAACAGCTTGAACAGAAGTAATTGAACCTTTGTTTGTAGATGTAATTCTCTCTTGTAAAGCACCCATCTCTCTAGCAAGTGTTGGTTGGTAACCAACTGCTGATGGAATTCTTCCAAGAAGAGCAGACATCTCTGAACCAGCTTGAGCAAATCTAAAGATATTATCAACAAACATCAATACATCAAGACCCATCTCATCTCTAAAATATTCAGCCATAGTAAGACCTGTAAGAGCAATTCTACTTCTAGCCCCAGGAGGTTCACTCATTTGACCATAACATAAAGCAACTTTATCCAATACATTAGAATCTTTCATCTCAAAGTAAAGGTCATTACCCTCTCTTGTTCTCTCACCAACACCAGCAAATACAGAGTAACCACTATGTTTCATAGCAACATTGTTGATAAGTTCCATAATAATAACTGTTTTACCAACACCAGCACCACCAAATAGTCCAACTTTACCACCTTTGTTATATGGTGCAAGTAAATCAACTACTTTAATACCTGTTTCAAAAACTTCTGTTTTTGTGCTTTGTTCTTCAAATGCAGGTGGGTCTCTATGGATTGACCAGTACTCTTTTGCCGAAAAATCACCAGCATCATCAACTGTTTCACCAACAACATTGAAAATTCGTCCAAGAACCTCTTCACCTACTGGTACTTTAATTGGATTACCAGTAGCTTTAGCTTCAGTACCTCTTACGATACCCTCACTTGAATCCATAGCAATTGTTCTTACTCTATTATCTCCAAGTTGAGCTGCAACTTCTAATATTAGCTTTTGCTCTTTTCCTTCAACTGTGAAAAACACCTCTAATGCTTCATTAATTGATGGAAGATAGTCTGTAAAATCTACATCAATAACTGGTCCTAAAACCTGTACTACTTTACCTGTCATAATTCCCCTCTCTTATTTCATTGACTCTACACCACTGATAATTTCAATTAATTCAGTAGTAATAGCTTGTTGTCTTGCTTTGTTATATTCAACATTTAAATCAGCCACCATCTCTTTGGCATTGTTTGTAGCCGCATCCATAGCTTGCATTCTTGAACTATGTTCTGCTGCTAATGAATCTATAAGTGCGTAGTACATACTGTACTCTACATACTTAGTGATAAGTGTCTCTAAAAGTGAATCATCATCCTCTGGTTCTATCTCTAAATCTGATAAAGATTTTGTGCTATCAACCATTGAACTTGTATCAATAGGTAATAGATTATCTTCTCTTATCTCTTGTGTAATCATATTTACATAACCATTATGCACAAGAATAAGCTTATCAGTTGAGCCATTAACATAATCTTCTACTAATGAAGAGATAAAATCTTTTGCTTTATCATAAGTAGGTGCAGAACTCACACCTATCTCTTCACTAGTTAATTCAACACCGTTGAACTTGAAGTAGTCAATACCTTTTCTACCTACTGCTCTAAGACGAATTTTAGTTCCCTTAGCTTTGTAAGTTTCAATAAGTTGTTTAACTCTTTTGATAGTTTGTGAGTTAAATCCACCACACAAACCTTTATCAGCAGTAATAAATATAATATCTACTACTTTAATATCCTCTTGCTCATTACAAAACTTACTGCTAAGACCCTCAATATTTGACGATTGTATATTTTGTGCTATTTCGCTTAACATCTCTGTAAGTTTATTAGCATATACTTTCGACTGCTTAGCTAACTCTTCAGTTCGCTTTAGCTTAGCAGTTGATACAAGTTTCATAGCACGAGTAGTTTTCTGAGTATTAGATACACTAGAAATCTTTCGTTTTATATCTTTTAAATTAGCCATATTTTAGCCTTTATTAACCTGCAAAAGATATTTTAAAATCTTTTAATGCATTTTGCAACTCTTCATTTGTCTCATCAACTATTTTTTTGTTATCTCTAATTGAATTCAAAATTTTTGGATACTTTGTCTCTAAGAAAGGAATTAATTCACTCTCAAATTTAACAACAGAAGATGCTTCAATATCATCAAGGAAACCATTAGCACCTGCAAATATAATTGCAACTTGATTTTGCATAGGCACAGGAGAGTAAGGTCCTTGTTTAAGTACCTCTACCATTCTTTGTCCTCTTCCAAGTTGAGCTTTTGAAATATCATCAAGGTCTGATGCAAATTGTGCAAATGCTTCTAGTTCTCTAAATTGTGCAAGGTCAAGTCTAAGTGTTCCTGCAACTTGCTTTGTAGCTTTAACTTGAGCAGCCCCACCAACTCTTGATACTGATAGTCCAACATTAATAGCAGGTCTAATTCCTGAGTTAAATAGGTCAGTTTCCAAGAAAATTTGTCCATCTGTAATAGAGATAACATTTGTTGGGATATATGCTGCAACATCTCCAGCTTGTGTCTCAATGATAGGTAGAGCTGTTAAACTTCCTGCCCCATTTTCATCACTAAGCTTTGCTGCTCTTTCAAGTAGTCTTGAGTGAAGATAGAATACATCTCCTGGGTAAGCCTCTCTACCTGGAGGTCTTCTAAGGATTAAAGACATCTCTCTATATGCAACTGCATGTTTAGATAAATCATCATATACAATTAGACCATGTCTAGCATTATCTCTAAAGTATTCACCCATAGTAACACCAACATAAGGAGCTAAAAATTGGAATGATGATGGGTCTGATGCACCAGCGTTTACAATAATTGTATATTCCATTGCACCGTGTTCTTCAAGTTTTTTAACGATTGAAGCAACTGTTGATTGTTTTTGACCAATTGCTACATAAATACAGATAACATCTTGACCTTTTTGGTTGATAATAGCATCAATTGCTACTGTTGTTTTACCAGTTTGTCTATCACCAATAATAAGCTCTCTTTGACCTCTACCAATTGGTACAAGTGCATCAATAGCTTTAATACCAGTTGCAAGTGGTTCATGAACTGATTTTCTAGCCATAATCCCTGGTGCTTTCTCTTCTACATATCTCATCTCACTAGATTCAATAGCACCCTTACCATCAATTGGTTCACCAAGTGGATTAACAACACGACCTAGCATTGCATCACCAACAGGAACTTTTAATAAAGAACCCTCTCTTTTAACGCTCATACCCTCTCTAAGACCGTCCATTGAACCTAATACTACGATACCAACGCTTGATTCTTCAAGGTTAAGTACCATACCTTTTGTACCATTTTCAAACTCTACAATCTCACCAGCCATAACATTATTAAGTCCATATACAGATGTAATTCCATCTGCTAAACCTACTACTTTACCTACCTCATTAATATCAACATCAATGTCAAAATTCTCTATTCTCTCTTTGATTATCGAGCTAATTTCATCTGCTTGTAACTTTGTTGCCACTATTACTCCTTTCTATTAAATTGCTAAAATGATTTTTTAATAAAATCTATTAGCTGTTGCTTAACTCTATCTTTTGAAAAGCTAACTTCTATACCTAAGTCCTCTACAGACACCTTTAATCCATCAATATCACCTTTTTCTTGAGTCAGTTTAATCTCTGAACCAGTATATTTTTTAAGAGTATCTTCTAGTGAAGATATTGAATTTTTAGTAAGATTATCATTTGAGATAATTATACCTTGATACTCATTTTTCTCTTTTTGGATTTCCATATTGACCATTGAACTAATAGCAGGAAGCAAAGATAATCTTCCATTTTCTGCTAATATTTTAATAAAATTTGTGATATTTTTATCACCTTTTTTGCCAACTGCATCTAATACTAATTTAAGCTTATCTTCATTAGATACTATTGGTGAGTTTATAATTGTTTTTACTTCACTTGAATCAAAAGCTTTTGATAGTGAGTTTAGTATAGCAACATAACTACTTTTTTGTTTATCAGATGATATATCAAGAAGTGCTTTTACATATCTTTTAGCTATTAACTCTTCCATATTTATGCAACCTTCTTATTAGCTAATTCTACTACTTTAGATGTAGTAAGTGAAATATCTTTGTTATTAATATTCTCATTTAAGATTTCATCAATAACATCTCTACTCATTCTTCTTGAATCATTATCACATTTTTCATTGTGGTTTTTATCCAAGATTTCTAAATCTTTTTGATTATTTTGTGCTATCTTATCAGCTAACATTGTAGCCTCTTTTTTAGCAGTTTCAATAATCTCTTTAGATTTTTCCTTGCTCCCTTCCACTTTAGCTAACGCATCTTCTTTTGCTTGTTTAGTCTCTTCAAGTCTTCTCTCTATCTCTGTAAGTTGATTCTCTATACCATCTCTTCTACCAATAAAAAACTCTTTTATTGGATTAGATATAAGATAATATAGAAGACCTACAAAAATAGAGAAGTTAAAAACTCTATAGAAAAAATCTGAGTGAGTCATACTAACATCACTAGCAAAAATTATAGTTGGTAAAGCTAAAATAGCCAAATACATAAACTTCATTGTCATACTCTCCTTTATAAATTGCCTAGCTTAACTTTTAAGCTCTCTTTGATTAGAGGCATCTCATTTAAAAGAGCAGACTTTAACTCATCTTTATCTTTGCTAAGCTTATCAATAAAGACTTGATAGTTTGTATCAAGTTTTTGTTGTTTTGTAGCTATATTAGCAGAAGCTACTCTCTTAGCTTCCTCTATAGATTTCTCTCTAATAGCAGATGCTTCTGCTTTAGCATTATCTATGATTTGAATTCCTTGTGCGTGTAACTCATCGCTGTTTCCACTTAGCTCTTTTGCAGATTTTAAATCATTTGCTATAGATTCATCTCTATCAGTCATAAACTTAAGTAATGGTTTATATAACATAGTATTTAAAACAAAAAGAAGCAAGAAGAAGACAAAAAGAACTGTCAACATCAACTCTAAATTCAGGTCAAGCATTAAAACTCCTTAAAAAATTTGGAATATTTTACCATTTTACTTGTAAAATGTTGATTAAAAATTAAACTTTTTTCAATAATGATAGAAAATTTTCTATCTCTTGATTATTTATGAAACTAATCTCTATACTATTTCTCTTGATTTTATGTTTAAAAGGTAAATTCTCTTTGAATTTTTCCCTATAAAAAGATAGATTTGATATATCTTTAATATCTCTATCTTTACTTTTATTATCTATTTTATATTTTTTGACAAGATTTTCAGTCTCACGGACACTTAATTTTTGTCCAATTATTGTATCTACTACAATTTTTTGTTTCTCTTCATTAAGTCCTACTATAATTTTGGCATGACCTTGTGAGATTTGTTGTGATATTAGTTTCTCTTGGGTATATCTACTAAGATTTAATAATCTCATTGTATTTGTGATATGAGAACGACTTTTATGTACAATTTTGGCCAAATCTTCATGTCTGATTTTATGGTCATCAATTAATTGAGCATAAGAGTTGGCTAACTCCATAGCATTTAGATTATCTCTTTGGATATTTTCAATTAGTGCTAGTTCGCGAAGTTTTAGGCTATCTAGTTCAATATTTGCAACAACTGCTTGTATTGTATCTATTTTGGCAATTTTATGAGCTCTTAATCTTCTCTCACCTGAAACTAATAAGAATTTATCTTTATCTTTTTTGATAACAACAATTGGTTGTAGTAGCCCATAGGTTAAAATAGATTGTGATAACTCATTTAGAGAGTTTTCATCAAAATATTTTCTTGGTTGATATGGATTTGGAGATATGTTATCAACTTGAAGTTCTCTAATATCTAATCTACTTTGAGTATCTAAGTCAATTGAATCTATCTCATTTTCATAAGCTAACTCAACTTCTGCTAATATTGAACCTAAACCTTTGCCTAAAGCCATATTAAACTCCTAAGATAGCATCTGCTAGTGATTTATATGCAATACTTCCTTTTGATGTAGTAGCATAATTTACAACAGGTTGCCCAAAACTTGGCGATTCTGCAATTTTTACATTTCTAGGAATTACAACACACTCATCATCTCCATCAATATGAAAGAGTTTATTTCTAAAGTGATGTTCTAAATCTTCTAAAACCTGTTTGGATAGATTATTTTGATTTGAGTACATTGTAGGTAAAAATCCTCTAACTGATAGTTTAGGATTAATAGTCTTTTGTAGCATTGAGATAGTACTAAGAAGCTGTGCTAATCCATCTAAAGCAAAAAACTCACACTGAATAGGGATAATTACAGAGTCAGAAGCACTAAGTACATTGATAGTAATAGAACCCAAAGCAGGAGGAGAGTCTATAATAATAAAATCATAAATCTCTTTTATACTACTTAGTTTTCTTTTTAGTAGTAGTTCTTTCTCTTCTATCTTATTAGAGTGAAACTCTTTTTCTATCCCTACTAATCCTATATTTGATGGGGCGATAGATAATCCATCAATAGAAGTTTTGAGGATAATATCTTTAATATCTTTCATTCCTGTAAGTACATGATAGATATTAAATTCATAATCACCTCTACTAAATCCCAAACTTGTTGTGGCATTAGATTGTGGGTCTGCATCTATTAATAGCACTTTTTTGCCATTTTGTGCTAATGATGCTGATAAATTAACTGCTGTGGTTGTTTTACCAACTCCACCTTTTTGATTTGCTATACATATAATATCACTCATCTTAAACTATATATCCTCTTTTTATTAATTATTAACGAACCATCTTCGCACAGAAGAGCATCTTTTAAACTTCTCTTCTCTCCACAAATATGTGCATAGAAATCTCTATTACTATTGAATTCTATCTTAAACTCTCTAAATACCTGCTTCCAACTTATTTTATTCTCTAACTCTTTGGTATATATCTTAAATAACTCTTTGGTGGTTATATCTATATTTAAACTTTTAAAATTATTTTTGGACTCTGATAAATTAATACCAATTCCACATATTAAATAATTTGATACTCTTTTAGTAATTGTACCACCTATCTTATCACTGCCCAAATAAAAATCATTTGGCCACTTCAACCATACATCACTATTATACTCTTTTAAAATCTTTTTCATTATAAAAGAGAAATATATAGAGGCTGAGGCTAATGGTAAATCTAATGGTAAATCTGCTAAATCAATAGCAAATGAACAAAATAAATCACCACTATCACCAACCCAACTATTATCTCTACTCCCCACACCATTGGTTTGAATTTTGCTAATGACTCCAATAGGAGGAGTAATTTGCTTGGAGATAATAGCATCTATTAGATATTTTTGTGTAGAATTTACACTATTAAGTGATATAATCTCCAACTTTAATCCCTCTTCCTACAATATAAGATTTTATATCCATAGCCTTTTTAGAATTTGGCTGAACCTCTTTTATTTTAATAGAACCAATATTACAACCTACTATTATATTATCACTATTAATCTCTAATATTTTACCTGCTTTATTTTGACTACTATTTTCTATAAGTTCAATATCAAGTAGTTTAAGCTTATCTTTGGTAAATATATCTGGCCAACCTTGATATGCTCTATATCTATTATATAATATTTTTGCATTATCAAACTCTATCTCACCATCTACTCTTTTAATCTTTTTACATAGAGATGACTCTATATTTAATTGAGGTATTGGCTTAATTGTATCAAATCTATTAAGGGTATCAATAGTAAGTTCACACGCATCAATAGTTAGTTTAGACATTAGTGCTTGAAGTCTCATTGTTGGTGGAATTTTGAAATATTTAAATCCCAATATATCACCTGTATCTAATCCCTCTTCCATCATCATAGCAGTTACACCACTATACTTATCCCCATTTAATAGTGATTGTTGCACAGGAGATGCCCCACGATATTGTGGTAAAATAGATGCATGTAGATTTATACAAGGGGCAATATCCAAAATTGTTTTTGGTAAAATTTGCCCAAATGCAGCTACAATAATAAAGTCAGGTTTGCCTATCTCTTCTACAATATCATTAGAACGGAGATTTTGAGGTTGAAGCACTTTAATATTATAAGATTGTGCTAACTCTTTGGTAGGTGGAGGAGTAAGAACTTTTTTTCTACCTACTGCACGGTCTGGTTGGGTAATTACTAATGATACTTCAAACTCATTATCTGATATTAATTTATCTAAAATATCACGAGCATAATGAGGAGTACCCATAAATACAACTTTTTTCAAATTCAACCCCTTAGTATAATTTTAAGCGTATGATTATATCGTAATTTTTTAAAAAAGATATTTTTATTTTGAAGCTACCAATAAAAATATATTAAAATTGGCATGAGGTTTTTTAATAATGCTTACAATTTCAATCTTTATATTTTTAAATCCAACCTCTTTGGCTATATTTTGAATATCTTTTATATCAAATCCATAATGATATACACCTATATTATCACTATGAAATGAACCATCTTCAATCTCCAAATCAGCAATAGCTATAAATCCATTATTCTCTAACATATTATAAAATTTCTCAAATAGTGCTTTGGTATCTTCTATATGATGAATTGTCATTGATGATACTATACCATCAAATTTTTTATCAATAGTATCACAACTTAAATCAGCCTCTATAATTTTGGTCTTTGATTGAAATTCACTACTTTTATTCTCAAACTCTTGTAGCATTGATGGAGAGTTATCTACTGCTACTACTGTATCTACAAATGGAGATAAAAAGTATGATAATAGTCCTGTCCCAGCCCCAAAATCCATAATTTTCATATCTTTAGTTAATTTAATATCTTTGATAATAGCATCTGATATAGCTTGTGCATTTTTAACCCTTTTGCTACTCATATCCCATGACTTTGATTTATGTGCGAAATTATCTATTTTAGTTTTCATATTAATACCTTTTTTATTTATATTTATTATGATATGATAATAACTAATTAAAGTTAAAAGGATTTTAATGAGTATAGGTGATATAATTTATATTATTGCTATGATATTTTTTGGACTTATTACATTTGGTATTGTAAGAGGATATTTTCGTGCTAAATTTGATGATAATGGTAGAAGATTAGATATGTTAGATGAGTATGAGAATAGATGAATATAAAAGATAGATTAGATATAGAGGTGGCAGATAGAAATAGTATAGGTGAACTCTCTTATGATAAAGCTGATCCACTTTTGATTGCTTCAAGATATAGAGATGAGAGTATATCTCTAATTTGTGCATTATTTGCTTATGGAAATGCTAATGCTATTGTAAAGTTTTTAGATACTCTTGATTTTAATCTATTAAATCAATCAGATGAGATAATTAAAAAAGAGTTATCCTCTTCATATTATAGATTTCAAAAGAGTGAAGATGTATCAGGACTCTTTATTGCCCTTAAAAGATTAAAAGATATTGATAGCATAGAGAGTATCTTTTATAGTGGATATAAAAAAGAGCATAATATAATAGATGGATTATGGGAGTTTATAAGAGTATTTAGAGATGTATATCATATTGATAGTCATGGATATAATTTTTTGGTGGGTAATTTGCCCAAAAAAATAAATCAAGCAGGTACATATAAGAGATATTTTATGTATCTTAGATGGATGGTAAGAGAAGATAATATTGATTTGGGTTTATGGAGTAAGATTGATAAATCAGATTTAATTATGCCACTTGATACACACACATTTAATGTAGCACTTAGACTAGGTCTGCTTAATCGTAAAACTTATGATTTAAAAGCATCTATACAACTTACAGAGAAGTTAAAAGAGTTTGATAAAAATGACCCAATAAAATATGATTTTGCTCTTTATAGATTAGGGCAAGAGAAGTTAGCATAGAGATTAGTTTAATCTCTTGTGGGCTTCACTATATACTCTCATATCATCTCTTTTACCAACTACAATAACTTCTACTATAACCTTATCATCAATAATTTGATAAACTATTCTAATTTTTTTATTATCTACATATAGTTTCCTACAACCACTTAGATTATATCCTGCTTTATTGCCTAAATAATCTCCTAGTTGTGGAGATGTTTCTAATTTTTTAAATTGTTTTAAAACTAAATCTTCTTGTTTATTAGATAATTTAGATAAATCTTTCATAACACCTTCTTTTAAAGTAAGTTTATAAATCATTTTTATTAATTCCTTTTTGTTTTAATAACTCTTCAAATGTAATTGTTTTAGAATTTTTTCTCTCTTCTATAATTTTAGCTATTTCTATATTCTCTATCTCTTCATAAGCTTCAACCATTCTCTCATACTCATCTACTGGGATAATTACTGCCTCTATTTTATTATTTTTAGATATTGCTAGTTTATCTTTAGAGTAATCAATTATACTATTAAGTGTTGTTGATAAGTTTCTTGCTAAATCTGTAATTGAGATAATCTCATCTCTTCTATATGCTACCATTCTATACTCCTATATATATTATTTTACATATAATAACATAGTTAATTTTAAATTTAGTAGAGAATAAAAAATATGATATAATTAAAAAAATATTTCAAAGGATAAAAATGAAAAATATATTTACCACTATGATTATGTTTGGAGTACTATTTGCTAATGATTTGCCTATTAAGAAGCAAGATGTATCTCCTGCACAACTGAAAAAACAAAATGTTGAGATTGTTGCACTTAGTGCCAAAGAGTTATCCAAAAATCTACCACAAAAGATAGATAAATATACTAGGTTATTAAGTGTAGATGCTAATCATAGTACTTTGATATACTCATTTGAAATTAATAGTACCAAAAGTGATGAGTTGATTAAAAAAGAGGATAAATCTCGTATGAGAGAGGGTGTAACTATTGGAGTTTGTAAAAATTCTAAGAGATTTTTAGAAGCCGAGATTGATATAAAATATGATTATCTTAGTGCTAAAAGCCATA
>Ga0256842_1002020_pt1 | contig 15196 bp, 12 predicted proteins | sample 4559240metaG_FD_185973 | JGI IMG/M metagenome (GOLD analysis project Ga0256842, IMG submission 185973) | Hydrothermal vent microbial communities from Guaymas Basin, Mexico - 4559-240 | ecosystem: Environmental > Aquatic > Marine > Hydrothermal vents | place: Mexico: Guaymas Basin | collected...
ATGGGCAGTTTGAGGCTATTCACGAATAAAAATTAATCGATCCTCGAAAACAAGGAGGTGGATTATGATAAAAAGATTGGTGTTGATTGGTGCCATATTTGTTACCGGGGTCATGGCAACTACCTATAACAACCCCGGCAGTGGAGGCGTCGCTGATGGATATCTCAGGAAAAACGAGAGGGCGGTGAACGGATACATAGCTGATGGGGGTTCATCTCATTCCTCTCAGGCGGGCGCAAACCTCGACTCCCTCTTCGTAACATGGGATGATGATTACATTTACATCTTTTTGTCCACGAATAACACAGAAAACTGGGATGTCGCCTACGGGATAGGAATCGACGATAGAGGCAGGTCAACCGGATACACCGGAGGCAGTTCTCCCAACGACGGATGGAATCGAAAAATAGGGTTCGACAACGGTTACAACGTCGAATATGAGCTCTATTTCTGGTGGGAAAACGATAATTCTCAGATAACATCGGCTCAACTGTGCAGCTGGGATGGCTCAGCCTGGAGCTGTGAGGATCTCACCAACGGAACAGATTTCAGCTATCAGGGAGGCTCATCGGGCCTGCAATCGCTTGAAATAAAGATAGCCAAATCGCGACTGAACAATCCCGGCACAATAGCTGTTTCCGCCTGGGTTTGCGGGGGAGAAGGTAGTTCTGCCGTTGATGCAATACCGGACGAATCGGACGTGGCAGATGATGACTGGGGCGATGTCGATTCCGTATCCCAGATGTATGAGCACACTATCTCAACTGGCAGAACACCTAACTGGTTCATGATCCTCGACGGCACCCTTTCCAGGGATGGGTATCAAACAAACGAGCTGTTTTACACAACAAGTGATAAACAGGCGTATGTCACATGGGATGCTGATTCCATTTATGTGGGCTACATTTTTCAGGACCTGAGCGGCGATTACGACCTCTGCATCTATTTTGATACCGATCCCCAGAAAAACAAGAATTTCGGGAAGGGCGTAGACATAGATGCCAGCGTATCGATAACTCTGCCCTTCAATGCCGATTATGGCATCCATATAATCGACGGAACAAAATCGCTGGAACTCAAGCGATTCGACGAATCCTCAGGTAATTGGGAAAATGTGACGTTTAACGGCCAATACTATGCTGGATACAGTGCGAACGGCACGAGCGAAATATCAATTCCATGGTCGGACATAGGAACCCCGGACAGCTTCTACATGGTGGTTTATCTCCTCAACACGAGCGACTCAAAGGCTTACGGGATAGCCCCATCTGATGGAAACACCGATGGCACAGATAACATCACAAACTTCATAGGATTTTTCAGAAGCTCCGATGAATTTGCCCCTTCCGAACACATAGGGGATACAAACCACATCATGGAGATCTACAGCAGCTCTGAAACCGGCAATGGCACACTCAGAAATGCAATGGAGATAGCCAACGGCGATGTCGCTCAGGACACCATTATTTTCAGGGTGAATGCGACTATCACCCTTAACACCGACCTGCCACGGATAGTAAATCCCCTTTACATCTCTGGCGGTAATAGTTCAGTCACTATCGACGGAAACAGCAAGGCCCACGACGGATTCAGGATTTCCACCGACTCGACTTTCACGCCCATCAGTTACGTCGGGATATACAACATAACGGTTCAAAATGCGATTTCCGCTGTCAGGATAAGCGTCGGGAACGGGTCTCCCATATCGGATGTTCAACTCATCAGTTTATATGTCAGTAGCTGCAAAAATGGAGTTTACACTGGCCTTGTTGGCGATAATGGCACAAACGGAGGCGCTTACGACAATGTGAAAATAGAGGTGGATCAGGCCTACATAGAGAATGTAGAAGACTACGGTATCTATCTACGGACGACTCAATCTGGCAAAAAGGTGAGAGCCGAAATATCGGGGTCATACATTGAAACATGCGGCGATGAAACGGACGAAGCCGGGTTAGCCGCTCTCGACAATGTCAGCCTCTGGGTCTATGACACGGAATTCAGGGGCAACTATTTCGGCATCCTTTTATGGAACACCAGTTATGCCGAGGCCCAATATGACACCATCTCCTCATCCAAAATCGATTCCTCCTTTTACAGCGGCGTGGTCGTCAAAAGGGAAGCGGGGAACATCACAGCGATATTCCAGTCCGATTCGATATTTACCAATGGCGGTTTTGGGACGGAAGATGCCGGAATTGTTGTTTCAGCGTTCTCCGACAATTCCAGCACCGCCGACATCCAGATTTATTCCTCAAAAATTTTCGGGAATTCAACTGATCAGGAATACGGTATCCTCGTGGCGGACTGGTCAAGTGCTGGAGATAACGGGAAAGACATAAAAATCGGTGATACGAGCCAGGGCAATGAGATTCACACGAACACCACCCACGGGATTTACGTCTCAACTGACCGAGCGAAGGGCCTGAACGTCCTATACAACTACATCCACGACAACGGCCAGCATGGGATTTCGATAGCTTATGCCGATTCTGTGCTCATAGAAGGAGACACGATAAAGAACCACAGCGATGCATCTGACTACGGCGTGGCGATAGATGGGGTAACGAAATCCGGCTCTGACTACAACAAAATAACCCATTCAATTTTTGAAAACAATTCCTATGGCATCAAACTGCTGAACGGAGCCAACAGTGGCATTGCTCAGGTTCAGATATCTCAGGCCGCTCTCGACACAGCAATGGACGTTCTGACGGTAACAGGAAACTATGCACCCACCAACGGAACTGTGGAGGTTTACATAGCCGACGGCAGAAACGGCAAGAAATATTTGGCCGAAGGCACCGCTGAGGCCGATGGCTCATGGGCGGTCACCGTGTCCAATGCCAGCTCAAACGGCATTACAGAGGGAACACCGATAACCGCAATCGCCATCGACGAACACGGAAACACATGCGAATTTGCTGCTCCGGTGGGCGCTGTCGGCATCGAGGAAGGAAGTCCGGACACAGGTGGGAACGGGCTTGAGGTCAACATCAGTTCGGTGACGACTTCGTCAATGCACATCTCACTTTCGGCACCAACTTTGAAGGAAGTCTCGGTCCAGTTGTTAGACGTCACAGGTAGAATTGTAAAAGAAAACAAACTCCCTCTGACTCGAGGCAGACTGGACGCTGAGATACCTATCCCCAGTTCCGGCGTGTATTTCGTAAGGATCATCCATAACGGCAAAGTCATGTGGAGCAAACGTATTGTGAGCGTTCGGTAACGCCGAGCGCATGATTACGGCGCGGTGGGGGCATCTTCAAATTCTGTGTATGGGTTATCAGGGATTGGGTTACAGTTTTTCACTTCAAACAGGCAGTTTGATAGACATCCCGATTTTCATTGGGAGGCAATCAAATCCCGGCATGTCAGGCATCCAGCCTGAGAAGTGGGGCGTCACCCTACGATGATTGATTTTGAGAACCCTGATCGGGGATGCATTGCATGGAAGTGGCTATGGAATTAACATTAGGATTCTCAAAACAGAGGAGATGCACATGAAACTCGACCTTTCGAACGTCAAAAGGGAGCTATTTCAGAAAAGGCATGAGATTCGGCCGACAAAAATCCACAGGAATTATCTGAAAGACCCCGAAGGTTCGGCTCTTATCGAGATGGGCAACACCAAGGTCCTTTGCACGGCGACCGTCACCGACAAAGTCCCCAACTTCCTCAGGGGCACGGGCGAAGGCTGGATAACCGCGGAATACGCGCTGCTTCCGAGATCGACGCCACAGAGGAACGTCCGGGAATCGAGGTCGGGCAGGGTTGACTCAAGGGCCATCGAGATCTCGCGGATGATCGGCCGCTCATTGCGCGGGGTCGTGGACAGGGAAAAACTGGGCGAACACACGATCATCATCGACTGCGATGTGCTTCAGGCGGATGGCGGCACCCGGACAGCGGCGATAAACGCCGGGTTCTGTGCCCTTTACGACGCCGTTCGGTTCATGCTGGCACACAACATGATCGAGGAAAATCCAATCAGGGAGTTCCTTGCCGCAATCTCTGTCGGCATAGTCGATGACCGGTATCTGCTCGATCTCAGCTATGACGAGGACGTGCGCGCCGTGGTGGATCTGAACGTTGCAATGACCGAGAGCGGGAAACTCATCGAGATTCAGGGCACAGGTGAGGGAAGGCCTTTTTCCCGTGAGGAGCTCAACGTCCTGCTTGACCTCGCATGGGAAGGCATCCAGCAGGTGATACGAATCCAGAAAGAAACTCTTGGCGTGAAATAAGTTATTTGATTCTTCGGATATGGGCGCCGAGTGAGGAAAGTTTCTTCTCGAAATCCTCGTAACCCCTATCGAGGTGGTAAATCCTATCCACCACCGTTGTGCCCTCGGCGATCAACCCTGCCAGCACGAGTGCGGCTGAAGCCCTGAGGTCAGAGGCCATCACCGGCGCACCGGTTAGCTTTTCGACGCCCTTCACCACCGCAAAGCCATCATCGACCTTGATGTCGGCCCCCAGCCTCGTAAGCTCGAAGGCGTGTTTGAACCTATCCGGATAGATCCCCTCACGTATCACGCTTGTCCCATCAGCGACTGTCAACATCGCCATGAATTGGGCCTGCATATCGGTGGGAAAGCCCGGAAACGGCGCTGTAAAGATGTCAACCGGGGCGATCCTGCCGCCCGGAAACATCCTGAGCTCACGGTTCCGGCTGTCAGCTTCAAAGCTGGCACCGGCCTCTCGCAATTTCTCCAGCACTGACCTGAGATGCTCGACGCAGACATTTTTGAGGGTCACCTCGCCGCCGGTCATGAAAGAGGCTACAGCGTATGTCCCGGCCTCTATCCTGTCAGGGATCACCTCGAACTCGCCCGGCGAACGCAGGGCATCCACACCCCTGACGATCACCTCATCCGTCCCCTCCCCGGTTATCTCTGCCCCGGACAGCTTCAGGAATTCGGCAAGGGTCACGACCTCCGGCTCAAGTGCAGCGTTCTCGATGATAACCTCGCCATCAGAGATGGTGGCAGCCATCATCAGATGGGCGGTGGCGCCCACGGATTTTTTGTCGAATGCTATGGACGCTGTCCCCAACCGTTCGGCCCGCGCCACGATGTAACCGTGCTCCACCCGGATGTCCGCGCCCATCGCTTTCAGGCCCCGGATGTGGAAATCCACCGGCCTTGGCCCGAAAGCGCAACCGCCGGGCAAAGAGACCTCGGCCCTGCCAAATCTCGCAAGCAAAGGCCCCAGCACGTAGATGGAGGCACGCATCCGTTTGACGACCTCATAGGGCGCCGTGGTGTTGGAAATCGAAGACGTATCAATGCGCCACGTTCCCTTTTCGACCCGTTCCACACGCGCTCCAAGGTCGCTGAGTAGTTCTGCCATCGTGAAGACATCGGCCACGTCCGGGACGTTTCTGAAGACAACCGGCTCAGGAATAAGGATAGAGGCGGCAAATAAAGGAAGAGCGGCATTCTTAGCGCCGCTCACTCTAACTTCCCCACGAAGTTTGTAGCCGCCTTCTATTACGAATTTGTCCACTATCTGGCGACCTTCTTAGCTCTATGTTTTTTCCCGTGAATGTAATAATCCTGAAAGGATTTCTCAGGGAAGGCCACAAGCTCAAGGATTGCCATTTCGGCACCGTCACCACGCCTTGGGCCGAGCTTGTAGATCCTCGTGTAACCGCCCTCTCTGTCCTCAAAGACGGCAGGGAATTCATCGAAAAGCCAGTTGGTGACAACTCTGTCAACGATGAACTGGCGTGCGAGTCTGCGAAGTGCCACCTTGCGCTCGGGTTTTTCCTCTTTCGCCGCTTTTTTGGCGAGCGTAATCATCCTTTCCGCCCACTGCCGTGTTGCCTTGGCTTTGGCAAGTGTGGTCTTAATCCGACCGTTTTTCAAAAGCGAAATAACCTGATTCCTGAAAAGCGAAAGTCTGTGTTCTTTGTCTCTGCCCAATTTTTTGACCCGTTTTCTGTGTCTCATGATTTATCCTCCTCCGTGGCGAAAGAAAGCCCCATCTCTTCCAACCTCTCTTTGATCTCCTGCAAGGATTTCTCTCCGAGGTTCTTTATGTCCAGCACCTCGGCCTCTGTCTTTGACACAAGGTCTCCAATCGTTTCAATCCCGGCATCTTGAAGGCAATTAAGCGTTCTTTTCGGCAATCCAAGGGCTTCGATCGGCTGATTCAGAAGCTCCTCTCTGGAGAGCTCTGTCACCTCTGCCTTTTCTTCTGTCCCCTCTGTGAGAGATGCGTGGATGGCGCCAAACGAGTTTTTCAATATCTCGGCTGCCTTCTCGAGTGCAGCATCAGGGTGAACCGTGCCGTCAGTCCAGATTTCAAGGGTAAGTTTCTCGTAGTCGGTCTTTGCGCGCACCCTGACGTTCTCGACGCTGAAATTGACCTTCTTTATCGGAGAGAATATGCCGTCGATGACAATGGTGTTGGCCGGGAATCCCTCTTTAGGGATGTTTTCCGAGGGCACATAACCGTATCCACGTGTCACGTAAAGCTCGCCGATGAGTTTTGCCTCATCGGAGGTCAAAGAAGCGATGTGGACGTCTTTGTTGACGATGGTCACCTCTGCCGGGGTCTGGATGTCACCGGCTTTGACCTCGGTCATGCCCTCAGCAAATATCCGCAGAGTCGCGTTTCTGACCTCAGGATTTTCAAATTTGATCCTGACTTTTTTCAAATTCAGGATGATTTCGGTTATTTCCTCATAGACACCGGGCAAAGTTGCGAATTCGTGGAGCACCCCGTCAAACCTGACGGCAACAATAGCAGCCCCCTCGATTGAAGATAACAATACCCTTCTGAGGGCGTTTCCTATGGTCACCCCGTATCCGCGCTCAAGGGGGGTGATGACGTAACGCCCGTAAGTATCGTTAACCTCCTCCTTTGTTAGACCGCGAGGGAGTAAAAGCTCATATTCCATTTTTCACACCCCTTATCACTTGGAGTAAAGCTCGACGATGAGCCTTTCGTTGATAGGATGAGTAATATCTGTCCTGATGGGCAATCTCAGGACTGTGCCTTTGTATTCATCCTTGTCAAGGCTGAGCCATGTGGGTATTGACTGCGGATCCTTTTCCTGAAGTGACTCCTGAACGAATATGAATTTCTTGGCTTTGTCTTTCAATGTAATAACCTGACCGGGTTTAACGAGATAGGATGGGATATCCACCTTGCGGCCGTCCACGATCACATGCCCGTGCGAAACGAGCTGTCTCGCCTGAGCGCGGGAAGATGCGAAACCGAGCCGATAAACCACATTATCGAGCCGTCTTTCAAGAATGGAAAGCAGGTTCTCACCAATGTTACCGCCCATCTTACGGGCAAGTTCGAAATACCTGCGGAACTGGCCTTCCAGCACGCCATACATCCTCTTGACTTTCTGCTTCTCACGGAGCTGCATTCCGTAAATAGTTATCTTGCGTCTGCTGCTTCTACCGTGGATTCCCGGAGGATATCTCCTTTTGTTGAACGGGCATTTTTCGGTATAACATTTAGCCCCTTTCAGGTAAAGTTTTTCGCCTTCACGACGGCAAAGTCTGCATTTAGGACCAGTGTATCTTGCCATATCGGTTATACCCTCCTTCTCTTGGGTGGCCTGCACCCATTGTGAGGTATCGGAGTAACGTCCCTGATAGCGAAGACCTTAAGTCCGGCCTGCTGAATTGCCCTGATGGCAGCCTCACGGCCAGGACCGGGGCCTTTCACCCAGACCTCGACCCTTTCCATTCCAAGGTCTCTGGCCTCACTCGCCGCCCTTTCGGCCGCTTTCGATGCCGCAAACGGTGTGCTTTTCCTTGTTCCTGAGAATCCAACCGTGCCACCGCTTGCCCAGGCGATCGTGTTACCCCGAAGATCGGTTATGGTAACGATCGTGTTATTAAAGGTCGATTGAATGTGAGCGATTCCTACAGGCTCAACTTTTTTGGCTTTCTTTTTCCGTCTCTGGGTTTCACCCCTTCTTCCTCTTCTCGCCATAAATCAACGCCTCCTTAAAGCTATTTTCTTGCCTTTTTCTTGAAGATGTTGCCGCGCGGGCCCTTTCTGGTCCGGGCGTTCGACCGTGTCCTCTGTCCGCGAACCGGGAGACCGAGCTTGTGCCGTATTCCGCGATAGCATCCAATTTCTATAAGCCTTTTGATGTTTCTCTGCACTTCGGCTCTAAGCGCACCTTCGACCTTGTATTTTTCCACCTCTGCACGCAATCTGGTAATTTCATCGTCGGTAAGGTCTTTCACGCGTTTATCAGGGCTAACACCAGCAGCCTCAAGGATCTTATGGGACCTGGACAGCCCTATTCCATAGATGTAGGTTAGGGCGATCTCAATCCGCTTGTTCTTAGGAAGATCAACGCCGGCAATTCTCGCCATATCCTAACCTCCTAACCCTGCCTCTGTTTATGCTTGGGGTTTTCACATATCACCATGACAACCCCTCTGCGTCTGATTATTTTGCATTTTGGGCACATTTTCTTAACAGAAGAACGCACTTTCATAATCTCATCCCTCTCTTTTTCTTTGCTATCCCTCAGAAAAATGGGCACTTATTTTAAGTAGCCATTATCCACCTGTCAAGCGGCAGGTGGTCGCTTCATCTTGCTTAATTCCCTGAGCTGGTTCAGAGGTTTGCTAAGTATAAAGCATCATTTCGAGAAATTCACCGAACGGAGAAAACTCAACTTAAAATCCAATCACGAAATGCCCTGTCCCATAAAGGAATACGATTGCGAAATTGTTGACTGTGCAGGATGGTTACGTCATAATTCCGCTGGTTACCCAGACAGGAGGAATTGGAGATGGAGATGCCGATTTATAGAGAAGGTAAAGGATGGGTTACAATTCCTGAGATGATCGAAAGGAGCGCAAAAGATTACAAAGACGCCATAGCACTCCAGATCAGGCGGGGAAAAAGGTGGGATAAATACTCCTATCAGGAATTGCTTGATATCGTTCAGAGGATAGCGAAGTTTTTGAAGAAAAAAGGGTTTGGCAGGGGCGATCACATTGCAGTTATAGGTGAGAACAGGCCTGAATGGGCCTTTTCTTATCTCGCAGTTCAGTGGATCGGCGGTGTTGTGGTTCCCCTCGATGCACGCCTCACCCCGACCGAGATAAAGCACATCCTGACGGACGGCGATGTGAGCGCTGTCTTCGCATCGGGCCGTTACTATGACACCGTGGCTGAAGTGGTAGAAGACCTCAAAAGCGTCAAAATGGTGGTGTCCATGGATCCCCTGAACGGGAGCGGGCCGGATATCCCCATGATATTGGAAGACATCAAGAGCGGTATCCCCCATGCAAAAATAGATCTGGACGAACTTGCAGTAATACTCTACACCTCCGGAACCACAGGCACATCGAAAGGCGTAATGTTGACTCATAAGAACCTGATTTCAAATGTGGAAGCTATGTATCAGTTTCTTGATTTCACAGTCGGAGATGTATTTTTCTCAGTTTTGCCCATGCATCACGTCTATGAAGCAACTGCTGGATTTTTGAATGCTTTGAACGCCGGATCGACGATTGTCTTTGCCCGCTCGCTGAAATCACGGGTTATGAGGGAGGACATGGTGGAGGTAAAACCCACATTCTGGCTCGTTGTGCCGCTTCTGCTCGAAAAGGTTTACACCGGCATATTAAAAGAATTGGAGAAGATCTCGGCTCCGAAGAAAGCCGTCTTCAAGGTGATGGGTGGAACTGCCAAAATACTCAATCCGCTGTTAGGTCGTAACCGAGGTTCGAGGGTGGTCTTTAAGAGCATCAGGGCGAAACTCGGGCTTGAGAGGATACGCTACATCGTCAGCGGCGGTGCCGCATTGCCCAGATGGGTCTCAAAAGGCCTCGAAGAATTCGGATTCCCGATTCTTCAGGGTTATGGGCTTTCGGAAACGGCACCTGTCCTTACAGTCAACCCACCGTGCTGTCCAAGAAACGAATCGGTAGGTCTCCCGCTTCCGGGTGTCAAACTCAAAATTTTTGAACCGAACATCGATGGAATAGGTGAAATCGCCGCAAAAGGCCCAAATGTGATGAAGGGTTATTACAAAAACGAAAAAGCCACAAAAGAAGTGTTCACCAAAGATGGTTGGTTCCTGACCGGTGATCTGGGCTACATCGATAACGACGGCTTCCTTTACATAACCGGGCGTAAGAAATCCGTCATAGTCACAAAAGGCGGCAAGAACATCTACCCTGAGGAAGTCGAGGAAGTCCTGCTTCAATCGCCGTTTATCGAAGAGATTCTTGTTCTCATGGGTGCCAACCCGCACTCCGGTGAGCCTGAGCTTCAGGCCATTATCTTCCCCAATTTTGAAAAATTTGACCAATATTTTGCCAAAAAAGGCATAGTTTCTCCAACGGAAGACAATATCCGCAGGGTGCTGGCTAAGGAGATCAAGAAATACTCGGAACATCTTGCACCATACAAGCGCCCAAAGAGGTTCACAATAAGGTATGAGGAGTTCCCCAAAACGACAACAAGGAAAATAAAGAGGTATCTGTTCGAGCAAAAGCCCACGGAGCTGTGATATGTTCGTGATAAAACAGTTCTTCTACTCTATCGGCGTTATACTCAACTTTGTGTTGAACGTGTATATCTGGCTAATCCTTATCTATGCCATCTTAAGCTGGTTCAGGATTTCCCCTTACCATCCACTCATGCGGTTGCTGATTGCGCTTGTTATGCCGATCCTGCGTCCGATAAGGCGACTGTTGAGACCCTACTTCGGCCCCATCGACCTCTCTCCGATGATAGCGATACTGTTTATATGGTTTTTGCAACTATTCCTTGTGCCAATTCTGCTCAGGGCAGGACAATATCCGTAAGAGTTATCAGGCTGTATTAAACTAAAATCAAGCAGTGCTTTTCCGGACGAGGTTGTGATGAGGGAAGATATTACCGAAAGGGTGCTTAAAAACCCGCTGATCGGACGAAATAAGGAAATTGAGAGAGTTACGGATGCTATCGAGGAAGGACTACTCGAGAACACTCCGGTTATCATCGTTTTGAAGGGCGCTCCCCAGTCCGGCAAAAGCCGTTTCCTCGATGAGATAGAGTTCAGGGAAGGAATCGTCAAAAACCTGCCCACCATCCGGACCCACGAAAATTCCGTTTACGAAGAAGTGATCAAGGAAGTTATATCACTTGCAGGGGACAGCCCACCGGAGCCAATCCCATTGATAACCAATGAGCTTGCCAACGCTGTGCTCGGAGTCGTAAAGGAACATCCTCTGATATTTTTGATAGATGACCTGGACAAAGCCGATAAGAGATTCAGGGATTTCGTTGAATTCATCGCAAATCTCGATTTTGAGGGCAGATTCATCCTTGCGGTAAGTTATACGCAGGATGTTGAGTTAAGCGACGTAATCGAAAACAAGAAATTGCCCAACAAAAAAGTCGTGATAGAACTCAAGCCATTCGACCGTTCTAAGACGAGAGAATTTGTTAGAATCTACTCGAACAACAGGCTTTCCACGGGAATAGCGGATAAAATTTACAGTTACACAGGTGGATCGCCCGGCCTGATAGTGGAGATGCTGAAAATTATCGAAAAACATGGCTGGGAAGCTGTCAAAAATTCCCCCAGGATATGGAGCACGGTCAAATCGATACTCGATGCGTTCCATGAGAAAGAAATCGATGTCCTCTTAGCGGCGGCAATTTACGGGGACAAGTTCAAACTGGAAGAGTTGAGCAGCATCCTGCCTTTCACAAGTGATTTTATTGCCCATGTGTTAGATAAAGCCGCTCGATGGGGCGTGATTGTCAAGCAGGAACCATACTACAAATTTGAGGCCAGATTGTATAAGAAAATACTCGTGGTGACAGCTGACAAAGAGCGCATAAAGGAACTCCACAGGCTTATAGCAGAATCAATAGAAAAAGAGACACACGATCCCGAACTTCTCGCTTACCATTACTACGAAGGAGAAATGTTCAGTGAGGCAGCGCGATACTATACGACGGTCGGCGATCTCTATCTCCGTGACATGAAGCTATCCCGGGCACAGGCGGCCCTCCGCAAAGCGGTAATGGCGGCGCAGAGGGCAGGCGATCTCCATGCGGAATTCGATGCAAGGTTTACGATGGTTGAGGTGTATCGCTATCTTGGGGAATACGAGGACTGGAAAAGGCAGATAGCATCTCTGTATCGGATAGCAACCCGGCTCGACTCGGAAAAGCACCGTTCCCTCGCAGATCTCGCTTATGCAAATTACCTTCTCGCTACCGGCCAATACGACAAAAGCCTGAAATTTGCCCGTAAACACATCAAAAACCCGGATATCGGGCTAAGAGAGAGGGCGATGGAAACCGCCATAAGTGCACTAATGGAGATGCGACAGCATGATGAGGCCGAAAAGGTGGCAAAATCGCTATTCGAATTCGGGGATGAGATCGGTGACGACCTCATAAAAGCACGGGCCAGATTCTTCCTTGCGAGGATATACCATGAAAAAAGGGAATTCATGAAATCAGCGAAATTATTTGAGGAAGTCATCAACACTTTCTCACAATATGACCTATGGCGTGACATCGTTTTTTCCATAATAGAATTGGCCTCCATTTACATTCAGACCAGAAAACTTGCTCCGGCTTACGATTTTGTCAGCAGGGCGCTTGAGCTCGCGACAAGTCTCGACAACGACGTCATACTCGGGCACTGTAAAATCCTGTATGCCACTTTCCTGACCGAGGTGGGACAATATGGGGAAGCCATGAGATTGGCCCGAGAAGGACTCAAATTGCTTGAAGGAGCCAGCAGCCTTGAACTTTATATCTCGGGATTAATTTTGACCACAAGGATTAACATCCTCAAGGGCGAGCCGGAGAAAGCCCTCAAAACCCTGAAAGAAGTCAACGAAGTGGGATACGAATTGAACGATCCCATATCAACTTTGATCGACCACAAGCACTATTTCGGGATTGCACTCTGGCAGATAGGCAGAAAAAAAGAGGCGGAGTCCGTCCTGCTCGAATCGTATCGGATAGCCGTAGAGCAGGGATACCCTGATCAGGCCACCTATGTGGCACAGGACATGGCGCTTTTTTACATTGAAACAGGGGAAATTGAGAAAGGGAAGCACATGGCGTTCAAAGCGCTCGAAACGGCGCAGGAGTTGCGCCTTTCGGTGTCAAGAGCTTATTATGCGCTCTTCCTTGCCGCCAAGATGGAAAACAACGAGGAGAGCGCAAAATCTTACATAGAAAAGGCCTATGCATCGCTTGTCTTCCAAGCAATTGGTCTCGATGAAAGAAACAAAGAGCTGTTTGATTCGTTTTTTGAGAACGTCGAACTGAACCGCAAGATTCGGCGTGAATGGATGAAATACAACATGGAGGGAAACATTTCTCCGATACTATGAAAAAACGCCGTCGAATCGCTTTCAACGCCCTTGTGAATTACGTCGCATTTGTCCTGCAGCTCGGCTTTTCGCTTATTCAACTAAAAATTTTGACCAACTACATGTCGAGTGCCGAGCTGGGCCTTTACTTTTTCTCAATAGGACTCAGTCTAATAGCCACAAGCATTGCCATTGCGGGCTTCCAGCCGGTTTTCATAAGGTTCATTCCCTTATACGAAGCGCGGGGCGAGGCGGACTCAGTGGCCAGACTCCTGGGCCTTGCAATCCTTACCTATTTCGCATTGGGAACGGCTTTCCTCGTCGGACTTGAGCTTATCGTCCCTCAGATCAGGTTGACCATGGCGATGAGGGCGGTGCTACTTTTCAGTTTCATGCAGCTCCTCAACTTCGCCATTCAGGGAATGCGAAAGATGATACATTTTGCTCTGTTCCCCATAGCGTTTTCGGCAGGATTCAATCTCTCACTCTATCTGTTGCGCCACAATCTCACCCCTTCCCTTGTGTTCTTTTTGCTGGCGGCATGGGCAGCCATAATTATCCCGATGCAACTCAAGGTCATCGGGGTGAGGCCCCGGTTCGACAGGTTGAAGGAGATATTCAATTCCATTGTGGATTTCTGGAAATATGCATTCGCGAACGCATTGCTCTATCCGTTGATACTCTATGCAGACAGGATCATAATCTGGCAGTTGGGCAGGCCATCGGATGTTGCTATATTTTCCATCGCCAAAAAATTCAGCGACGTGGGACGCCGGGGCCTCCACGTTATGACCCATGTGGCAGCGCCCGAGATCAGTCATGAGCATGTCATGGGAAAACGTTCCATTGCCAAACTCTATCAGGTAGCTTTCGTCGTTCTGGGATTCCTTATGGTAATCGTTACGGTTCTCATGGGGAAATGGTTGATAGTTACCTTTTCGAGTCCGGAATATGAAAGCTCTTACAGATACCTCATAGTGCTGGTCATCGGCGTTGCGGTAGCGGGTTACTGGGAGACAGAGGCCATAACGGCCTACTCAATGGGCAGAATGGACATATCCCTGAAAATATGGGTCAGCTGGACTGTGCTTTACTTAGGACTGGCTTACTGCATAGGAAAATTTATGGGTGTGATGGGTGTGGCAATTGCCTACACGACCGCATCCTTTCTTGTAACCGGGGCTGTCCTGATCAGAAAATGGGTTATCAGGGGACGTCCAGCTTGAGGTCCGTGACCTGCTTCTTTCTTATCAGCTCCTTGAACTGCACTGCATCCCGAAACATGTTGGTGTTGTTGAAAAGGACATAGTTCGGCCTGTCGTCCATAAGCTCACCGTAAAGGGTCTCCAGCTCCTCATCGCTGTAATCCCACCGATAGCCCTTTCCAAGCCCATGGAGCCTGTAGTAGGCTATTTCGCCGTAAACCGAACGGTTTTTGAACGGATCAACCACGTGGACGAGATCGAGTCGGGCACAGATGTCGAGAATCGTCTCGTCATCCCAGTTGCCGCGGGGTTCCCAGCCCAGAATCAGGCCAGCGCGCGGAATCTCTTTGAAGAACTCCGTCATGTTCGCTATGTTCTCCCGTGTGAGCCTGAATGAGGCGGGAGTTTGAAAGATTATGATTTCAACGTGGAGGAGCGCCGCATATTCCAGCGTCCTGTCCCATGCTTCAAAGACTTCTCTCGTGGGCCTGAAATAGCCCAGTCTATCCCTGATGTTTTCGGGGATTTCCAGCCCGGCTTTTCGATAAGTCGGACTTGAAGGCGGATGAGTGATCAGCTGCGAAGCTTTAAGGGTGAACTCAAGGCCGTTCGGGGCCTCCTCCCTCCATTTTCGGACGGTCTCCTTTTTCGGGAACCTGT
>Ga0256842_1002021_pt1 | contig 15195 bp, 14 predicted proteins | sample 4559240metaG_FD_185973 | JGI IMG/M metagenome (GOLD analysis project Ga0256842, IMG submission 185973) | Hydrothermal vent microbial communities from Guaymas Basin, Mexico - 4559-240 | ecosystem: Environmental > Aquatic > Marine > Hydrothermal vents | place: Mexico: Guaymas Basin | collected...
CGCTCCTTTTCGACCAATAGCTACGGCTATTAGCCTGCAAACGAGCGAAAATCTGTCCTCGACCAGTCGATTTTTCGCTTCGATCCGCAAAGCCCGACAGGCGCCTAGCGCAAAGATTGTAGCTGCCGAGAAATTATTTGTCCATAGTTACCCTGATGTTGGCATTGCTGAGATCGCGTATCCGGTCGCAAAATATCTGCAGATACTCCTGCGGCAGTTGCAGGGTGATACTAACTTGTTCAGTATAGTCAGTATGTTTTATCACGGCTTCGTATTGCTGCAGCATCTGCTGTACTCGTTCCAGTAGCGGATAATCGAGGGTAAGGCGCACGAAGGTGCGCGGTACATATTCCTCCGTTGCCAGTGTTTGCAAAGCGTGTTGCAGTGCCTGGGTGTAAGCGCGGATCATGCCGCCTTTGCCGAGGCGGACGCCGCCAAAATAGCGGCTGACCACCACGGTGATATCGCCGATGCCGCTGTGCAGCAGGGTGGTGAGCAGTGGTTTGCCCGCTGCTCCCTGCGGTTCGCCGTCGTCGCTCATACCCGCCTCGGTGGTAGTGCCGGGGGCACCGATCACCCGCGCGTAGCAGTTGTGGTTGGCGTCGGCGAATTCCTGCTGTATCTCGTGTACAAAGGCGGCGCTGGCGGCACGGTCGGCGGTGGGGGCGATGGTGGTGATAAAGCGACTGAGTTTTACCTCAGTCGCGGTACGTTGCCGTTGTGCCGGGCGCAAATAGCGTGATTGACTCATGAACGGTTGAACGATACCTCGACATCGGCGCGGTGCTCGGGGTCGATCTCCCACAGGGTTTTAGGGGCGAAATTGAATTTGCGCGCAATGAGAACATCGGGGAACTGGGCAATGCGGATATTGTACAGATTGATGTATTCGTTATACATTTCGCGCCGGTCGGCAATTTGCTCTTCCAGCTCGCTGATGCGGTTGCTTAAGTTGGCAAAGATGCTGTCGGCCTTAAGATCGGGATAGCGCTCAGTGACGGCGAACAGCGATTTCAAAGTGTCGCTGAGAAAATTTTGTGCCTGCAGCGACTCTTTTTCGCCACTGGCCTGTTGTACCATGTTGCGTGCCTTGATGACTGCTTCCAGCGTCTCCCGTTCGTGCTGCATGTAGCCCTCGCACACCTTGATGAGCTTGGGCAGTTCGTCAAAGCGCTGTTTAAGCAGCACATCGATATTGCTCCACGCTTTTTCCGTCTCGTTTTTCAGCCGTACCAAGGCATTGTAGATCATTATCACATAAACCACCACCATGGCGGCGATAAGTAGCAGAACTCCAAAGATAATCAGTGCAGACATGGTTGATCTCCAGGGTTAAAGGTTGAAAAATCTGGCGGCGCTTGCCAGCGCCCAGGCAAACAGAGCGATACCTCCTACGGTTAGCGGCGGAATATACCAGGCAAATTTATTGGTCAGTTCCTCCTCGGAACTGGCTTCGGCGATGATGAACGGCAGCCGTTTTTGTGGCGGGGCGCCGATGACCAGTTGTGGTCGGCGGCGCTCTTTTGTCGCGTCCAGTTTGTCCTGTAGCGCCTGTTGTTCCATATCGTGGCGCGCCTGCTCCCATTCGGCGGCATCGATCTGGCCGTCGTTGTTGGCATCGTACTGCATCAGTCTATCACGATCGCTTTTAAGATCGCGCAGTTTTTTGGTTACCCGCTCGCTGAGTTTATCTTCACCTTTAGTGGCTGGGCGGGCAAACCCGAGAATGTAGAGCTGACTGCCTTCGGCGATAATCTCCTCGTGCCAGCGCTCGTCACCGGCTCTGCCGAGCAGTGCTCCGTCGCCGCCATCGCTGCTGGACAGGGCGCCGGTGGTGATGGTGGCGTGGCGCGGGTCGATGCTGATGCGCCCGGTTTCATCTTCCAGTACAAACGGCACCGGGCCGCTGTCGCGCGAGGCTACCAGTTTCCACTTGTTGTCAAGGCCGCTGCGGCGATAGCGCTGGTAGCGATAGTAGACACATGGTACGTGGGTGGCGGGCGAGATCAGGGCATAGGCGCGGCGGGCGGTTCCGGTGATCTCCACCATCCCCATGGCTACCGAGCGCGCCTTGCTGGTGGGGGTGTTTTCGATGCGCCGTTTAAGTCGCCAGAAGTGCAGTGCAGCTCCCAGGCTGACCAGTGATGCCAGCGCCGGAGCCGCCCCGCTGTGGATGCAGTAATGCCAGGCCAGTTCCGACAGATTGCCTCCCATCCCCAAAAGGGCTGCAAAAGCACCAGCAATAGCGATGGCAACCAGTTTTAGCGGGTTGATGCGGATATGGTGGATCTTATTGTCTTCCACCCACGATGGCGGGGCCGGTAGGGCTTCTGCCTGGGGTGGTGGCGCGGCGGTTGTCGTTGCGGTCGTATCCTCAGCGCTGTTTTCGCCGCTTACCCCTCTGTCGATGCCGATGGTTGCGTTGGGAACAACCTTGTTTATAACGGCTCCAGGCCTGTAGCCCTGCCTACTGTCGTCTGACACCGGGATGGTGGCCAGCAGCAACTCGCCATAGCGATCCAGTACGCGCAGATTGTGGTTGCGGTCAAAATCGTCGCCGCTTTTAAGGTTGCCGCAGGCGGGCAGAAAGCTGAGGCCAAAGTGGTAATCGATGTAGATGTTGTCGGCGCGTTCCTCTATGCAGTTCAGCAGTGCTGCCAGATTGCCGTTGCGGCTCAGGCTGGCCTTGTCGCCCAACTGGCGGTGGTCAAAGGAGCCGGGCATGATGCGCAACGCCGTACTGACGCGGCCGTTTTCGTCGCGCCAGTACAGGTTGATGACCGGCTCGCAGCGGAAGATCTGCTGGCGCAGCTCGGCGTTGCTCAAAGGGGTAGGGGCGCTGCCACCGTAGGTGTTGCGCACCAGTAGTCTTTTAACCTGTTTTTCCGCTAACTGGCCGGAAATATCAGCAACTACCGCAATTATTGCGGTGGCTGTATCCATGGGTACCACACCGGCAGCAGTGGTAAAGCTCAATTCTTCTGCTGTTATAGCTATGGCATTTACCTTGTTTACCTGAATGGTGGCTGGCTTTGCCGCTACCAGCCAGGCGGGTATTTTGTGGCGCTGCAATATATTCAGAAGCGGCTGCAGCTTGCTTTGCGCCCCTTTGGCTAACTGGGTCAGGCCGCTGCCGGTCAGGCGTTGGCGCAGGGTATAAGCGTCGACCACGCCGGTTTGTGCCAGCTCTTCGGCTAATTTGGCGCTGTCGTAACTGTTGCCGGCGTATAGCAGCAGCAGGTAGTTGTCAGTGTCTCTGGGTGGCATTGCCGTTTGCCTGATGTTGTACTTGCTGTGTTTGCTGCTGATGCTGATACTGGGCGATATTGCAACTTTTGACAACCAAGGCAAAGGCCATCAGTGCCAGAATCAACAGGAAAAAACTCAGGTAGCGTTCGCCTTTGAGGTGATCTTGTTGGTCCATGTATAAACCCTTTCTGCGTGCGGATATGTCAACTCAGCAGTATGGCAATCCAGCGCCATTCTTCAGTTGCCTCCAGAGCTATCTTGACAATCATGGTTAGCGGCACCGACAGCAGCATGCCCACCGGTCCCAGAACCCAGCCCCAGGTGATTAACGATATCAACACCACCAGCGGCGACAGCCCCAGTTGCTTGCCCATGTAACGCGGCTCAATCACGTTGCCCACCACCACGTTTACCACAACGTAGCCCAGCAATACCAGCAGGGCAGTGCTGGCGCCGTATTGCACCAGCCCCAGCAACAGTGGCGGCACGGCAGCGATGATGGAGCCGATATTGGGTACATAGTTGAGCATGAACGCCACTAGCCCCCATAAAAAAGGATAATCCACGCCCAAATAAAGCAGCCACGCGGCCACACATACGCCGGTGAGCAGGCTTACCACGGTTTTTATCACCAGATAACTTTGTACGCTGGTGATTACCTTGGTGAGTTGCTCCAGGGACTGTTCTGGGTGGGGCAGGGCCTGCTGCAGTTTGCGCGGTACCGAACTGGCCTCGAACAGGATGAAAATTACCGTGAGCAGGATGAGAAACCCGTTGGTGAGCACCGCCCCGAAGCTGCTTAGCGTGCGTGCCGCCACCTTCATTGCCGCGCCGGGATCAAAGTAATCGTAGATAATCGGCCCCGACAGTTTGATGCCGAAGCGCTGCAGCCAGTTGAACAGGGTGGCGGTCTGCTGGTGCAGCCGTTCCTGATATGTCGGCATCTCCTGAGAAAAATCGCCCAGAGAAGTACCGATAAACAGGGTGAGCAGGACGCTGACGGCAATGAGCAGGCCGAGCAGCAACATGATGTTGATGGCGGTGGGGATACGCCGTTTTTCCAGCCAGTGCAGCAACGGCAGGCACAAAACGGCGATAAACGCAGCGAGCAGAAACGGTGTTACCAGATTCTGGGCGCTTTTTAATCCGGCAATGATGATCACCAGACAGGCACTGCCGCCGAGCAGGGAATTACATTGGATGTTACGCGGACTGGGTAGCATGGATTTATGGCACCACCGGTAGAGGGGAAGCTGCAAACACAGATAATTTTGTGCGCAATTCTAAACCATAGTGGTATGGTGAGGCAATGTATAAAACCGGGTTTTGCCCTTTGACTGTTGGATTTGGTGTCGGCCGGGCATTGTGGTGATGCGCGGTTGGCAGCCGATTAACCTGTAAATGAAGGAGGTCGCAATGTCAGGTGTTACAAGATGCAGGTACGTGGTGTTTTTCCTGGTTGCAGTAACGATGGTATTTAGCTCGGTTACCGTGGTAAGCGCGGCAGCAAAGGAGCGTAACTATTTGCTGGCAACGGCGTCAACCGGCGGAACCTACTATCCGGTTGGGGTGGCGCTGTCGACGCTGGTAAAGGTTAAGTTGCAGCCGAAGCAGAAGATCGGCATGTCGGCGATAAACTCCGCCGGTTCGGGCGAGAATGTCAAGTTGTTGAGTAAAAACGAGGTGCAGTTTGCAATTCTGCAGGGGCTGTACGGTGCTTACGCCTGGAACGGTACCGGGCCGTTGGCTGGTATGGGACCGCAGAAGGAATTGCGCGCGGTGAGTATGTTGTGGCAGAACGTGGAGCATTACGCGGTGCTGAAAAAATTTGCTAAAAGCGGCACTGTCGCCGATCTTGTCGCCATGAAGGGGCAGGCCATGTCCATGGGCAAAAAGAACTCCGGTACCCTCGGCTCCAATACTGTACTGCTGGGTAATCTGGGTATCGACATCGCCAAGGATTTCAAGCTGATTTATGTCGGTTACGGCCCTACTGCCGATGCGCTGCAAAACGGTCAGATTGCCGGTTTCGGTATCCCTGCCGGGGTGCCTGCCAGCGCGGTTACCAAGGCGGCTGCCAATTTGGGCGACAAGATGGTCATTCTTGATTTTACCGATGAGCAGCTTAAAAAAGCTGATGGCGGTCTGGGCTTGTGGACACGTTATGTGATACCCGCTGGTTCCTATCCGGGCCAGAAGAAGGAGATCAAAACCATCGCTCAGCCCAATTTTCTTGCTGTGCGCGCTGATGTTGATGAGGACGCTGTTTACCAGATAACCAGGACCATTTACGAGAATTTGCCGTTTCTGAACGCTATTCACGGGGCGACAAAAGCCATGGCGCTGGAAAAAGCCATAGCCGGTTTGCCGCTGCCGCTGCATCCCGGTGCGGCTAAATATTACCGCGAGATGGGGATTAAAATTCCGCCACGTCTTATAGCTAAGTAACTACACCGGATGCGACCGTCGTAGCGGCGGTCGCATCCACGCGGAGGGCGTTATGACGGGATCAGAAACAGGCAATGATCTGTGGCAAAAAAAGGCGTTGTTGATTATCGGGGTCGCTGTTTCGCTGCTGCATATCTGGTTCAACGTGGTAACGGTGTTGCCGACGCTGTGGCAGAATGCGCTCCATTTTGCCGGGTTCGCTCTGATGGCGGTGTTCATTTATCCGCTGCGACGTGACGGTTCGCTGCTGTGGCGTATCAGCGATTTTGCCCTGGGGATTGTTGCGGCCGCTGCGGCGGTGTACATGATTGCCATGGAAGATGACATATATGCTCACGGAGTAAATCTGTCGCAGCTTGAGTGGCTGGTTGGCATCATGCTTATTATCTGCGCCCTAGAGTTGACCCGTCGGGTAGCGGGGTGGTTTATACCGGTGCTTATTATTGTCGCCCTTACTTATGTCGGCTGGTGGGGGCGTCTGGTGCCGGGGGTGTTCAAATTTGCCGGTCTCGGTGCTGAAACCATTCTGTTTCGCAGCATCTACGGCGATGATGCTCTGTTCGGCACCATCGCGCGTATTTCCTCCACCTATGTGTTTATGTTTATCCTGTTTGGTGCATTTTTGCTCCGATCTGGCGCCGGTGAATTTGTCATTGACCTGGCGCGGGCAGTTGCCGGGCGTTTTATCGGCGGGCCGGGGCTGGTGGCGGTGGTGGCATCAGGTTTGATGGGGACTATTTCCGGTTCGGCGGTGGCCAATACCGCCTCCACCGGGGTCATTACCATTCCGCTGATGAAAAAGGCCGGGTTTCCGGCCAAATTTGCTGCCGGAACTGAGGCGGCGGCATCTACCGGTGGTCAGCTTATGCCGCCGATAATGGGCGCCGGTGCTTTTATCATGGCCACCTACACGCAGATATCCTACAACACCATCGTCATAGTTAGTATTCTGCCGGCTATTCTGTATTTTGCCGCCGTGGCCTTTTTTGTCCGCATAGAGGCCAAGCGCAGTTTTGTAACCGCCGTTGATGACGAAAAGATATCGGCTTTGGAAGTGATGAAAAAGGGTGGCGTGGTATTCCTGCTGCCGGTAGGCGTGCTGATAGCACTGCTGATTTACGGTTTTACTCCAACCTACGCTGCCGGGATCAGTATTCTTGCGGTGATTGTCTCATCGTGGTTCAGCGACAATAAGATGGGGCCAAAAGAGGTGGTGGAAGCCCTGGCGCTCGGTGCGCAAAACATGGTAATGACAGCGATTTTGCTGTGTGCCGTGGGATTGATAGTCAATGTTATTGCCACTGCCGGTGTGGGGAACACTTTTTCACTGATGATTACCCAATGGGCCGGGCACAGCATGATGATAGCCATTGTGCTGGTGGCGCTGGCATCGCTGGTGTTGGGAATGGGTTTGCCGGTAACGGCGGCGTATATTGTGTTGGGGACCTTGTCGGCACCGGCATTGCACGGTTTGATTGCCGACAATATGCTTATCGATGCGCTCATGAACGGCCAGGTTAGTGAGACCGCCAAAGCTATCTTCATGCTGGCTGCGCCGGAACATCTGTCCGCCATCGGTCAACCCATGAGTCACGCGGCGGCCCAGGCGATTATCGATGCGGTACCGCCCGATCTCATTGGCAGTGTGCGCGATTCTATGTTGAGCGCCCCGGTAATGATGTACTCATTGCTGTCGGCACATTTGATCGTTTTCTGGCTCAGTCAGGATTCCAATGTTACACCGCCGGTGGCGCTGGCAGCTTTTACTGCTGCTGCTATTGCTGGCACCAAACCCATGGCAACAGGTTTTCAGTCGTGGAAGATTGCCAAAGGGTTGTATGTGGTGCCGCTGCTGTTTGCCTATACGCCGTTGGTCGGTGGCGCCTGGCCGGAAGTGCTGGGGATATTTGTTTTTGCCCTGTTTGGCATGTATGCCTTTGCTGCCGGTATTGAGGGTTACATGGAGGCGCGGCTCAGCCTGTTCAATCGTCTGCTTACCCTGCTGGCTGCCGCGGCACTACTGTGGCCGACCACTGTGCCAGTGCATATAGCCGGGCTGATTGGGTTGATAATTATCTTTGTACGCAATCGTGCCGCAGAGATCGCCCCCGCCGATGTCAGCCTGTCCAGCGGCGGTTGACGGCAAATGCCGCGGCGATGATAAGAGAACCGGCAGCGAGTTGTATCCAGTTGATATGTTCGTGAAATACCAGGGCGGAACAGACGATGGCAAAGGGGATTTTGAGATTGTTGGCCGCTGCCAGGGTGCCGGGGTTGACCTTGCGGGCGCCGTAATTCCACAAAAAGAAACACACGCCGGAGGCGAGGATGCCCAGATAGGCCAAGGCGGCTATCTGCCGCGGTTGTAATGCTGGAATGGCAGTGCCATGGGTGGCCAGTACCAGCACGGTTGTCAGCAGTGCGCCGCAGTACAGCCATGAAAATACGTACACGTCTTTGCTTTTGATCTTGCGCATTAGCCTGGTGTAGGCTATTTGGCCGAAAGCAAAGCAGGCGTTGGCGGCCTGAATCAGCAGAAAGCCGCTGCGAAACTCGTCGTGATGCAGATCGCGCCACAGAATCACCGCCGTTCCAATCATTGCCAGTGCTGCTACGCCCAGGTAACGACGGTGCAGTTTGCCGCTGAACAGGTCGTTAAGCAAGGTGACATACAGAGGAGTAAAGATGGTGAACAGCGCCACCTGGTAGGCGTGCAGGTAATGGAATGCTGCCGTGTAGGTGATGTACATCACGCCGTACTGTATTGCACCGATGAGCATCAGGGCGATGATCTGGTTGACGCGGCAGGCGCGACGGCGGGTAAACGGCAGGAATACCAGCCATGCCAGCAACAGACGCACGCCAGCCACCAGCACCGGATCAATGCCGCTTAGTTGCCCTTTTATCAGGCCGAAGGAAAACGCCCATATCAGCGAAACCGTTAGCAGTGCTGTCATGGTCGTTGGCGTTGTGTGCTGAATGCCAGTGGCACTGCAGGGCTCATTGCGGCAGACTGACGCGGTTTTTGCCGCAGCGTTTGGAGCGGTACAGTCCGGCGTCTGCCACGGCGATAAGTTGGTTGGCGGTCAGGCGGGCATTGCTGCTACAGAAGTATGATACTCCAACGCTGGCGGTAACGGTAATGGTTTCACCGTTCCAGTTGACACGCATGTTGGCGATACCCTCACGCAGTCGCTCGGCAATGGCGGCGGCGGTGTCGATATCTGTTTCCGGCAGGATGATGGCAAATTCCTCACCGCCGTAGCGTACCACCACATCGGTGGTTCTGGTGGATCTGGTGGCGGTGGCAGCGATTTCGCGCAGAACCGTGTCGCCAGCCTGATGACCGTAGGTGTCGTTAACCTGCTTGAAATCGTCTATATCGAACATGATCAGCGAAAAAACCTTGTTGTAGCGATTGGCTCGCCGCAGTTCCCGCTCCAGACAGTCGTGAAAGTAACGCAGGTTGTACAAGCCGGTAAGGCTGTCCTGAAATGCCAACCGGCTCAGCTCTGCGTTAGCCTCGTGCAGCTTTTCGCTGGCCTGCTGCGCCAGTTGTTTTTCTGTGTGATACTGGTCGGCCAGGCGCGAGGCAGTCATGTTGAGATGAAACAGTTCCTCGTTGGCCTCCTGCAGAATTTCCACCGCCGTTTTGGGGATATCTCCATCAATGTGGAACAACGATAAAATCTCACCGCTGCTGGCTGAAATCTCGTCGATCAGCGTATCTATGGCGTGAATATCCAGGTGGTAGTGTTGTTGCAGTACCTGGCGGGCTGCCACCAGCCTGTGTGCTGAGGTGCGACCGTGAAACAAAGCTGAGAGCAGTCCGGCAACGTGGACGACGCGGATGCTGTCGGCCAGTTCCGCCGGTGCGTCGTCGGGGCGGTTGTGAAAGCGCACAGTTTCGGCAATCTGCTCAGGTATCCCCCAGTGGATGAGAACTTCACTGCCGAGATCGTTGTGGGTAAAGTCGAATTTAAATTTTTGCTCGGCAACATCTATGCTTTCGCGTTTGTCAACGAATATCTCATGGTATTCTGGAATACACAGGCAGGCAATAACCAGACCGATATCACGCAACAACCCGGAGATAAAGATATGGTCGCAGCGCAGTTTTATTTTGCGCGCGATGATGTTGGCTCCTACCGCTGTAGTCAGGGAGCGTTTCCAGAAATAATCGTAGTCAAAGGAGTTAGTGTCGCTGCCGCGCAGTTCATTTACCAGCGCAAAAGAGAGGGCAATGTTGGTTGTTTGCGATATCCCCATACGTGTCAGAGCTTTATCAAGACTGTCGATGGGGGTGACCGGCGACATCATGGCCGAGTTGGCTATACGCAGAACCTTGGTGGCCAGAGCCGGATCTGCTGAGATGATCTCAGTAAGACGGGTAAAGGATGGCTCTTCTTTGCGTACCTCATTGATAATCTGCAGCGCCACCGCAGGGGGGGTCGGCAGCTTAATGTCGGGATACTGTTCGAGCAATTTGGCTATAGCTGGCATCAACGCTCAAAAATCCTTTTTGCAGAGACGTTTTCTAATCTTCATGGCACCTGGTGGTGACTGTATCATAGCGTAAGCGCCTTTGCATCGATAAAATATTGAGGGCAGTGTTACGAAAATAATGACAAAGACGGCCCGTTCTTGACAAACATCATTGTGCTGATTACCTTACCGACAGTTTCGCAACTGATTAATGGTTAAACAAGGAGAAATGCCATGCCAATGTATGAATATTGCTGTAGTGAGTGTCAGCATACATTTGAAGTGCGGCAGAAGTTTTCCGACCAGCCTGTTGAACAGTGCCCGAGATGCGGTGGTGCGGTGAAAAAACTGATTTCGCGCAGCGGTTTTGCTCTGAAAGGGGGCGGCTGGTTTGAACAGAGTTATTGCAGTAGCGCCAGCAAATCCAGTAGTGGATGCGCTGAAGCGCCCAGTTGCTCCAGCGCCGCTGCCGGCTGAGGGGTGTAACCTGTAACGGCAAGTTTTGTCGGAGGATAATTTGTAATGGCTGAATTGATTGATGGCAAGGCGCTGGCCGCGCGGATGCGCGAACAGATGACAGAGCAGGTACAACAACTGCAGCAGCAGGGTGTAACTCCGGGGCTGGCGGTGGTGCTGGTGGGAGATGATCCGGCCAGCCGGGTATACGTATCCATGAAGGAGAAGGCCTGCGCCGCCACGGGGATTTTTTCTGATGAGCACAAGCTGGCGGCGGATACCAGCGAAGAGGAGTTGTTGCAGTTGGTGGAGCAGCTCAATAAAGATGAACGCATCGACGGTATTCTGGTGCAGTTGCCCCTGCCGGATCATATCAACGAGGAGCGGATTCTCCATGCCATCTCGCCGCTGAAAGATGTGGACGGTTTTCACCCCTTCAGTGTCGGTGCATTGGTTACCGGCAGCCCGACGTTTCGTTCCTGCACCCCCTACGGGGTGATGAAAATGCTCGAATCTATAGATTACGACCTGAATGGCAAAGAAGTGGTGGTGGTCGGGCGCTCTAATATTGTCGGCAAGCCGGTGGCCATGATGTGTCTGGCGGAAAATGCCACCGTAACCATCTGCCATTCACGTACCGCCGATCTCCCCGCTCATGTGGGGCGTGCCGATGTGGTGATTGCCGCCGTGGGTCAACCTGAGATGATCAAGGGCGAGTGGATAAAACCCGGCGCGGTGGTGATAGATGTGGGGATTAACCGCGTTGGCGACAAGAAACTGGTGGGTGATGTGGAGTTTGCCGCCGCCGCCGAACGCGCCAGCTATATTACCCCGGTTCCCGGCGGCGTCGGCCCCATGACCATCACCATGCTGTTGTTCAATACCATCTACAGTGCCTCCCAAAGGTTGCAGCAGTAGGATGTGCAGGTCGCTTCTCCCCGCCGGTTAAAACAGGCGGGGGGAGCCGGCAGGGGAGTTCCGCTTGCCGCCCCGGTAAATGTTGGGAATTCTCGAGCCGTAGATATATTCAAAATATACCGGGTCGAGTATCAGCTGTTTTTTCGGGTAGTCGTCCGGCAGTTTGCCGTAGGGTTCGCCTTTGTAAATGGCAGCGATTGCCTCCCGGTCCAGACGCTCAAAGCCGGAACCCGCCAGTAATTCCACATCTTCTATCGACCCGTCGCGGTTAATGACAATGCGCAGCTTGGTTCGCCCCTGTTGCCCCTTGCGAATCGACTCTTCCGGATAGTTCCATACCATGTAGACTCCGCGCTTAAAACGGGCAAAAAACGAGAACAACTTGTCTTTGCGCGAATTCAGCAATAACTGATCGCCGTTTTCCACATGCGGTCGTGCTTTTATCCGCTGTTCGTTGGCAATGTCGGCGGCGGCGCTGTTGGCCGACTGCATCAGTTGAGCCAGTGATGGCGTTTTGGTGGCAACAGCCTTTTGTTGCTGTTTGGGCAGTTCGCCGCCGAGAGCACTTTTTACTACGGTGGTGTTGTTTTTCTGTTGTGGCGGCGTCTGCCGCTGTGGCGTTTTTTGCCGTGGTTGCGCAGGAGGCTGTCGCACCGGAGCTGAGCTGTCCTCGCGCTCATGCCCTTTGGGTGCCTGCTCCCTTATTACCTGCTGATTGTCAGCTGCCAGCCGTTTGCTGGTCACTTCCTGTTTGTGCGGCTGTGACGGTATCACCATTTCACGCCGTGTCGGTTCAGGCAGCACCTCTACGTAAACCGGTTGTTCCGATCGGGATGTTTGCTGTAGTGGCCGCACAACAGTCAATATCAGCAGGTGAATTGCCAGGGAGAGAAGTAACCCCAGCAGCAGTTTGTTTTGCGACGATGAAAAATTCATGGCGCGCCATTATAGCACTTGCGTGGCCGCTGGTGCCATCGCTTATATGACGATGCGAATTAGGTTGACGGTTAATTTGTTGTTCAGGTATAAGACGGTAGGCAATCAAACCATGTTATAAAAAGGAGGGGGATATGGGTTTAGTAGATCAGATTAAAGAAAAAGCGCGTTCCAACCGGCAGACAGTAGTGTTGCCCGAGGGTTACGACGACCGCATGGTTGAGGCCGCCGGTAAAATTGTCGCCGATGGCCTGGCCGATATAGTGCTGTTGGGCGAGCCGGAGAAGCTGCGGGCCAGGGCGGACGAGCTTGGTGCCAGCCTTGAAGGGGTAACGCTGTTGGCACCGGCGCAGGCGGAACAGTTGGACGATTATGTGGCGGAACTGGTGGAATTGCGCCAGAAAAAAGGGCTTAGTGCCGAGCAGGCGCGCGAGTTGTTGACCGCCGATGACAATCTGTTTTTTGCCGCCATGATGGTGCGTAAGGGTGACGCCGGTGGCGCGGTTGCCGGTGCCTACAATACTACCGGCGACGTGTTGCGTGCCGCATTTCAGGTTATTGGTACCGCTCCGGGGATGAAGACGGTATCTTCAGTATTTCTCATGGTAACCAAAAACCCCGATTTTGGTGAAAACGGTATTTTACTGTTTGCTGATTGTGCCGTTAATCCCAACCCGAATGCCCAGGCATTGGCTGAAATAGCCGTATCCACTGCCCAGAGCTGCAAGAGTTTTCTTGGCGTTGATGCCCGGGTAGGAATGTTGTCATTTTCTACCAAGGGTAGTGCCAGTCATCCTGATGCCGATAAAGTGCTTGAGGCGCTGGAAATTGCTAAAAAATTGGCTCCTGAGCTGCAGATTGACGGCGAATTGCAGGCTGATGCCGCCCTGTTGCCCAAGGTGGGCAACAAAAAAGCGCCCGGTTCGCCAGTGGCGGGCAAGGCCAATACCCTCATTTTTCCCGATCTCGATGCCGGCAATATCGCCTACAAACTGGTGGAGCGGGTAGCCGGTGCCGAGGCAGTTGGGCCGATTGTTCAAGGCTTGGCCAAGCCGGTTAACGATCTTTCCCGCGGATGTTCGGTGGAGGATATTATCAGCGTGTCCGCCATTACGGCGGTACAGGCACAAGGTTAGGTTTATACAGAGTTGATACAGACTGGTTGATTGCAGCGAAAATAAAAAGGCCGCTCCCGCTTAAGGAGCGGCCTTTTTATGTTTGAGGCCCCTTTTCTGCAACGCCAATCAGGGGGTATAGTCCGGCGACGTGAAGCTGTACGGGAAACGGGTGTGATCGTCGTAACTGCCGTTGAGGATAGCGACGACGTCCTCCACAAATACCAGCTCCTCGTTGGTGGGAATTACGAACACTTTCACCGCTGAATCGGGAGCGCTGATCTCAGTTTCACCGTGCTTGCTGAAGGTGGTGAGATTTTTTTCCTTGTCGATGACAATACCCATATACTCCAGATTTTCCAACGCTTTCTGACGGATAAGACCGGCATTTTCGCCGACACCCGCGGTAAAGACCACGGCGTCAACCCCGCCCAGAGCGGCAGCGTAGGCACCAATATATTTTTTGATACGGTAGGACTCCACATCCAGCGCCAACTGGCAGCGCTCGTCACCGGCGGCGGCCTGCTCGATTACATCACGCCGATCGGTGAATCGCCCGGTGATTCCCAGCAGGCCTGACTTTTTGTTGAGAATCGAATCGATCTCACGCGGTGTGCACCCTTCCTGGTCCATGATGAACGGCGGGATGGCCGGGTCGATATCACCGCAGCGGGTGCCCATCATGGCGCCCTCCAGCGGAGTCAGACCCATGCTGGTGTCGATGGACTTGCCGCCGGCGATGGCGGTGTGGGACACGCCGTTGCCGATGTGGAGTGTGATGATTTTGCACTCCTCGATGGGTTTGCCCAGTTTCAGCGCCGCCCGCTTGGAAACATACAGGTGGCTGGTGCCGTGGAAGCCGTAGCGGCGCACGCCGTATTCCTCGTACCAGTCGTATGGCAAAGGATACATGTAGGCGTGGGGCGGCATGGACTGGTGAAATGCAGTATCGAAAATGGCGATGTGGGGCACGTTGGGTAATACCGCCTGAGCAGCCTCGATACCGGAAATGTTGGGCGGATTATGCAAGGGCGCCAAGTGCTGCACCTCACGGATGGCATCGAGAACTTCCTGATTTATCTGCACCGAGCAGGTAAATTTTTCCCCCCCGTGAACCACGCGGTGACCAACAGCCGAAATTTCCTCCATGCTGCCAACCACTCCGTGCTCCTTGCTGGTAAGTGTGCGGATGATAAGGTCGATGGCAACCTTGTGGTCAGGACACTCGTGCTCCTCTTTATAGGCATCTTTGCCGGGTACTTCGTGTTTGATAAACGAATCGCTGATGGTAACTCGCTCTACAATGCCTTTGGCGATGACCCGCTTTTCATCCCAGTTGAATAATTGGTATTTTACCGACGAACTGCCGCAGTTTAACGCCAGAATATCCATAATATTTACATCCTCCCCCTAGTTGAAAAACCTGAATTTTATACAAACATATAATGCTGTTATACGTGGTTTTCAGGCGCCTGTAGTCTGGTGGTAACTATCTGTTTTTAAGGCGGAAAACAGGCGGAAATCTTAGGGAGCATAGCTAAATTATCTATTAATTGCAAGGGTTTTGTCCTTTTTTAGTGTTGCTAAA
>Ga0256842_1002022_pt1 | contig 15194 bp, 16 predicted proteins | sample 4559240metaG_FD_185973 | JGI IMG/M metagenome (GOLD analysis project Ga0256842, IMG submission 185973) | Hydrothermal vent microbial communities from Guaymas Basin, Mexico - 4559-240 | ecosystem: Environmental > Aquatic > Marine > Hydrothermal vents | place: Mexico: Guaymas Basin | collected...
GTATGGGTGCGTTTATCGAAACACTATAGGGTCTAGGGCTCATGAGCTCAGTGACAGCTATCCCAGCTACAAATGAGTACGACATCAGCGTGAGTATCGTGCCACCATATGTTAACCTCCTATGACCGTAATGGTGGTCCTCGTCAGGGGGCCTTAAGCTCCTCATGAAGTACATGATCGTAGCGGCTAACGCCACTAGGTTAGCGATTGAGGTTAACGCGTCAACTAGCAGGGACTTAGAACCGTAGACAACGCCACCAACTATCTTGAATGTAGCGGCTAACGCTGAGAAGCTAAAGAGCACTGCCAGCTTAAGGTTCCTGCCAGTCACCCTGCATCCTTCGTGATTGTTGCATGAGGGTTTTATGATTTATGGAGAAGGTTGAGGGTTAGGAGGCTACGAGAGTAACGGTCTTCAGTACTCCCGGTAGTCTCCTTATCTTAGTTACTACCTTATCTAGCTTCTTTATTGACGGTGCCTCTATAACGGCAACTATGTCGAACTCACCGAATACCAAGTCAGTGTATACCTTGACATCATCATCGATCTCCTTGACCTTCTCCGCTACTTCATGGTCAGACCCTATTTCCACGACCATCAACACGTACGCCTTGATTCCTTTCTCTTCTTCGCTCAAGGGGCGAGAACACCTCGGTATTAGTGTATCTTAATGATATTTAAATTTATTTTTCAATTACAAAGTAATTACTAATTAATGATTATGGAAACAACATTAACGTTTAAATCATAATTTTAGGATTCACGTTAAATCCTAACATTTTTTCCTAGGATCGATGAGAGCCGCTTCTTCAGTTCCGAAGCCCATTCACTGACCCTTATTGATGAAGGATCAGGTATTGAGTCAGGGTCAAGCGGTCTCAGATCCAAAACAGGGGTCCTGTTGAAGAGGTCGAGACCCCCCACCCTAAGGAATCTTCCCTCACGTCCTAGGAATTCAACGATATCTATCGCTATTGGGTTAGGGCGGTCAGGGGAGTCCGTGGCGAAGACACCGACTAGAGGTAGTTCCTTTAGTGGAACGCCGAAGCGTGCAAGTAACCTTGGCTTAACCCTAAGTACCTTTCTATGCCACGGCACTGCTCTATGAAGCCATGCAATAACTATTAGGTGAGAGAAGCCATCTATCCCTTCTAGCCCTGCCTCGTATTCAGGCAGTATCTCTATGACGCCCTCAACGCCACCGCTTATCCACGCGTTCCGGACCTCGTCGTCACCCACATTAACGCGTACGTACCCTATAGGCTCTATCTCTATCGGGATTTCCCAGTCACGCCTCAGCATTAATCACCACAGAGATCGGGTTTCAGTCCCTCATTAATGCTTCTACATATGTCACGTAACCGTAAATGAGGGTAGTAACACTGGTTCAGAAACCTTGATTTCCCTAGCAAGTATAGTTTGCTGGGTGCTTAACACGTATGAGGGCCGTGTTAAGGTAGTGTTCTTGTTTAAGCCGCATAGGGTTGCACGTGAGGTGTTAGCCAACGCTGGGTTCACCGTTAAGTACTATCGAGGTAGGGACGCCCTAACCGATAAGGAATGGGTGACTAATGAGCTCAAGGACGCTGAGGTTGTCGTCATCACGCCGTATCAAGCATTTGGTAAGTCCTTACTCGCGTTAGCTCCTGAGCTGAAGTTACTCTTGGTTCATGGTTCTGGGTATGACCGCCTTGACCTTGAAGCCTTAAGCGAGCGTTGCGTGTGCGTAGCTAATGCTCCTGATTATGTTGCGGATGCTGTTGCTGAGCATGCTTTAGCGCTGACCCTCGCAACCCTCAGAAACGTGATTACAGGGGACAAGCACGTTAGGTCTGGCGAGTGGTGTGAGGGCGCGGCTCCCCGTAAGTTCTTAGGCCTTCAACTTGCAGGAAGGAAGGTCGGGATTGTAGGACTTGGGAGGGTGGGTGCTAGGGCAGCAGCTCTGTTCAAAGCTGTGGGTGCCTCAGTAACGTACTGGAGTCGAAGAAGGAAGGTTGAGGTTGAGCACGCATTAGGAATAAGGTTCGAGGATCTAGAGGAACTCCTCTCAACTAGTGACGTGGTCGTGATTTCTGTCGCGCTCACACCTAGTACAAGGAACCTCATCGGGCGTAGGGAACTGAGCCTTATGAAGGAGGGAGCTCTGCTAGTTAATGTTGCTAGAGGTGAGGTCGTAAATATGGACGCGTTAATTGATGCTCTTCAGGAAGGACGGATTAAGGCGGCGCTAGACGTATTCCCTGAGGAACCTCTCCCGAAGGGACACCCATTAACGAGGCTAAGCAACGTAATACTCACACCCCACGTGGCTGGCTATACCTTAGAGTCCGTCATATATACTGGGAGGTATGTTGCTGAAGCCATAATAGGGTACTTCATCAAGAGACGAATTCCTCCAACCGCTTTAAACGCTGAGACATGCGTTGAGTGCTTGAAGAAGCATTCCCGGTAAGCGATAATGCACCTTCCTTAAGTGAAGAAATATAGGGCTAACGCGACAGCGAAGAGCGCGGCCCATTCTCCTGGCGCTCCTCTAAGTACCTTGAAGCCATCGAGTGGCGGTATTGGGAGGAGGTTAAAGAGCGCTATCCACGCATTAACACTCCCTATAGCTAAGGCGTAGTAGCGCCATGGGAAAGGTAGTGCGGTCGACACTATTAAGGTTATGATGGCTACGGCTATGTTAGCTAGGGGGCCAGCCTCAGCAATGCGTGTCTCTGCCTTAGGATTGCTGGTAGGGTATAAAGCCATTATGTAGACAGCTCCCGGGGCTGCGAACACGAATGTTCTTCCGAGGAATTTCGTCGTGAAGAGCGCAATGGCTAAAGCTAATGCCAAGCCAGCATACCATGCCCTGTACTTGGCGTAGAGCCCGTACCTCCTAGCTACTTGTCTATGCGAGAGTTCGTGAGCTATGAATGCCGTCGCGACCGCGGCACCTGCAACGGCTAGGCCTACTAGGCTCCCTCTAAGGAGGGAGGATGCTCCAAACGCTATGGTTAGGACAGCCCACGAGATAATTAGATCAATAACTTCTCGTAGATCCATTCTCCTTTTCCTAGGCGACTGAATCACTACCCATCCGTATCCATATCCTCCGCTCCCGTAGTATCCCAACGCTATGTTCACCTGGTTAAACTGGATTAAAGGGTTAAAAGCTAGGTGTTACGCACCCACGTCACCGAACCTTCCCTGCCGTTCCTTGTTAGGAAAGTTTATCGCGACGGGCTCCTTCACGTGTAGGTCTAACTGCGGGAACGGTATCTCGATCCCGGCCTCATCCAAGGTTTCTTTCACCTTAGCCACTAACTCCATGTAAGTCTCGAACCACAGGCTTGTCGGTACCCAACACCTTAGCTTAAGCACTATTGCTGAGTCAGAGTAGTCCACGACGTATACCTTGGGAGGCGGGTACACTAGGACTAGGGGGTGTTCCTCAAGCATCTTGCGGAGAACTTCCCTAGCCTTCTCAATATCTGATTTGTAGGAGATACCTATGGGTATGTCTATCCTCCTAGCAACACTTTTACTATAGTTACTTATGTCCGAATTCATTAACTTCTCGTTAGGTATCCTGACTAGGACGCCGTCCCAAGTCCTTATCTTTGTTGACATCATCGATATGTCCTCTACCCTCCCAACGTAGTCTAAAACCTTAATCGGATCCCCTATCTTAAACGGTCTTTCAATGTACAGCAATAGCCCACTGAAGAAGTTCGCGAAGACTGTCTGGGCTGCGAAGCCTACAACTATGCTTGCAAAGCCGCCCACCATCAGTAACCCTGATAACTGCACACCGAATGGTGAGAGGGCCGCCGCAATACCGATCAATATTATGCCGTAGACCACGACCTTCTCTATACCTGCGTAAACATGTGGAGGGACCTTAGGCCTTAAAGACCTCCTGAGCCAGTACCTTATTAGTATTGCTATGACTACCGCAACACCTATGATAGCAGCTACCTCAACGTAAAGGAGTATTTGCTTCTCGAGTGCCGGCAACGTCTCGAACATTATACCTAATTTCTGGATAGTGTCTTGCGGGAACATCTTAGGGTCCCTCCATGAACTCCATGCGGAAGTATCTCGTGCTGTTTCGCTCAATTAGTTCGTGAACCTCCTTTAACCCGCTGATAGGGGATTCCTCCTCAACGCTACTAATGTATACTACATTATCCCGTATGGACCCTCTCATCGTACCGTAGTACACTAGCATCTTCTCCTCTTCCCTCTTCACGTATAACTTAAGCGTGTTTAGCCTAGCGTAGACACCCTTCACTACTTCAGTTGACGTGGTTTCCACGATGACCTTCCCTAACGCTTCAGCCTCAGCCCACACATTGGGTTTGGGAACCACTGTTGAGCTGAACCACCTGCAGATCGTGCCTTCATATGGTGTACCCACAGTAGTGTGTTTGACCTTAAAGGGCGACAACACCCTTAGCGTTCTCTCTCCCGCAACAACACGTAATTCGTAAGGAAGGGTTATCCAGAAGCTCGTCGTACTGGAAACAATTATAGGGCTCTGTAGCTCTAAGTAAATGCACTCAGCCAGCCTCACAGGCACGTGAACAGGAAGAGTGGGTTCGACTTTAATCGGGATATCGGAAACTAATACAAATTCTTCCCTAGTATAAGGATCCTCAACAATAACTTTCCTTGCTTTTTTCTGCACCCTTGCATAACCTACCTTAAGCTCATTGTTTACTAGCATCCTCCGCCCCTTATCTTCTGCTTGGAGTCAGTATGTTTAAATGAGGAGAGCCCTTACGGTACAGCCGACGCATCGGAATAACCGGTTATAACGATTAACGTAGCTTAGTTTTACGTTCTTTAATAAATTTTATACGTGTAAAAAACTGAGTAAACTAAATTAAGCCTAGTATTACTGGATAACAGTACGTATCGAAAAACTTAGAGAATGATAGGTGAGAGTCGTGCCAGGAAAGCGCTACGGCCTTTTAACTGAAAGACAGTACACGGTCCTAAGGTTAAGAATTGCCGGTAAAACCCAAGAGGAAATAGCTCGGATGCTTGGAACCTCAAGAGAGAACATATCAATCATAGAGAAAAGGGCTTGGCGTAAAGTCCGCCTAGCTGAGGAAACCCTAAAATATGTTAAGGAGTTACTCTCGGTAGCTAAGGTTACAATACCTCCGGGAACCCACTTAGTTCAGGTTCCCGGAATGCTAGTAACTGCCGCGGACAAGGCAAATATCAAGTTAAGAGGGAACTTCACAAGGATATATGATGAGATACGGTTTAGAGCCGAGGGTAGCATCAAGGGAACCCACATAGTTAAGCCAGTAACCGTTGTGATTTACAGGGATGGAACTTTCGAGGTTATGTCTGAGGATTCCCAAAGGAGTATGAGGGAGAAAGTCAGGAGCGCCATACGTACGGGGAATAGTCATTAGGTGAGTGGTATTTTAGGTATTCCTTGACCCTTTTTAGGAAACGCCGTTAATGTAAGAGCTCTTGGATGATGATTGCTGACTTCTGTTACTGCTCTTTAATGACATTTTGGGAAATTAAAGGTACGTAATTGTTTCCTTGTCGTAGTTTTGTCGTTTCATGGTCTTCTTGTTTTGAACGTTGTTGGTTTTAGGGCCTATGAATGGTGGTTACCTAGGTCGGCGGGGAAGGGACGGAAACTTTGGATTGTAGCTTTTGTGTTCTTTCTGGGTGATGTGTTTGTATTTGCTGTGTTAACAACCCTGTAGGGGTTATTCCCTTAGGTAGGGGTCGTTCCGTTAGGCTCGACGGTCGCCCATGACCCTACGGGATGAGCCGTAAAGGCGAGCCCTCTGGGCGAGGCGGAACCGATGAAAACCCTATCACAATGAAACAAAAACACATGGAGTGATACGGTTAAAGGGGGCGGGCTGAGGAAACCGTAATAAACGAATCTACGGAAACCGAACGTTATCCGTCTACGGTTTCCTTAACCTCAACCTCCTGTACACACATCCTCTACTTTTTCCTTGGCTAGCCTGTCCTTGAGCTTCACTATAGTCTTGAGCACCTCAATGAATCTGTCAACTTCTTCCGCGGTGTTGTAGATGTAGTAACTTGCTCTCACGGTTCCTTTAATGCCTAGCCTGTAGTGTAGGGGGTGCGCACAGTGTCCTCCAGTCCTTACCGCTATGCCGAAGAGGTCGAGTGCTTTGCCAACCGTGTGGTAATGTAGGTCTTTCACGTTGAAGGAGACAACACCGCCCCTGACTTCAGGGTTCTTGGGGCCGTATACTTCAACATCTTCCGCTAGTTCCTCGAGACGCTTTAACGTATGCCTTACCAGCTCCTTCTCATGCTCCCTTACGTTCTCCATGCCTATCTTCATAAGGTACTTTGCAGCTTCAGCTAACCCTATCGCTCCCGCTATGTTTGGGGTGCCAGCCTCGAAGCGCCATGGTAAGTCATGCCAGATCACAGAGTCTAGTGTGACGTCCTTTATCGTGTCGCCTCCTGACTTAAAGGGCTCTAAATTCTCTAGGATGTCTTTCCTACCCCAAAGTATGCCTGTCCCTGTGGGGCCTAACATCTTATGTCCGCTGAATGCTAGGAAATCCATTCCCAGGTCTCTGACGTCCGTAGGTACGTGCGGTACCCATTGAGCACCATCAGCTACTACTATAGCGTCCACACTGTGAGCTACCTTAACTATTCTCTTCACGTCGTTCATCGTTCCGAGAACGTTACTCATCATTGGAAACGCCACTACTTTCGTTTTCTCACTGATCATTTCTTCGAGCATGTCGTACCTTAGGAGCCCATCGTCGGTTATATCTACATACCGTATTCTTGCCCCAGTAATTTCAGCGACTTTCCTCCAGGGCAGCATGTTGCTGTGATGGTCCATTACTGTAAGTATTATTTCATCTCCCTTACGGAGGTTCTTTAGGCCCCAGGTGTATGCGACTATATTTATGCTTTCAGTGGTGTTGTATGTTAGTATGATCTCCTCCCATGAGTAGGCGTTTATGAAATGAGCTATGACTTCATGTGCTTCCTCGAATGCTTCGCTCGCCTCCTGTGAGAGGGTGTGGAACCCTCGGTGAACGTTCGCATTGTATTGAAGGTAGAACCTAGCTATGGCGGCAACAACCTGAACCGGTCTTTGGGTAGTTGCCGCATTGTCGAAATATATTAGAGGGTTTCCATTTACTACGCGCCTAAATATTGGAAAGTCCCTCCTTATTTCCTCGACGTTAAGTCCCATCCTTGCTCGCCTCCTGTATTAGTTTCTTGAGCAACTTAAGGAGCGTATCCTCGTCCTTAATTGGCTTCTTCACTGGCTCACCTCTCTCCGCCTTCTCAGCACGTTCCCTGAATGTCGGGACAGCCTTCTCTAGCTCGAGGTCGGTAAGGACTCCTTCGTACTTTTCCTTATACTTTATTTCACTACCTTTCACGTGGACTAAGTACGTGGTTGGTGATGCGTGTACGTCGAAGTACGTGAATGTCGCTGCCGCCGTGGGCGACACGCATTCCCTAGCGAACCACCCGCACAGCACTATCACGAACTTATAGTCGTTAAGCTTCCTCGCGTACTTCCTCACGAAGGGGTACCAGTAGATATCATACCTGCGGCAGGCAGGGCATTTAGTGTTGTCAAAATAAATTACGTAGTAGCCGTCCTCCTTAGGAATGAAAGGATCTGGGTCATCCGAGGGTTGCATTACCCACATGTCGTCCTTGGGGTCGTATAGGTATATGCCTTGAGGGGACGTTGAGCCTACTTCCTTAAGCCGCGTTGTTTTCCTCGCCACGGCTTTCCTCACCTTATCCGTTAGCAGAATGTTTCAAATAAACTTAAACTTAATTCAGGCTTTCATGCCTCAAGTAATCATGATTATCTCTGTACGATTGTGAGAATAAAAACACTGCTGTTTGGAAGCTAACCATGTTCTCCTATAGTAAGCTGTAGGAAGCGATAATAAGTAAAGGCGATAGAGTGTAATGTACTGATAGTATTCGTTAATCCTAGAGGCACTTCAAGTACTTGCCCAAGATGTGGGGTTAAACTGGTCTACAACCATAGACTAGCGATATGCAGAAAATGCGGTTTGATAGCTGATAGGGATGTTCGTTGGGGCATTGAATATTTGGTTGAGATTCATACATGCGTATGCGGGGAGCATGGGTCTCCCAAAGCGCTCTGTTGGAAGGATGAAACCGGACAGAGCGGGAGAATAAGAAATGAGGGTATCATTTGATCCCGAACCCCTCAAGGAAAAGGTAGTAAGTAACTTCTGAGGTAAGGTAAAAAGTCATAGGCAAATAAGAAGACATTGTATGTGTTTCTTCTATTGAAAAAGCAAAGAGTAGTGTGAAGCATAGTCAAGGAGGTATCAGTAGAGGAGCTAAGAAACATTAAGATGTAGAAACTATTCTTCCTAAGGAACAAAATGGTTTCCCTTGTTAATGACCTCAATTAACAGTCTTAATTTTTAACTCCGTGTAAACCCATTAATCAGGTGAGTAACTGAATGGTTAAGCTGGCAATAGTGGTTTCGGAGTTCAATTACGACGTAACCTACTTAATGCTTCAGAAAGCCGTCAATCACGCTAAGTTCCTCGGTGCGGAGGTCACGCACGTAGTTAAGGTACCTGGAGCGTTCGAGGTGCCCATCGCGGTAAAGAGACTTCTCGATAAAGGCAACGTCGACGCCGTAGTGACCATAGGGGCGGTAATTCAGGGAGCGACGAAGCACGATGAGCTCGTAGCTGGGCAGACCGCAAGAAAGTTAATGGACCTCGCTCTCGAGTACGGTAAGCCAGTAACGCTCGGCATAATAGGGCCCGGTGCGTCTAGGATGCAGGCGCTCGAAAGAGTTGAGGACTACGCTAGGCGCGCAGTGGAGGCAGCCGTCAAGATGGTGCGTAGGCTCAAGGCCGTTGACGAGCTAAGGTATGAGGGTAAAACCTTAGTCATAGAGTGATACAGCACCAACTAGGTAACAGTGTCTCTCCCCAGCTAACTATGTTCCCGGTAAGTGAGGAAGCATGGTACTCGCAGGGACGGTGGCGTTCGAGGGATACAGAGAGTGGACGGAGTCCTTAGGCCCCGATAGGGAGTGGTTCATCCAGCTCATGCAAGCTAGGACCTACCAGGTGATTCAGTCCTTCACAGCTGAGCACGACGGCATCGCTTTACCCCTAAGATACGATATCCAGCTAGTGCTCCTGCCAAGCAACATTAATCCGAAGGCATTCATTAATGGCGTTAAGGAAGCCCTCAAACCATACAGCCCCACGCCCGTCCGGGTAGCGTTGCTCTGCGGTGAGATACCTTCAGTGCTCAGTAAGGCACGTAAGTACTTGGAGTTAGGTGACTATTACGAGGAATGCGCGCCTAGGGAGATCGCGGTAGCGCATGCTGACCTGAACTACTTCACGCACATGACCTCTAGGGACGGACCTTACTCAGCATATGTTGAGGTAATGAAGCTCGTCAGCACTTACGTAGAGTCCCTCGCAGAAGTTGCTGTAGTTCAGTACTTAGGCGGCGACAACCTAGTCGCGATTACCGAGCCCTCAAACTTAGATACGGTCATACAGGAGCTCATTAAGCCGAACCATATTAAGGTGGGGGTCGGGATCTCACGCATACCCAGGAAGGCGTTCTCAGCCGCGGCATCAGCCTTAACAAGGATTAGGGAAGGTGGCAGGAAGCTCAAGTACTTAGTACTAAAGGAGGGGTAGGGTCACTCGAATGTAACTACCTTTAAGCGGCACGCATTTTAACGTGATTAAGACTTTCCCTTGGTGTAATGCGTGGTATTCAGCCTAATAGTGACGCATGAGCCAGGCATAGATAATTACCGTTGGGCTAGGAATCAGTTAAGGCAAATAATTGGCACTAAGTTAAGGTATGTTTCTTCCTACCAGTCAGTAATCCTTTACGACCTAGATGAGGACCCGCATGAGGTCGCTAGGGAGATAAGGGAGGCGCTGAAGGGCGTTGGGACACCCATCATAAGGGTCATACCTGTGGATTACGTTACGGACCCCTACATAAACGACGTTGTGGAGGTAGTGAAGGAGAGTATAGCCCTCAAAATACCTGAGGGAACTAAGTTCCGCGTGACCCTTGAGGGACACCTCTATGCGGTGAGGGAGGACGGCTCTAGGGTGAGGATGCACACCATAGACGCGGTTAAGGAGATAGCGAAGTACATTGACAGGCCGGTAGATCTCGAGAACCCCGAATTAATAGTGCTTGTGAAGGTCGTTAAGTACATGCGTGGGAGGAGAAAGGCTGGCATATCCCTACTTAAGCCTGAGGAGTTGAGGAGGGTCTCCGTATGAGGAGGCTCTTCGGAACCGCTGGTATTAGAGGTAGGTATTTAGAGGAGGTCTCACCCCACCTAGCCGTCGAGGTGGGGATGGCGCTAGCAAGCTACGTGAGGGCGTCTAAGGTAGTGATTGGTGGGGACGGTAGGCTAACGACACCCGTCCTTAAGCTAGCCGCGGCGGTAGGCACCATGACCGTAGGCGCTAACGCAATTGATGTTGGGTTGGTTCCGCTCCCCACCCTAGCTTGGTCCGTGAGGAGGTATAGGAGCGACGGAGGTATATACATTACGGCGTCACATAACCCACCAACAGACAATGGAATAAAGGTATTCACCGCTGAGGGAATGGAGTTTCCCGAGAGCAGTGAAAGGGAGTTAGAGAAAATAATTCACGAAAAATCCTGGAGGCTTGCTGACTGGGACTCCGTAGGTAGGTATGAGGCAAGGCTAGGCGCGCTGGAGGACTACGTAGAGGAAGTGAGTTCCAAGGTGATGCCAGCTAAGGTTAAGAAGAGACCTAAGGTACTCATAGACACGGCCAACGGCGCCCCCTCCCTAGCCACACCTAACGTGCTAAGGAACATAGGTGCGGACGTCGTAACGCTGAACGCCAACATCGACGGGAGATTCCCCGGCAGAACTCCTGAACCGAGGCCGGACGTGCTGGAGCCCTTCCTCCCTATCGCTAGGGACGTAAGTGCCCACGTCTTCCTTGCACAGGACGGTGATGGCGACAGGTTAGCTGTCCTTGACCCGGTTAAGGGTTTCATAAAGCAGGATAGGATCATAGCGTTAATAGCCAAGAGGAAGCTCGAGGAGAGGAAAGGAACTATTGTTGTGTCCATAGATGTTGGTAATGCCGTGAGGGACGTCGTCGAAGAACTTGGCGGCAAGCTCTACGTGGTGAAGCTAGGGAAGACGCATGAGGGTCTGCTGAGGAATCCCGACACCTTAATAGCTGCTGAGCCATGGAAGCTCATCGACCCGTCCTGGGGACCCTGGATCGACGGGATCTACCAAGCCGGACTAATAGTTAAGTGGATGGCTGAGGAAGGGAAGGACATAGGCGAGTTAATGAGTGAGGTACCCAACTACCCTCAAGCCAGGTACTCGCTCAAGATGCCTAAGCACGTGCGTGACCAGGTCTTCGAGGCAATGAAGGACGAACTCTTGAGGATTGCGGGAGAGGATTCCGAAGTAATAACGATCGATGGATTAAGAGTGAACTTCCCAGATAGGTCATGGCTACTCATAAGGGAGTCCGGCACAGAACCCAAGATAAGGATCTACGGCGAGGCAGGAAACCCGCAGGCACTAGAAGATATGGTCAACAAACTCATTCGCACCGCTACGTTAACCCTCAAGAAATTAGGGGTAAGTGAAGTTAAAGTTAAAATAGAAGGCAAGATAATCCCCTGAACTAATAGAGAAAGATCCAGTGAAAACAAACAACTGGCTTATACTTCATCAAAAAGACAAGAAATTCTGACCACTACGTTAGAAGTTTTCGGCGGTGGCCTCCGATTCGTTGCTCTTCGTAGCAGTCGGGACGGCAGGTAGGGCCGGGAACGTCTCTTTCATGCGTTGCTCCGCTATTACATTCGCCTCCTCTAGCACCTTCCTCGCGTCGGGGCTCGTGTATATTGTTGACGGACCTATTCCTAACATCTCACCCGCTTCCATCACGGTCTCCTGAAGTATGTCGTGCACCTCTCCAAGCTCGATGCCTATCTCGGGGAGCACGCCCCTTATCGCTGCCCTTATGTCCTTAACTACGCCCACGACGGGGCCGAGCATGGCTGCGATGTCGCCTATCTCTCTTATGGACTCGATCCTCAGTGATATCTGCTCGAGCGCTACCTGCACCATGAGTAGGGACTTAGCCACCTTCCTTAACTCAGCCACCTCGTTAGCATACATGGACGCCCTAGCCATATCCTTGCTTATGAGGGCATCCACAACCCTCTCAAACAGGTCCTTATCCCTAGCCTTAAGCCTCTCTAAGTACACCTCAAGCCTCCTAACCATGGAGTTAATCTTATAGTGAGCCATGGCTAACCTCATCCTTAGAGGCTTCTCCCTCGTAAACGCGCCCTTAATCATCTGACCAACAGTTTTCTCCTTCCCCTTCCAAGCCTTCTCAAAGTCCTTAAAGCTGGACATAGGCTTACACACCGATTAGAGACTCCCTACGCAGATTTACTTAAAAAGGAGGAACCCAAACCCTGAACTGAGCATTTATACTGGCATGAACTAAAGATTTGAATTAATGGAAAAATATTTCCGTGAACACCTTATATAAAACAAATATGAATTAAATAATTACACTAAGGCATCAGTCAATTTTTAATTTACCGATTTACAAAATATTATGTGGGGTGAGCAGTAAGTGAAGGCCTTAAGAAAAGGTATATCCCCAATAATCGCAACGGTTCTACTAATACTGATAGCCATCGCAACAGGAATAGTGATCTACGCATTTGCAACAGGCTGGATCGGTGGGCGACTAAACCAAGGCTCAGGGCCCCAAGCAGTCCTAGTAGTAGAGACAGGATACTGGGATAAAGACAATAATCTGTTTGTGCTGTACGTAAGGAATGACGGAGGAGCACCAGCAAACATAACTAGGGCATACATAACAGATCCCAACGGCAATGTGTACTACATAGACGTATCACATATAAGCTCGGATGCATCTCTTGCGAAAGCCGGCTCTGGCCAAGGTGTCATTGTGACGCCAGGTAATGTCAACACAACAGCAATATACTATGGAGCAACAAGCCTAAGTGTTCAGTCAGGTTACGCCTATAAGGTAACCATAGTATCGACCGATGGATCTGAGGTATCCTACACCATAAGAGCGTAAAATTAACATTAACGAAGTAAGGAAGACACAAATGCAATTGTTTTTGATCTAGACAAGCCGTAGAGCAAGTAGTAGTTTTCACTAACTAGATGATAACTTTCTAGACATTTAAACACATTGATCTTTTCCTTAAGGAGATTACGACATAGATAAAATACTGTTACAAGGAATAAAGTGTAAGTATGTCTAAGGGAAAATAATTTTGTTGAGGTAAAAATGATTTGAGTTTGAGAAAGCGGCGTAGGTGCTAATCATGCCTGAAGATGAAGAGTTAATCTACAACGATGCTAGTTCCAGCGCTATCCCTAAGGGAGATAAGAGCGATGCAGACTTGAGCGTTAAGGAGGAGGTAGTCGATGAGTATGAGTTAGATGAGTACACTAAGATACGTATTGTTAGATCGTCAATGGCTACTTCCTTCGGTGGTTCGTTACAGTATGTTGTTGATACTCCTCAACCGAGTGAGGCGGAGAAAGAGGTTCTTGAGGTTGTTAGGCGTTGGTTTATTGAGGAGTATCCTAGGCCGGAGCTTGATATTGATAAGATGGCTATAGTTATTGAGGAGGCTATCGAGAAGTTTGCCCCTAGGATCTTGAGGAAGAGGCTTAAGCTGAAGCGGAAGGAGAGGATCGATGAGGCAGTAATTGACCGCATTAAGTACATGGCTAGGCGGGATATTGTGGGTTTCGGTAAGCTCGAGCCCATGCTTAAGGACCCGAATATTGAGGATATTCACGTCCTCGGCATAGGTAAGCCTGTCTTCGTGTGGCACAGGATGTATGAGAACTTGCCGACAAATGTGTTCTTTGTTGAGCCTGAGGACCTTGAGAGGCACTTGCAGAAGATGATGTTAACTACTGGTAAGTTCGTGAGCTTAAGTCGCCCAATAGTTGACGGCACGTTACCTATGGGGTACAGGATCAACGTGGTTCATTCCGTTGTTTCCGAGTTAGGTACTGCGATCACTATAAGGAAGTATAAGGAGATCCCATTCACGGTCATAGACCTGGTTAGGTTCGGCACCCTAACACCGGAGCTAGTGGGTTTTCTGTGGGTTGCTATGGAGAACAAGCGCTCAGTATTCATAGTTGGCGAGACCGCTGCCGGCAAGACAACGTTGCTCAACGCCGTAGCGACTCTAATACCTCTGAATATGAAGGTAGTTGTCATCGAGGAGGTTAGGGAGATCAGGTTACCTCACCCTAACTCCGTCTTCATGGTTACCAGGGAGGGTGTCGAGACCCTCGGTAAGGTGACGCTCTACGACCTAGTTAAGACTTCACTCCGGCAGAGGCCTGATTACATAATCGTCGGCGAGATTAGGGGTGAGGAGGCATACGTACTCCTCCAAGCCATTTCCCTAGGTCATGGTGGCCTAGGCACGATGCATGCTGAGGGTGTTGAGGCCGCTGTTAGGAGGTTAATGGCCCCGCCCATGAATATTCCGCCATACCTCATGCAGTTGCTTGACGTCATAGTTCATGTGTCTAAGGTAAGGGTAGGGAGGAAAATAAGTAGATACGTCTTAACCGCCGCTGAGATCTCCCACATAGATCCCGAGACTAAGGAACCTGAACTTAACGTTATATATAAGGTATCAGTAGATGAGCAGGAAGGTGCTAAGTTAGAGAGGTTCGCACCTGAAGCCTCAATAACTTTGAGGAAGATTAGTGAAATACGTGGCTTAAGCATAGATACACTCATTAATAAGGTGCGCCGCAGGGCAGACTTCATTCGAAGACTAGCATTAGAGAACCCACCGTACGAGGAGGCAGTACTCAGGTTAACTAACTACATGGACTGAGGTGTTCTAAGGGTGCTTAACACCCTCTACATCGGTAAGTCCAAGAGAATTCACTACGCTATCTCAGTCGTGCCAGCTGTTTCAGGGGTTGTAATTGCTGTCTTATCGTACCTTCAGTTCTTGCCTGTGAGCTTCATACTCGCCATTATTTACACTCTGATAATGATCTCCGTTTCAGCATCCATAGCCTTCATGCCTAAGTTTAAGGTAGGCTCAATGCTT
>Ga0256842_1002023_pt1 | contig 15185 bp, 9 predicted proteins | sample 4559240metaG_FD_185973 | JGI IMG/M metagenome (GOLD analysis project Ga0256842, IMG submission 185973) | Hydrothermal vent microbial communities from Guaymas Basin, Mexico - 4559-240 | ecosystem: Environmental > Aquatic > Marine > Hydrothermal vents | place: Mexico: Guaymas Basin | collected...
GCATCTCCAAACAACATAAAGGAACATACCTCTTTATCACTTTCTATCTTTAAAAATCCTCCTGCCTGACTGTAATCACCTGGTAGATTGCTGAATATATTCTGAAGCATGGTGGATAACCTCTTTCCAGGTCCCAACTCATAGGGAGTATTTGTCTTTGTTATCTCGTTTCCATCCTGATCATATAGTGTTATCGTCATATGCGCTGTCTCACTCCCTGGATTATATATGGTTATCCCTGTAAAATAATCTATCCCTCCTATATTTCCTATCGCCACATGATCTAAATACAACTCATTCTTTATACTTGATGTGGATAACAACGGTAAAGTCGCCATAAATTTGGAATTTGCAGCATCTCCAAAGGTCAAACAACCCAATATGTTCCCACTTGATACCATCTTCACCGTCCCTATGGTAAGTTTATCTGTCGTCGTGGGATCCTCCAAATTAAATAACTCATAACCCTTTATGTCAAGTTCTCCATGCGCCTTGATACTCTTACTTACACTGCTACCTATTAAATTTCCACTGTCATCTATCAATGAAAAAGTCACCGTAACATCACTATCCCCGGGATTTACTATGTTAAACCTCGTATAATACCTCACATTCCCAACATACCCACTGGCAAGATGCGTGGCATACAACACATTGGACGCATCACTCTCTCCCAAACAACTCAACATTCCCATGGAATCTCCACTCTCTCCAAATATCTCTATCCCCCCTACCTCTGCATCATTATTCGTGGTAAATACCCCATAACTTATATCTCCCTGGCCCATATCAACCGTGTGTATATACTCACCATGAGGTGATATATCCACATCCTCACTATACACCTCATTCCCTTCACTATCTCTGAAACTCAACCTACCACTTACTTCATTTGATGAGGGATTAAATATCAATACCCTGTTGGGCTTTGCATTGCTGTTGCTATACATTATGGGGATATAAAGTTCCTTATACAACTTAAAACTTAAATCAACTCCATCAAGTGTCTTATATACTGTGCTGGGATCATTCTCTCCTATTAAGAAAAATCCACTCACATCATTTGAACTGGAGATTATATCTATCCATCCACCATCCACTCCTATGGGATCATTTACACCAAATAAATTCTGCACCATCCTCACATATTGACTCCCACTTCCAACACTAACCTCCGTGGCATCTCCATTTACTCCTCCCTGTACATCCACTAAATTACCACTCTCATCATATCCATAAAACTTAACACTTGAATCACTCCCTCCATAGTTAACTATGGATACCCCCTCAAATCCACTGGATACTGAATAAAAATAGGGCACATATAAGTGGAGTAAATTCCCATTGGGATCTATATTCAACACATCATAGGTGTTCTCTGGAGTGTACTCTATCTCTGATGGTCCCCCTGATGACTCATATATGGATGACAGTGATGGTTCTATCAATGTCCTCGATGACTTACCATTAAATATCACCTTACCCCCTTCTACCGGTGTAAAGGTCAGTGTCGCAAGATGTACAATACCACTTGGACCACTTGAGGTGGTTTGCGTGTTTAATACCGTTACAAATCCCCTCCTGTTTGCCCTGTCTATATCCGTATATACAAAATCACTGGATGAAAAGGGTGATGTGCTCCCGGCAGTCACACTCTTTAACTTAAGTTTTGAACTGTCAAAGGATATGGATACTGCATAACCACCAAGCATGGCATTTATTCCACTACCATTTGTAACTCCATTTAAATCACAGTATACATCCACCGTTATATCACTTCCCATCTGGGGATTTGTGCTAAACTCTAAACTCACCTCTGCTGGCGTGTTAAAGGGCCCTGATTGGGAAAATAAAAATATTCCAAATAAAGAAATGAAAACTGTAAACAAAATCCTTCTCATTACAATACCTCCATCCTTCTTTATATTATAAAATTTAGCAAAAACATTAAATAAAGTCAATCTAATTGCACCCTTTGATTTTATAAGAATTTTGATGGAGAAAAAAGTGTCAGGCGAGTTAGGCAAGTTCTGATTTGTGATTTAGGATTTAGGATTTGAAAAAAAGAAGGTGTCAGGCAAGCAAGTAAGTAAAGTAAGTAAAACAGGTAGGTAAGTAAGTAGTGAATTTAGTGCCAGGCAAAAAAATTGGTGCATAAATTAAAATTGGTGTCAGACAAGATTTAGACAAGATCTAAAAAAAGGTGTCAGGCAAAATTAAAAGAACTCTTTTTAGCTTATTTTAATAGGTTTTGTTTACTTGATACAAAATTTTTTTAACTTCTGAATTTTGATATAATGACTTTTAAAATCTTTTCCAGGAGTTTTTATGCCTCTTCACCATATTTCTTTGATTATTACCTTTGTTTTGTATCTTATAGCCCTTATTGTGATTGGATATCTGGGTGAAAAGAAATATTCTGGAACTTATGAAGACTTTGTTTCTGCTGGAAAGTCCCTTGGTTTTTTTGTCACTGCTTTAAGTGCGGCTGCCAGTTCTGAAAGTGCCTGGGTTATGCTTGGGCTTTCTGGCCTTGGATATTCAAAAGGAGTTGTTGCCTACTGGGCTGCTATTGGATGTGTATTTGGATATCTTATAAATTGGTTGTTTGTTATTGCTCCGGTTAGGAGGATATCAGGAGAGGTAAATGCACTAACCCTTGCGGATTTTGTGGAGAATACTCTCAATGATAAAAAACACTTTTTAAGGATTATTGGAAGTGTAGTTGTTGTGTTTTTTATGCTTGTATATGTCATTTCTCAATTTATTGGTGCAGGGAAAACATTGCATGGTATGGGGCTTACCACTTATGAAAATGGCGTTTTAATAGGAAGTATTATTATTGGGGCGTATGTACTTATGGGTGGATATGCTGCAGTTTGCTGGACAGATGCCCTTCAGGGAGTGCTGATGGCTGGTATAATGATTGGAATACCCATCTTTGCTATTTTTAAAGCAGGAGGAATTTTAAATGTTTTTCATATGCTTCAAAATATGGGAATGGCATCCCTGTTTAATTTAAAAAATGCCACACTGTGGGGGAGTTTGGGATTTATATTTGGAAGTTTAGGAATAGGGCTTGGATATCAGGGTATGCCGCATGTGGTCATAAGGTATATAACAGTAAAGGATGAGAGAGAAGGAAAAATCTCGGGACTTGTAGCAACCCTTTGGGGAGTGTTTGTCTTATTTGGTTCAGTTACATTGGGACTCTGTGGAAGGGTATTATTTTCCAGTTTAAAGGATCCAGAACAGGTTCTTCCAAAATTTGCTTCTCTTTATTTGCATCCTATTCTTGCAGGTATTGTTCTTGCAGCTATAACTGCAGCCATTATGTCAACTGCTGATTCTCAATTAATGTATGCAGCAACTTCCCTTATAAATGACCTATGGCTCAAGATAACTAAAAAAAATGTGGATGAGAAAAAATTGGTTTTGTATACCCGTATAACCATATTTTTATTCACGGTAATAGCCATTTTGTTTGCCATCCAGAATGTGAAGGTCATCTATACTTTTGTTTTATATGCATGGGGAGCACTTGGTGCTGCATTTTCCCCCATGGTACTTTCAATTCTCTATTTTAAGAGATTTAACAAGTGGGGAGCCCTTGCAAATTTAATAGTTGGACCTCTTGTGGTTGTAGTTTGGACATCCATTCCATTTTTAAAAGATATGTTGTATGAACTTATTCCGGGATTTTTTGTTTCACTTATTGCAGGTATTTTGGTTTCATATTTAACTGATAAAGATGGGGGGAAGTAATCCCCCACCCTTACTTTTTCCCTTCTTCAGGTTCCTGGGGAATCATAAAAGGTGACATGCTTTCTTTAACTACAAATTCCCTTTCAAATCTTCCTCCTTTACACTCCATTTCTATTTTGTATTTTCCCGGAAGGATATATTCTTTTTGACTATTTTTCATGTTCCAGTAGAAGATATTTATTCCCCTTTCTCCATTTAAAACACTTTTTTCAAGAATCAAGTTTCCCTTATCATCCTTTATTTTAACCACGACCTTTCCACTGTCTTTTAAGAAAAAGTAAAATTTCCTCACAGGCTCATAATTGGTGCCATAGGTTTCTTCTTCCGATGGCAAAAATACTCTTTTGATCCTGTAAATGTATATATATTTGTCAGGGCAGTTGGATGCGGTTTCTTCTATTATTCCAAGGTTTGTTTTATAGACACTTCTTCCATGAGTACCCAGAAATATTTCTCTTTTTTTCTTTTGAATTGCGATATCGTGTACAGGCACACTTATGGGGATATTGTTGTTAAAGGGGATCCACTCTTTGCCTCCATTAAGTGTTAACCATATACCGCTATCTGTTCCGAGATAAAGTATTTTCTCGTTATATGGGTCTTCCCTTATTACATTTGCACTTTCAAATTTTATGTTTGAAGAGATTGATTTGAAGTTCTTGCCAAAGTCTTCAGAAACATAAATGTATGTTTTAAAATCATCATCTCTATATCCAGTGAGGGTGACATATACCCTTTCCTTTTTAAACTTTGATGCAACTACCCTTGAAACCCATTTTTTTGGAAGGCTTTTGCCAATCTGGGTGAATGTGTGTCCACCATCTTTACTTATCCATATTTTGCCATCATCTGTTCCCACATAGTATATGGCAGGATCTATTGGTGATTCAGATATGGTTGTTATGGTCCCAAAGGGGACATCTCCCTGTGGCTCAGGGTTTGTTGTTAGGTCCTTACTGTAGGTAAACCAGTTGTTCCCCCTATCATAACTTTTCAAGAGAACATTTGAACCATAAATTAAAGTAAGGGGGTTATAGTTTGACAGAAAAAATGGTGTCTGCCAGTTATATCTATAGAGTTTTTCTCCAATATCTGCAAGGGGTTTAATATTTTTGAAACTTTTCTTTTTAAGATTGAGCCTGTAGATGTTTCCAAATTGATATTCACAGTACACCACATCTCTATTTGAAGGGTCTGCACATACATATCCTCCATCGCCCCAGAAAATGGTTTTCCAGTTACCATCTTCATCCATCATCATAACTCCATTATCTTGTAAACCACCAAAAACCCTATATCTTTCAAATTGATCCACAAATATTGTATAAAATTGCCCTATGGGAAGATTTTCAAAGTGAAACCAGTGTTTTCCACCATCGTAGGAGACATTTAATCCCCCATCATTTCCATCGAGTATGTGGTTGGGAAAACTCCTGTCAATCCACAGAGCATGGTGGTCAGCGTGTACATTTCTCTTTGAGATTATTTTAAAGGTTTTTCCCCCATCTGTGGATTTCATGAGGGGAACACCTAAAATGTATACTTCATCTGGATTTTTAGGATTTACCCTTATCTGCCCAAAATAGTATCCATAGGTATTAAAAAAATCTCTTATTTCCTCTTTGTTTGTTTTTCTCCAGTGTTTGCCATAGTCATCTGACCTGAAAATTTCAGGTCCTACAACACGACTGTTTACAAGTCTTTTATCTTCATCATTTACGTAGTTTGCTATATCTTTTATTGTTATTTTGCCACCTTTTACCATCTCCTTTAGTTTTTCCGGGGTGTATTTATGGGAGATGCCATTTTCCATCAAAAATAGTTTGAGAATTTTTTTGTCAAGTTTTAAAAATTCTTCTTTTGACATATGCAGTAATTTTTCATAGGTAAGTTTATTTTTCCTCTTTCCCTTTTCTTCTTTTGCCTTTTTTTGAATGTCAAAAATTGCATATATTGTCTGGGGATGGGAATAACAAATATCTATTCCACCTCTTCCCACATCCTTTCCTGTAGGGAGACCATTTGTCAACTTTTCCCAGTGCTTTCCGCCATCAGTTGATTTATATAAACCGCTACCTTCACCGCTTTCCACAAAATTCCATGCCCTTCTATCCCTTTCCCACATGATGGCATATATATTTTTGTGATTTTTGGGGTCTATTGCCACATCTATGCAGCCGGTGGTATCATTGACATATAAAATTTTTTTCCAGGTTTTTCCACCATCCTCACTTTTATAAAGTCCCCTTTCGCTGTTGTGAGTGTAAAGATGGCCTATTGCTGCAACATAGACAACATTGTCATTTTTTGGATCCACGACGATTCTTCCTATGTGGTGTGTTTCACCAAGTCCCATGTACTGCCATGTCTTTCCACCATCGGTACTTTTGAAAACTCCCATCCCGGCATAGGAACTTCTACTGGAGTTGGATTCCCCTGTCCCAACCCATATTGTATCTGGATTTTTGGGATCTATTGCTATGTCACCAATTGTAAGGGTTGCTTCTTTATCGAAAATTGGTTTCCAGGATATGCCGTTGTCTTCACTTTTCCATATGCCACCTGAAGCCGCTGCAACGTAAATTTTGTATTTGTTAAAGGGATCCACTTCTATGTCTGTTATCCTTCCACCTTGAATTGAAGGTCCAATGTTTACCCATTTTAAATTTTTGAAAATGGAGTTTTTCTGAAATATTAGTTTCTCCTTGAAAAAGTTCATCCTATCATTAATAGGTGTTGGATTTTTGTTTATTTTTGCCATCAGGTGGGCATCCAATTCGCTTTTACTTTTAAATGTTTTTCCATTTAAAAGGGGAAAGGATATAAAGATAACGAAGACAATAAGTATAATTTTCTTTTTCATTTTACCCTCCATTAAAATATCGTCATTACAACATAAAAATTATACGCTTTTTGTGATAAAATGTTTTCTATTTTTTTGGGAGATTAGATATGGGAAAAAAGGTAAGAGTGAGATTTGCACCAAGTCCAACGGGGTATTTACACATTGGAGGGGCAAGGACTGCTCTTTTTAATTATTTGTTTGCGAGAAGAAATGGTGGCGTATTTATTTTAAGGATTGAAGATACTGATGTGGAAAGATCTTCTAAGGAGTTAAGTGATGTTATAATTGAGGATTTGAAGTGGCTTGGAATGGATTTTGATGAAGGCCCCATATATCAGAGTGAAAGACTTGAAATTTATAGAAATGTGGCAGAAAAGCTTGTGGAAGAAGGAAAAGCCTATAGATGCTTTTGTAATAAGGAGGAACTTGAGAGAAAGAGAGAAGAGGCAAGGAAAAAGGGTGTACCCTATAAATATGATGGGACATGTAGAAATCTAACTGAAGATGAAATTAAAAGGAATTTGAGGGAAAATAAGCCCTATGCAATAAGATTTAAGGTACCCCAGGAGGGGATAATTAGATTTAAGGATGTTGTCCAGAAAAAAATTGAAGTAAAATGTAGTGAACTTGAAGATTTTGTGCTCTTACGTTCTGATGGTTATCCCACCTATCATTTGAGTTGTGTGGTTGATGATTCTGAAATGGGGATAACCCATGTGATAAGGGGGGCTGATCACATTTCAAACACTCCAAAGCAGATTTTACTTTACAGGGCACTTGGAAGGGATATACCAAAATTTGCCCACATCCCCTTAATTTTAGGACCCGATAGGACGAGGCTTAGCAAAAGACATGGGGCCACTGCTGTTTCAAAATATAGGGAGGATGGATTTTTACCAGAGGCTTTTGCCTATTTTCTGGCACTTATGGGGTGGTCTCCGAGGACAAATAAGAAGATACTTACAATGGATGAGATGATTGAACTCTTTGATTTAAAGGATGTTGTAAAAACAAATGCCATGTTTGATCTTAAAAAACTTGAGTGGATTAATGGGAAATTTATTTCCAGTTTGCCCCCTGAGAGGCTATTGCCAGATGTTGTAAATGTATTAAAGAAATACAATCTCTTCAGAGAGGAATTTTTGGGTGAAAAGAGAGATTGGTTTTTAAAGGGCATTGACCTTTTAAAAATAAGATACAGAAGGATTGAAGATTTTGCAACTCTTGGAAGGGCATATTTTTCAGATGATTTTTCCTATAGTGAGGAGGGTATAGAAAAGTATTTTAAGAAAGATGATGCGTTGATGGATGCCCTCGTGGAAATTTTGAATGAATATTCTCTATTGGATGAACTCGATCTTGAGATGAGTGAAAAAATTTTGAGAAGTGTGGCTGAGAAATATGGTGTGAAAAGTGGTGATTTAATAGGTGCTATCAGGGTGATGCTTACAGGGCATGTGGTTGCCCCCGGTATATTTGATGTTATAGAATTTCTTGGGAAGGATAGGGTTTTAAAGAGACTTCAAAGGGGTATTCAATTTTTAAAAAGTTATGGTAAAGAATAAGAAACTCTATGTTTGTCAGGTTTGTGGGTATTCTTCTCCAAAGTGGCAGGGAAGGTGTCCCAGATGTGGAGAGTGGGAATCCTTTCTCCTTGAGGAAATTAAAAAAGAAGATGGGCCGGTGGCAGAGGATGTTAAGATCTTAAAATATGACGAGATTGATGAAAGTAAAGAAGAGAGATTTTCCACGGGACTTGAAGAATTTGACAGGGTACTTGGTGGGGGAGTGGTGAAAGGGGCAGTTATTTTAATAGGTGGAAATCCCGGTGCAGGAAAATCCACACTACTGCTTCAGATGGCCTTTAATTTATCTTCTTCGAAGAAAGTACTTTATGTAAGTGGAGAAGAATCGCTGCCCCAGATAAAAATGAGGGGGAAGAGGTTGGGTGGAAAGGGTAGTGAAAAATTGTTTTTGCTTTCTACAACCTCCTTTGAAAAATTGGAGAAAGGCCTGGCTGAAGTAAAGCCTGATGTTTTGATTGTGGATTCCATACAGACAGTTGGCTCTTCAAATTTTACTTCAGCTACGGGCACTGTGGTTCAAATTAATTATTGCGCCAGAAAACTTGTGGAGTTTGCAAAGAGTTCTGGTTGTTCAATATTTCTTGTGGGACATATTACAAAAGGTGGAATTATTGCGGGACCTAAAATTTTGGAGCATCTGGTAGATGTGGTTTTATATTTTGAAGGTAATTCTCAGAAGATAATGGAAAGCACGAGAATTTTAAGATCCATAAAAAATAGATTTGGAGCGGTAAATGAGGTTGGAATATTCAGAATGGAAAGTGGAGGACTTGTTTCAGTATTAGATCCCTCCCAGATTTTTCTGTCTGAGTTTGGGGAATCTTCATATGGAGTGTCTTATTTTTGCACGATTGAAGGAATAAGACCCATTGTTGTGGAAATTCAGGCACTTGTTTCCCTTGGAAATTTTAGCAATGCAAGGAGAATGTCAACCACCTATGATAGAAACAGAATTTCGCTTCTTCTTGCCATGCTTGAAAGGGTAACGGGCCTTAATTTGATTCCTGCAGATGTATATTTAAATGTTGCGGGTGGAATAACTGTAAATGAACCAGGTGCAGATCTTTCTGTGCTTGCTTCCATTATATCCAGTTTTAAAAGAATTCCTCTACCATCTCGAGCCCTATTTTTGGGAGAAATGGGATTAAGTGGAAATTTGAGGAAAATACCACTTCTTTTTGAAAGGATAAGAGAAGCAAAAAAGTTGGGTTTTAAAAGGATTTTTTTGCCTCCCTGTGAAGTTAAAGAGGAGGGAATAGAAGTCATAAAAATAAAAAATATCAATGATTTAATGGAGATAATTTAGATATGCTGTATCTAATATTAAATATTCTGGCTGCCGTAATAGATGCATTGCTTTTTAAGATTAGTGAAATAAAAAATGGAAACAAATTTTTGGTTCTTTTTGTAAATTACGTTGTTGCCTTTTCCGTTTCACTTTATTTATGGTATATTGGGGGGGGAGTTACACCCACCAAAATTACTCTTTCCTTTGGACTTATAAATGGTTTTTTATTCATTATTACCTTTGTCATATTTATGAATAGCATTTCCTTTAATGGTGTAGGGCTTTCAGTTTCTATTATGAGACTTGCGGTTGTTATGCCAATTATACTTTCAATAATTTTGTTTGCTGAAATTCCTTCCATTAAAAGGGGCTCTGGAATAGTTCTTGCGCTTATTGCCCTCTATTTTTTTGGGATGGCTATCAGGGAAAATGAGAAGAGTAAATCTAAAGAAAGGGGAAGAAATTCACTTAAAGGTGTTTTATTTGCTGTATTGTTGTTTTTGTTCATGGGAAGTGGTGAGTTTGTTTTAAAACTCTTTGATGAATTTTCTGGAGGGAATCAGAAGGAAGTTTTCTTTCTAATAATTTTTGGAACGGCGCTTCTAATAAATGTATTTTTGCTTGGTAGAGATAAAAAGAGGGAGTTTAGGGATATTCTAATAGGATTTTTTATAGGTGTTTTTAATTACATGAACCTATATTTTTTTGTGCTTGCCCTTTCAAAGTTGCCTGCAGTTGTGGTTTTTGCCGCCACAGATGTAAGCGTTGTGTCTCTCACGATTATAGCAGGGAGGTTATTTTTTAAAGAAAAAATTTCAGCAAAGGGCTATCTGGGACTTTTATTTGCGATAACCTCCCTATTTCTAATCAGGTAATCTTTAAAAAAGTATTCATTGCAATAAATAGTATTGTTGCAGATATTATTATTGTGACAATTCCTGCTTTCATCATGGCCCTAATTGGAATTTTTCTCGTACCATAGACAATTGCGTTTGGTGGCGTGGATACAGGTAGTAACATACTGATTGAGGCTGAAAGGGCTACCACATATCCTGCTGCTACGGGACTTTTAAAAACTGTTACCGCAAGGGGTAAAATTAGTGCTGCAGTTGTGGTGTTTGCAATGAAATTTGTAAGTATTATTGTTATAGCCATAAATCCAAGAAGCACATAAATTTCACTTACGTGGTTTAAACCAAGGGTAGTTACTATCCAATTGGATACACCTGATACTTCAATGGCCCGGCTTAGTGAAAGGCCGCCACCCATAAGGATCAGTATGTCCCAACCCAGGGAATTAAAGTCATCTACACTTAAAATTCCAGATCCAAAGAGAACTATTATTGGAAGTATGGCTATTATTGTGGAACTTACTTTTATCCATTCTGAGAGAAGCCATAAAATTACAGTGACAAGTGAAATTATTATCACCACTTTTTTTGAAATGCTAAATTTTTTAGTGACTTCACTTTCTTCTCTGTGTATAAATTTTTCCAGCGGTACATTTTTGATGGAAAATGGAAAGAGAAAGGGCAGGATTATAAAAGTTAGGAGTAGGAGAAGGATTGATATTGGAAGGGCATTTTTCATCCATTCTAAAAATGGGATGTCTATTCCCCTTGTACTGAGTATTCCCATTGCAATGGCATTTGGTGGAGTTCCAACAGGTGTTGCCATACCGCCAATATTTGCACCGAATGCAATTGCAAGGAGTAAGGAAATGTTATAGTTGTAATCTTTTATCTCTTCTAATACTGGAATGACGACTCCAACCATTAAAGCAGTTGCAGCGGTGTTGCTCATCCACATTGAAAGAAATCCTGTTATTGTCATAAAAGAAAAAATTAGAAGTTTAGGTCTGCCCTTTACATAAGAGATAACTTTAAGGGTGAGGAGTTTGTCCAGTTTGAATTTGTGAAGTCCCATGGATATTGTAAATCCACCTAAGAATAAAACTATTACAGGAGAGAAAAAAGGAAAGAAAAATTCTTTATAACTTATTCCCTTTATGAAATGGGGTAGAAGTAAGGCTTCAAATATTAAAATCACAAATGAGGTTATATAGAGAGGAATTGCTTCACTTATCCATAGAAGGGATGCGAGTATGAAAATAAAGAGTGTGATTACTCCTCCCTCTGAAAGGTCTGGGATGGGAAAGAAAAATACTATGGAAGAAATTAAAAGTGAAATGATGACAAAAATTACTTTTTTCAATTCATTTCTCCTTTGATTTTTTCAACGTAAATAGTTTATAACTATATTTCATTAAAAAAAAGTATTTAATTATGAAAGTTTACAAATTTAAATTGGAAATTAAAGATAAAGGTAGCAGAATAGATAAGTTTTTATCCCATAATACAGATCTTTCAAGGAGAATTATTAGAAAAATCATAGCTGCTGGAGGATGTTTTTTAAATGGAAGGAGATGTCATATTCAAAGCCAGATTTTGAAGGCAGGTGATATGGTAAAACTTTACTTTGAAGAAGGAAAGGAATTCAGGGAATTCGTTTTAGACAAAGAGGATATTATTTTTGAAGATGAGTATTTTTTAATTATTAATAAAATTTCAGGGGTACCTGTGAATCTTTCCCTTTCGGGAGTTGAGGGGAGTATCCAGAAGGGAGTATTTGACTATTTCAAGAGAAAAAATATAGCACACAAACCTTCTATTATTCACAGACTTGATAAGGGAACTTCGGGGTGTTTAATCTTTGCTAAAAATAAAGAAGTGGAAAAAATTTTCTACGAGAAATTTAGACATGGGAAGATTGAGAAGGAATATCTGGCTGTTGTATGTGGAGTTCTGGAGGAGAAAAGAGGTAGGATAAAAACTAAGATTGCAAGGGATCCGAAATTTTTTAATAAGTATAAAGTTGCATATAATAGAGGAAAAGAGGCAATAACTAAATTCAAACTTTTAGATGTAGATAGTAATTTATCCCTTTTAAGGTTAATCCCCAAAAGTGGTAGACCTCATCAGTTGAGGGTTCATATGAGTTTTTATGGGAATCCTATTTTAGGGGATACTTTATATGGTGGAAGAGAAGAAAATAGACTCTATTTACATGCCCATAGACTTAAATTTAAGCATCCTATAACAGATAGGGAAATTGAGATAAAGTGCTTGCCAAAGATGGATTGGAAGTATTTTTTGTCCTTTATGAAAAATTATGTCTGACACTTTAAAAAATGCCTGACATTCTTTAAAAAAAAGGTGCCAGGCATTAAAAAAAAAGAGAAGTGCCAGGCGCAATTAGTCGTTATTGTTATAGTTGTAAAAAATAAAGGTGTCAGGTAAAATTATGTGCTGCAAAATCACAACTACCCCCCTTTCGGTATTCTTTGTTATTATTCTTGCATAAGGAATTGAGAAGAAGTATAAGTTACGTGTTAAATTGAAATTCAAGAAACTTTAATAAAATTCAATAAATTTTAAAGATTCTAAGGCTTAATATTTAGATATTTAGAGAAGATGGTGGATAAAGAGATAATATAGAATGTTAACTTTTTTGTTGTATCCTATTTGTAATTCATTATGTTCATTATGTTCTCACATTAGTAAAGGAAAAAAATCTTTTCATATTTGTAAGATGTTTATAATTTTTTAATTTTTTTAATCTAATTTTATTTTTAAATTTTTTATGAAAGTTGATTATAAATTCCAAAGAGCCAAATGCTACTCCGTTTTCTAACTGCTTAATTTCGTTTTTTTCAAGTACTTCTTTTATTTCAGGTTTAAGTTCATAATTTTTTTGTTTTTTATTTTCGTTATTTTCAATTTCCATAAATTTTCCCATTTCCCCACAACTTGAGAATTTGTACTTTTCAGGAGAATCAACTATTCCAGCATTTACGGGGTTCATTTCAATGTAGTTTTTACAAATTTCAAGGCTTTCTCCATTTTCTATAATCACGTTTTTATATCTTCCTCCCCAAAAATATCCATATCTATTAAACGTTTTGTTAAACCATTTTGAGAATCTTTCTTTAAGATTTTTCATAAATTCAGATAGGTCAGAGAGTTTTTTTCTTAATGTGGCGATATCTTTAGTGAACAATAGTCTTTTATATATTCCTGCTTTTTGGGCTTTTTCTAGTATTTCATTATCACTTAAGTAGTTGATGTCTTTAGCTTTAAGTAGTAAATGGAAATGGTTATTCATTATTGAAAAGCTTATGAGTTCAAATGAAAATGCCTGAAGTAGAGTCTTAAGTAGATATAAGAAATGTTTTTTAACGTAATCAGGTTTTAGTAAAAAATATCCACCAGCAGTTTTTGACATAACATGTATTGCTGTATTTGGTTCATAAAATCTAATTCTAAGGGGTCTTCCCATAATTTATACTTCCTCCTAAAAAATAGTCTCAAATATATATAACGTTTTAATTGGAAAATATTTCGCTTTTTGGAGAAATTTTTTTTCAGAAATATGAGGTTAAAATATGCCTGGCACCTTATTTTATTTTTTTATTGAGTGCCAAGAATAAAGTGCCAGGCAAATTTTAGGGGAAATTATTTTAGGGCTAATTTTTTAGAGAAAAGTGTCAGGCATTTACATTTAGTATTTAGAAAAAAAAGTATTTAGAAAGAGAAAAAAGTGTCAGGCACAAATTATAAAACCAATTTTTCTCCGCAATTTAAATTGTTAACTTTTTCAGGAAAGTTTTCAATTAAAAACTTCATACCTCTGAAACCTGTACAGTGCATGGGGTATATTTTTTCAAATTTTATTTCTGATAGTGCCCTGAGTGTTAGGTTGAGATTTTTGGTGGGGTTTTTAAGATGAAATCCCCCAATTAATGCATGAAAGTAATCAATATCCATTTTTTCTTTAATGTATTTTATGGTATTAAACAATCCACTGTGACAGCATCCACAAATTAGAACCCATCCCCTTTGGGCTTTAAAAAGTATAGATGAGTCATCTTCAACCCTATCAACTTTCCCATCCTCAGTAAAAAAACCTGCAATGGATTCATCCTCTCTTTCATATCTTTTTATTTCCCCAAGGAAATAGAAATTTTCAAATATTTCCTTTAGGTTTTCTATGAGTATAAATCTCTTTTTGAAATTTTTAATGGTTTCATCCATCCCTATGTATGTGTTTCTGGAAAACCTTTTTTTAAAAATACCTGGATGTGCAATAATTTTTCCTTTATTTATTTCCAAAAATTTTTTTATTCCACCGGAGTGATCGTAATGCCCATGAGATAAAATTCCAATTTCCACATCTTTTAAATTTTCTCCCAATAATTTGGCATTTGGGAATATTTCCTCTTTTTGTCCAAAGTCAAACAGAATCTTTACACCATTAAAATTTATCACCATAGATAGGCCATGAGTTGAAATGAATTCCCTTTTATAAGTTGTATTTTCAGAGAGTATTTTTAACTCAATCATTTAAAAATTCGCTAAAGAGTTTGCTTTTATTTTTTAGTATGGTACTTTTCCTTGATGGACCAACTGAAATTATTGAAATTTCTACATTGAGATATTTCTCAATAAAGGATAAATATTCTTTGACTTCGGATGGAAGGTCATTGAAATTTCTTATATGAGAAATCTTTTTTCCCCACCCTTTGAAGGTTTTAAATATTGGTTTTACCTTTGAAAGTTTATCAAGTGTGGATGGGAAATTCTTGAGGGGGCCTCCATTTACTTCATATCCTGTACAGACTTTAATTTCTGACAAATTATCC
>Ga0256842_1002024_pt1 | contig 15185 bp, 15 predicted proteins | sample 4559240metaG_FD_185973 | JGI IMG/M metagenome (GOLD analysis project Ga0256842, IMG submission 185973) | Hydrothermal vent microbial communities from Guaymas Basin, Mexico - 4559-240 | ecosystem: Environmental > Aquatic > Marine > Hydrothermal vents | place: Mexico: Guaymas Basin | collected...
ACCCATATTTAGGTTAATCTTTAAAGATTACTAAATATACCTCAGACTTAACTCTTTTAGAGTTGAGTCGCTTTTATACCGCTTAATATGCGCAGGTGGTGGAACGGTAGACACGCAACGTTGAGGTGAGTGTGGTAGCATTGAAAAAAAAGTATAAATAAGCGCAGGTGGTGGAACGGTAGACACGCAACGTTGAGGTCGTTGTGCCTTCGGGTGTGGGGGTTCAAATCCCCCTCTGCGCACCATTTCAAGACTTTCTTGAAAATCTTCATTTAGTAAAAATCAAAAATAAATTATCAAAAATACTTATAAAATAAAAACTATGCTAAAATTAGGTTATGTAAAAAGTTATGTGTCTTAAATAGCATAATAGTATGTAAATAGCATTAAAAATGAGAATATATGAATCAATTAGAATTAGATATTGATAATTTATCAGATAATGAGCTTATTAAACTTCTTGATAAATTAGATGATGATTACGGTAGATGGAATATAAATTTAGAAAAAACTGTTGAAAACCTATCCCAAAAAAGTAAAATATTTTTGTATGACTTGTATTGTGAAGTTGGTGAAAGAATCTTTTATATTATATATGGCTATCTAAATTCTGACACTATCATCGAATATAATGAGATGACAAATGGTGCTATGAGTGAATTTATTCAAAGTCTCGATGCTGAAGCTACATTAAATTTCATTGAATTAATCATAGATTTTAAAAAGCAAGAGATTGAATTTACAGAAAATGATGTTGATTTTAACAAAGTAATCTCTAAGCTCAAAAGAGATGTGGCAACCTTAAAAAAGAAACTTGCTCAGCCATCAAAACTTATAACGACTAAAGAGTTTGAAGAACGATACGGACTCTCAAGGCGACAACAAAAAGGGCTTAGAGGTAAAATCACAGACCCACTGCCATATAGTATGATTAATAATAAAACTATTATGTATGAGCCAGAAGAGGTTGAACGATGGTTAGAAAATTATAAAGGTAGAATACAAATATAAAAACTATATTTGCATGTTCTTTTTATACTTGGCAATATACCTTAACAAAGTACTTCTACCAATCTCAAACTTATCAGCTATCTGTTGATTTGTCATCCCATCTTCTTGCATTTGCATAGCCAACAGCACTTTTTCATCATCAAACTTAGCAACTCTGCCAAATTTTACACCTCGCTTAAGTGCAGAGGCAATGCCATCAGCTTGTCTCTCAGCTCGTAGGTCAGTTTCAAATGCAGATACGATAGAGAGTAACCCTATCATCAACCTACCAGCACTACTAGAAGTATCTAAATCCTGTTCAGTTGCTTTAAATGCAACACCTTTACTGTTTAATGTATCTATTATCTGATATAAATCTTTTACAGAACGAGAGCACCTATCGAGGCGAGTAACATAAAATTCATCACCCTCACGACAAAAATCTAAACAGTTTTTGAGCTCATCTCTGTTTGTCATCTGAGTAGCACTCATTTTCTCTTGAAAGATTTTTTCACACCCAGCCTTTTTGAGTGCTTCTATTTGAGACTGCAGGTTTTGTCCTGAGCTCGAAACTCTTGCATATCCAACTTTCATAGTCGTTCCTTGTTTTATGTATTATAAAGTCTTAGACTTAAAGAGATATATAAGTGAGATAGTTTTTGAGATACCTAATAGCGGGGCTGAGGATATGCTAACAAAGGTATCTCAGAAAGTGTAGTTTATGAGATAAAAGGAAAAACGAAAAGATATTTTGAGATGTTAATAGCCAAACTTTTTTCTCACCTCTAAAACAATAGGTCTAATCTCAGAGAGAGGTAAAAACTTGATTTGCCTATAGCTTGCTAGCAACGGCTTATATGACTTAAAAAACTCACTAAACGATTTCAGCTTGAAAGTTCTTTTATCACTTTTTTCATTAAGGTATATCTTCTTTTTTTGATTGGCTGGCAGAGTGGAGTCGAAGCTTTCATCCTCATAGTACTTCTCTAGCATCTCATGAGTCAGACCATATGATAGTAACTTTTTCAACTCTTTCTCTTGTTTTTGTAAGAGCTTAATAGTTTTATTAAATTGCTTAATCTGCTCTTGTGTATATTCATCGGTACTGACCTCACCATCAAACTCAGAAGAGGTAAATTCACCAAGCTGTTTAATAATTTTTATCTGTTTAGTATGAAGCTTTTTATAGAGCTCTTCTCTATATCGTTCTCTCCTGCCACCATAGTCTCTAATATACTTTTGTAGGGTATCATTATTGACAAGTGTTCTACCTCCCCTCTCAGACACTTCAACCAATCCTTTGTCTACAATAGCCATAAACTCTTTAAGAGTGATGCCAAGCTTAAAGCTTGCATCTTTACAGCTTGTATATGGGTAGTAAGGAATACTCATGCTGCACTTTTGTCTTTTTTAGATTGCTTATCAATATATATCGTCTTAAAAGTTTTTATCTCACCAGACATTGTGTTGTTTTTCTCTTTTAAAGCACCAATTTCAGACTTAAGAGACTTCACCTCTTTCTCAAGTTGTTCATTTTTGGTATAAAAATCATGTATCGTGACTGCAGCCGTATAGATACCATCTTTTATAATAGCATCATACTCTTTTTGAGGCATCTCTGCAGGCTTATGCTTATTTTTCTCTTCCTCCTTCTCAGCTTGAGCCTTAGCTTTCTTCTCTTCAACCATAGCTTGATATGGCTTATCATCACCACCAACAACTTTTTTCCACTTCTTAAAGCTTAGCTCTTTCATAGACTCAATCTTCTTAAGCCCACCATTATAGATATCTGGGATATTAGCAATATCCTCTTTTGTAAGAGTAGTAACTCTAGTATCTAACACGAGCAACTCTTTGTTCGCATGTGTAGCTTTTACATCTTTAGTGACTTTCATTGCCTTAGTAAAATCAACATCATTTTTAATAACCAGTTTCATCCGTCTTGTTTTAGTTTTATTACCAATGATACTCTCAGGCACAATACTATTAAAATCAAGAGGATGCGCTTGAGCTACATTTACCAACTCCATACCAAGCTCTATTTTAGAGCGTATTGCTGTTACATCTGAAGCATTTGAAGCCTCAACTAATTTTTGAATGTTGCTCTGAATTGTTTTTTGATCCTCAGTTAGATCTGTAAAGATATTACCCATAGTAATATTCTCCTTTATTGTTTATTTGTTTTAGTATATGAGAGTATGGATTATTGAAACTCCACACTCGGCATATACAAACAAGCGGTTATTTGCTTGTTACGGGTAATTATATGGAAGAGAATACTTAATTTAAATTTAAATTTAAATTTATTTTGCATACTCAAAAAAAGCTCTCAAAGTACTTCGTATAGGGGCTTATCGTAAATTTCAGAATTTTTTTGATTTTATGTTGTTTTATTGAAAATCACTACAATTCATATATTTATCCATCTTTGGATATTTAATTTTAACTTCTTTTTTTACGAACACAAGCTATAATAGAACAAAATAAATCATATTAGGTTTGGTAGTTAATAATGGCAAAGCAAAAACAAGAAGAATCAATCGAAAAGCAACTCTGGAAAGCCGCAGATAAACTTAGAAAAAATATAGATGCCGCAGAGTATAAACATGTGGTGATGGGGCTTGTCTTTTTAAAGTATATCTCCGATAGTTTTGAGGAGCTTTATGAAAGACTCAAAGCTGAAGAGGATATGGGAGCAGACCCTGAAGATAGAGATGAATACAAAGCTGAAAATGTCTTTTTTGTGCCTCCAACTGCTAGATGGTCATTTCTTCTTTCAAATGCCAAACTTCCAAACATAGGTAAAATTGTCGATGAGGCTATGGATGCCATAGAAAAAGAGAACAGCTCACTTAAAGGTGTGCTTCCTAAAGTTTTTGCAAGAGATAACCTCGATAGTAAATCTCTTGGAGGTTTAATAGACCTCATAGGAAATATAGCTTTTGGAGATGCAAAGGCTAGAAGTGCTGATGTGCTTGGTCATGTATTTGAATACTTTTTAGGGGAGTTTGCACTTGCTGAGGGTAAGCAGGGTGGACAGTTCTACACTCCCAAAAGTGTCGTTGAGCTTCTTGTAAAAATGTTAGAGCCATACAAAGGGAGAGTCTTTGACCCTTGTTGTGGTAGTGGTGGTATGTTTGTACAGTCTGAAAAGTTTGTGACAGAACATCAAGGAAAGATTAACGATATTTCCATATACGGACAAGAGTCCAACCAAACCACTTGGCGACTAGCAAAGATGAACCTTGCCATTCGAGGCATTGACTCATCACAAGTAAAATGGAATAACGAAGGCTCATTTTTAAACGATGCTCACAAAGACTTAAAAGCAGACTTTATCATAGCCAACCCACCTTTTAATGTTTCAGACTGGAGTGGTGACCTCCTTAGAAATGATGGAAGATGGAAGTATGGAGTACCACCAGAGGGTAATGCCAACTATGCATGGATACAACACTTTCTCTATCATTTAGCACCAACAGGAACAGCAGGTTTTGTACTGGCAAAAGGGAGTCTTACTTCTAACACTTCAAATGAGGGTGAGATACGAAAAGCACTCATTGAAGCTAATCTTGTTGATGCCATAGTGAACCTACCTGCAAAACTATTTTTAAATACTCAAATCCCCGCTTCTATATGGTTTATGAAGCGAGGCAGAACAACTAAAGATATACTCTTTATAGATGCACGAAATATGGGTGAGCTTATCAACAGACGAACAAAAGAGTTTAGCCATGAGGACACAGACTATATAGCAAGTGTGTACCATAACTGGAAAAATAATAAGGACTACGAAGATATAAAAGGGTTTTGTAAAAGTGCAAGTTTAGATGAAGTGCGAGAGTTAAACTATGTACTCACTCCGGGAAGATATGTAGGACTCGAAGAGGTGGATGATGAGTTTGATTTTAAAGAGAGGTTTACTGAACTAGAAAAAGAGTTGCAAGGGCAGATGCAAGAGGAGCAAGCACTTAATCAAAGAATTAATGAGAACTTGGCAAAGGTTTTGATTGATGAGTGAGTGGAGAATATTAAAACTAGGGGAGGTTATTAGTTCTAATAATCAGAGTATTAATAAAAATTATCCATATTCAGTTATTCAGTATTTGGATACCGGCTCAATTACAAATGGAAAAATTGAAAGCTTCCAAGAAGTTAATCTTAAAGAAGCACCTAGTAGAGCAAAAAGACTTGTAAAACATCAGGATATTATATATTCAACTGTTCGTCCAATTCAACGACATTTTGGTTTTATTGAAAATCCACTAAATAATTTGGTAGTTTCAACAGGGTTTTCTGTAATTGAAACAAATCAAACATTAGCATGTCCAAAATTTGTATATTATTTTTTATCATCTGATGAAATAGTAGAAGAATTGGATGTTATAGCTGAGGCATCAACTACAACTTATCCATCATTAAAACCAAAAGATATTGAAAATTTAGATATTTCACTTCCCCCACTAAAAGAACAAAAAGCAATAGCAGAAGTTCTAAGCTGTCTTGATGATAAAATCGACCTCCTCCATCGCCAAAACAAAACCCTTGAAGAGATGGCACAAACACTTTTTAGACAATGGTTTATAGAAGAGGCTAAGGATGAGTGGGAAGAGAAGCCGTTAAAAGAATTTTGCATAAAAATCACTAAAGGAACTACCCCTACAACCTTAAAAAAACAATTTGTTGATAAGGGGATTAATTTTATTAAAGTTAATTGTATTGATGATAACGGAAACTATTTAGTCGATAAATTTAATTTTATTGATGAAGATACAAATAGATTATTGAATCGTTCACAACTACAAGAAGGGGATATACTTTATTCTATTGCGGGAACAATTGGTAGAATATCTGTTGTTTCAAAAGATATTTTACCTGCAAATGTAAATCAGGCATTATCAATTATTAGAGTTGACGAGAATAAAATTAATTCAAACTATATAAGATATTGCATAAAAGATAAAAATATTACTTTTGAATTACACTCTAAGATAGTTCATGCAGTTCAACCGAATCTTAGTTTAGGTGAAATTTCAAATACATTGATTCCTTTACCTGATAAAGACACACTAAATAAATTTTCTTTATCTGTTGATTTAATAGAAGAAAAGGTTGCTAAAAACAAGCAACAAATCAAAACCCTTGAAAATATGAGAGATACACTTTTACCTAAGCTTATGAGTGGGGAAGTTAAAATACAATTAATTGATAAAGGAAAATAGATGCGAATAAGCTCATTAATTATTCATGAAGTTATAAAAGAAGCAAATTCTACTGGAGCTACTGTATATTTATCTGAAGAAACTTTAGATATTGCAGATGAAAATATCCAAAATATTGTTATATCACTTGAAAATTCTTTTAATAAAAAAACTCTTAGAAGAGCAAAGTTTTCTGAAGATGGTTTTAAGTCTAAAGTTAATGATTTTACAAACTATGACCTAGTAGAAATCTCTAAAGAACTAACGACTACTTTAAAAGATAATATTCAAAATATATCAGCTTCAAAAGGTGGATATTTAGTATTTGCTGAATATGAAAATAACCATAGCTTTTTAGCTGTATTTTTAGTGCGAAATACAGATGGTACTAAATTAGTTCAAAGTGGAAATAGTTATGACCTGAATTCAACTCAATATCTTGATGTAGAGCATTTTGCAATGGGAGCTAAAATTAACTTGTCTCTTCTTAATTCAACTTCTACTGATAGATATATTTCTTTGGCTAAAGGAAATACTGATATTGCAGGATACTTTGAGAAATGGATTGGACTAGATGATTCAAAACAAGAAAATAAAGATGCAGAAGCATTATATGACATTTCAAATCATATTGATTTACCAAATGAAACTACAAGAGATGACTTAAAAAAAATGATTCATGATTTTGTAAAAACTAGACCATCAAAAATTGTTAATCTTAGAGAGTTAAGTCAATTTTTATATGAAGATGAAAATACAATATCCAATTATTGTATTGAAAGAGAGATAGATATAGATGGTGAGTTTAAATTAACTGGTAAAAATCTCAGTAGGTTTTATAAAGTTTCTGTTAGAGCAGACAATATAGAACTTTCAGCACCAAGAAGTAGCTTTAATCCAAATATGATTGATATAGATGGAGACAAGGTTATTATTAATTCAAGTGCTTTAGTGCAACAAATACAAGCTAATATGCAAAATAATGAAGATGACTAATCAAAATCAACTGCAACGATTAGCACAAGTTTTAAAAGTTTGTAATGATAGTTCTACAGATCCTTTAAAAATTGTATCCAATAATTTGGATACAAGTATTCTAGATGAACTTGGAGTAACATATGAGAATCAAGCAGAGGGTGTATCTATTGATTTTTATAATCAAACTTTTAAAATATATAAAAATAAACAAGATGCAATTACTTATTTTGATTACTCTAGCAATATTGCCGTAATTATTGAGGATGAATTAGTTTATATTGAAAATATTTTACTTCCTAGTTTTTTTGAAAATTTAATTTTTTCACAAAAAATACAAAACTTGATGATAGAAAAAGAAGTTATTTCATATCATGATAGTGGTAGTAAAAAATATATTTTTCTATCAGAATATATAGGAAAAGTTGAAGTTGGCTATAAAAACAAATTATTGGAATTTTTTAACTTTGAATATAGATTATCTAATTTATATGAAGACCTTATTACTAAGTTTAATGAAGAAGAATATCTGAGTTTTTTTAGAGACAATTTTATTAAGATAGCTAAAGATATTGATAATATTGATGATAGATTTTATAAAACATTAATTAAAATTCAAAACATCATTGATAATTCAAATCGTGAATTTGAGCTTTATAAGAATAAGTTTTCTTTTGAACAGTTTCATTCTGACTTAAAAAAAGAAAAAGAAAAGTATATAAAAAATATACAAGAAAATTTATCAGAGTTTCTATCTAAAGTAAATGCTTTACCTGTTCAGTTTGGAGTATATATACTCCTTGTATTTAGATTCCAACATGAAATAATTCCTCTTATTGCAACTGTAATTTTAATTATATCTTGGAGTGCTTTTAGCTTTTTTTCTCTAGGTACAATGAGAAAAACAATTGATTTCTTAGACAGAAAATTTAATATTGTTTTTGACAAAATATTAAAAGAATCTGGTATTGACAAAAAAGAAATTGCTGATGATAAAGAAGAAGTATCAAATAAAATATCAGATATTAAAAACATGATAAGTTGGTATAAATCAATATTGGTAATTTTTAGTTTAATTTTTATAGTTTTTAGTGGCTCAAATATATATCAAGAGCTAACCAAATCACAAAAAAAAGAAGATATTAAGAAAACAGATATAACTAAGCAAGATGCTAATAATATAAAATTAGGTTCTAGTATTATGGAAAATAATCAAACTTTAGTACTAAAAAAGAGTAATAAATGAAAACTAATTCAAACATCCTAATCTACCAAACAGAAGATGGACAAACCAAAATCCAAACACAACTTGAGGATAATATGTATTTGAAGAAAATCGGAAACCCCGATTTTTTATATGCTGAAAAGTTAGCAAATAATTTAGTTGCTTTCAAAATGGAAAGAACTTAAAAAGGCTTAATATGGCAAAAATAACTGTACTTAAAAATGAAATTACAACATCAACATTTAATGATGAGGACTATATATCGATTACTGATATAGCTAAGTCTAAAGATAATGCAGAAGCAAATGATATTATAAGAAATTGGCTTCGTAATCGTAACACTATAGAGTTTTTAGGTATATGGGAACAGTTAAACAACCCAAGTTTTAAACCCATCGAATTCGATGGGTTTAGAAAAGAAGCGGGACTAAACAGCTTTACAATGAGTCCTACAAAGTGGATAAAAAGCACTAATGCAATAGGGATAATTTCGAAATCAGGCAGATATGGTGGTACTTATGCACATAAAGATATTGCATTTGAATTTGCTTCATGGGTATCAGTTGAGTTTAAACTTTATCTTATCAAAGAGTTTCAAAGATTAAAAGATGAAGAGTTAAAACAACTTGGCTGGGATATAAGAAGAAACCTTACTAAAATAAACTATCGCATACACACAGATGCAATCAAAGAAAACCTTATACCTAAAGAGTTAACTTCCAAGCAGATAAATTTTGTATATGCTAATGAAGCTGATATTTTAAATGTAGCACTTTTTGGTATGACAGCTAAAGAATGGCGAGATAAGAATAAAGATAAAAAAGGAAACATTAGAGACGAAGCAGATGTAAATCAGCTTGTATGTTTAGCAAATTTAGAATCATTAAATGCTCATTTTATTAGCGAAGGACTGACACAAAATGAAAGAGTTAAAAAACTCAATCAAATTGCTATATCTCAAATGAAGATATTAAACACACAAACAAATAATAAGTTGGTATCTAAAAAATGAGTGACAAAATAACCGAAAACGAGATAGAACTCTTTGCCATTGAGCTTTTAGAAAAACAGGGCTATGAGTACATCTATGCTCCAGAGTATGAGAGAAACTTTGAAGAGGTTATCTTAAAAGAGAGACTTCAAAACGCCCTTACTACCATCAACCCATCTTTAGAATATGAGCAGATAGAATATGCCGTAAAAGAGATAGAGAGACTCCATTCTACAGAGCTTTTAACTGACAATGAGACTTTTCATAAAATGCTTACAGAAGGCATAACTGTTGAAAAACAGGTGGATGGTGTAACTCGTGGAGAGATAGTTAAGCTTATAGATTTTGATGACATCTCAAACAACGACTTTGTCGTAGCAAATCAATTTACCATTATAGAAAACGGGGTAAATAAACGACCCGATTTGATATTGTTTGTCAATGGCTTACCATTGGTGGTGATTGAGCTTAAAAACCCAGTAGATGAAAACGCCACTATTACCTCAGCATATAAACAGATACAAACTTACAAAAGTACCATTCCCTCGCTTTTTACCTACAATGCTTTTTGTATCATAAGTGATGGTTTAGAAGCTAAAGCTGGAACAATAAGTGCAGGTTTAACTCGTTTTATGGCTTGGAAGAGTAGCGACGGTAAAAGTGAAGCTTCTAAGCTTGTCTCACAAGTTGAAACTATGATAACTGGTATGTTAAATCCAGTAACTCTGTTAGATTTAGTCCGTAACTTTATAGTTTATGAGAAAAGTACAAAAGAAGATAGTAAGACAGGTATAACAACCATAGAAACCGTGAAAAAACTTGCAGCTTATCATCAGTATTATGCAGTAAACAAAGCAGTTGAGAGAACTATGAAAGCAAGTAGTGCAAATGGCGATAAAAAAGGTGGTGTTATCTGGCATACACAAGGGAGCGGGAAGTCACTCTCTATGGTTTTTTATACTGGAAAAATTGTTTTAGCTTTGAACAATCCTACCGTACTTGTCATAACAGATAGAAATGACTTAGATGACCAACTATTTGATACCTTTGCTTCTTCTGCTTCACTTTTAAGGCAAGAACCTATACAAGCAGATGACAGAGAGCATCTCAAAAAGCTTCTCAAAGTGGCTAGCGGTGGAGTGATATTTACCACCATCCAAAAGTTCCAGCCCGAAGAGGGAAATGTTTATGATGAGCTATCAAATAGAAGAAACATTATAGTTCTAGCCGATGAAGCACACCGTACACAGTATGGTTTTAAACCAAAAACAGTTGATGAGAAAGACAAAGATGGTAATGTCATAGGTAAAAAGATAGTTTACGGATTTGCGAAGTATCTCAGAGATGCCCTGCCAAATGCAACTTACCTTGGATTTACTGGTACACCTATTGAGAGTAGCGATGTAAATACTCCTGCTGTTTTTGGTGATTATGTAGATATTTATGACATCTCTCAGGCTGTGGAAGATGGAGCAACTGTTAAGATTTACTATGAGAGCAGACTTGCTAAAATCACTTTGAGTGATGAGGGAAAACAGTTAGTAAAAGAGCTTGATGATGAGCTTAAAAATGATGATTTGAGTGAAACTCAAAAAACAAAAGCAAAATGGACACAACTTGAAGCTCTTATAGGAAGTAAAAACAGAGTACAAGAGGTAGCAAAAGATATAGTCTCACATTTTGAAAAACGACAAGAGGTCTTTGATGGTAAGGGGATGGTTGTTGCTATGAGCCGTAGAATTGCCGTAGAGCTTTATAATGAAATCATCAAACTCAAGCCTGAGTGGCATAGTGATGATTTAAGCAAGGGTGTTATAAAAGTTGTTATGACGGCAACAAGTAGTGATGGTCCAGAACTCTCAAAACACCATACTACAAAACAACAAAGACGAGATTTGGCAAATCGTATGAAAGACCCAGCCGATGAGTTAAAGCTTGTAATTGTTCGAGATATGTGGCTTACAGGTTTTGATGCTCCATCTATGCACACACTCTACATAGATAAACCTATGAAAGGGCATAACCTCATGCAAGCCATAGCAAGGGTAAATCGGGTTTATAAAGATAAACCTGCTGGGCTTGTTGTTGATTATCTAGGTATTGCTAGTGATTTGAAAAAGGCACTCTCTTTTTATAGCGATAGTGGAGGAAAAGGAGACCCAGCTTTAGCACAGGAGCAAGCAGTTGCACTTATGCTTGAGAAACTTGAAGTTGTATCTCAAATGTTTTATGGATTTGCTTATGAAAAGTACTTTGAATCAGATACAAGAGAAAAGCTCTCACTTATACTTGAGGCTGAAGAGCATATCTTAGGTCTTGAAGATGGCAAGAAAAGATACATTGATGAAGTTACAGCACTCTCTCAAGCTTTTGCTATAGCAGTTCCTCACGAAGAAGCAATGGATGTAAAAGATGAAATCTCTTTTTTCCAAGCAGTAAAAGCACGACTTGTAAAGTTTGATAGCACAGGTAGTGGCAAGACTGATGAAGAGTTAGAAACTACTATACGACAAGTGATAGACAAAGCTCTTGTAACAGAAGAAGTGATAGATATTTTTGATGCAAGTGGCATTAAAAAGTCTGATATTTCCGTACTTGATGAGGAATTTTTACTTGAAGTCAAGGGGATGAAGCATAAAAATATTGCCCTTGAAGTGTTAAAAAAACTGCTTAATGATGAGATAAAAACTCGAATGAAAACAAATCTAGTTCAGAGTAAATCGTTGATGGAGATGCTAGAAGGTTCAATAAAAAAATATCATAACAAAGTTATAACTGCTGTTGAAGTGATAAATGAGCTTATAGATTTGGCAAAAGATATTCACAAAATGGATGAGGAGCCTCAAGAGATGGGGCTTAGTGATTTTGAGTATGCTTTTTATAGTGCTATTGCTAACAATGATAGTGCAAAAGAGTTGATGGAAAAAGAGGTACTTCGTGAGCTTGCTGTTGTTCTGACTGAACGGGTTAAAGCAAATGCTTCTATTGATTGGACTATTAAAGAGAGTGTCCGTTCCAAGCTCAAAGTTATCGTTAAACGAACACTTAGACAGTTTGGTTATCCACCAGATATGCAAAAATTGGCTACTGAAACGGTACTCAAACAAGCCGAAATGATAGCTAATGAATTAACACAAGCATCTTAGTGGAGTTACATAACTCCACTTCTTCTCTCCATATCTCGAGTAAAATGCTTGATAAAATCCTTAAAAGTATCTAGTTTATTAAACTCATTTCTCTTAGAATAATCACTTTTTTCGTAAATCTCAATAGCTGAAAATAACTCTTTTAATTTTTTGTGTAAAACCTCATGGGGATTTTTTTTTGGTAACGAATCTACCTCTACAATAAATTGTTTTAAGTTCATGATTTTCTCCCATTTTTAAATTCATCTTGTACGATTTTATGTAATCGCTTATTGTGTTTTTTCATAATCTCTTCAAAAAATTTAGCATACTCCTCTTCTGTAATATTATAGGTATCTATAAACTCCTCTAGGTTAAATTTCTCTATAATTAACCTAAATGATTGAATAGTTGTAATGTAATCTATATAGCCAGTATAAAGATGAGAGGATGACTCTATACTTCTTATAATATTATTTAAAACATCTGAATTATACATTTTTCACTTCTCCTAACTTCTTGGCAATATCTTCTTTAAATGCTTTAGAAAACTGTACTTTTGGTGCATATCTGGATTTTGTGCTCCACTCCTTTCCAAAACTAACACCACTTTTTGCACTTACTATTTGAGTAGTAAAAGTCAAAAATCCTTTAAATGTTATTTTCTCATTATTTTGCAAAGCCTCTTTTATCGTCTCTATAAAAACATCGATAACACTTTGAACCTCATGTCTTGATAAAGTATTTTGTAGCTTATTTGCTACAACTGTTGTGATTTGATTTTTGTTCATGTGAACTCTCCTTATTTTTTATTTATTACATTTTTATTTATACTGCCATATGGTTTTTTTTGATTAATAACTTCATAGGTAGGGTGTTTTGAAAATATGACAATTTTTGATTTTTTTGTATAAATAAAAGTAACTTACATTAGTTAATTCACAATACGAGACAGCCTGTCTCGTATCATTTTCATATAATAACCTCAAACCTAATAACATTTTTTTTGTTCTTTCAGATTCAAATGCCTTATTTAAAAGGGGAAATATCTCCAAATAAAAAAACAATAAAAACTCATTTTCTTACATAAATAAATATGAATTAAAACTAAATGTAAGGAATTAACAATGCAAGTTCATCATCACCTTGATAGTATCACTATCCAAGTCATCAACCTACAATTTTATCAAGAGGAGTTTATCTATTTTTATGAGATGTACTCACTTATACTCATAGAAGCAGAGATACAATCTATGGAAGATATTTACAAACCAGACATAATCACCTTTGCAACAGATACGAGACATCCTGTCATCTATTCATATCATAATGGTTCGGTAGATGGAACTACCTATACAACCTTTAAATTTGTGGGTTTGAAATCATATAATCAAAAACTAGATAAGAGAAAATCAAGACTGCTCAATAAATTTATAGATTTTCTTATAAAGATAGAGATTGAGTATAGATTAAAGAGATTTGACATCGCTTTTGATTTTCATATAAACAAATCTATCAAAAACTTTTTTCCAATCAGAGTAAATAAAATGGGCTTAAAATCAGCTCTGAATTCTCCATTTGATTATTATGAAAAAACCACTCTGTATCTTGAAAACAAAGATGTTAAAAGACCATCGCTAAAAGCTTACCTCTATGATAAGTCAGTAAAAAACGGTTTAGATGAAAAAATCATAAGGTTTGAGATAAGTATCAGAAATATTAAAAATGAGTACAATACTTATGAGGCGATTATAAAACATCTACAACAGCAGTTATCAAAGTACAAATTATTTTACTTCCCTGTTATAGCAGAGTGCAACAAAAATAAAAGGCTGTACAAATCAAACTATAAATTTTCAAGAAAACTAGAAAAATCTATAGCGAAAACAGGTGGTATCGAGATAGAATTATCTTTATCAGATGAAATGTTGGAGTTATTGGCGAAGTTCTTTTGTAAAGATTTTACAGATAAACTACAAAAAATCTAAGTTTGTATGGTTGCACGAAAACTTATATGAGTAGCTCTAAAAACAAGAAAAAATTCATTTTATCACTTATGGTTTTTAAGGTGATTATGGGTGTATAGCCGAGTATTTGAAATGTTGTTTTTCTCAAGGAGATTAAAAAAAAATATTTGAAATTAATATAAAGATGTACTTTTTCCAAGTGATTTTTTATAAAAATTATCGAAGTTCTAAGAAGAAATTAGGCTAAAAAGCCTAAAGGTATCGCATACATATTTTCGTCGATTTTAAGTACAGATTCTCCATTATAAAGAACAATACCCTTATCAAACTCATTAGGTATCTCACCTGCTAAATGATATATATGTTTAAAATCACTTTTGCTTACACTTTTTGAAGATTTAATTTCGATAGCAACCACTTTAGAAGAAAACTCCAGTATAAAGTCTATCTCTTTTTTATCGCTAGTTCTATAATAATAAAGCTCTGCATTTTTTGAGGCATATGTTTTTGCTTTGACGAGTTCATCAAAAACAAAAGTTTCTAAAATATCACCTTTGTAATGAGAGGCTTCATACTCATCTTTCGTTGTAATTTGAAGTAAATAAGAGAGTACTCCTGTATCTGTTGCATATATTTTAGGAGTTTTTATTACTCTTTTGAGTTCATTTTTAAAAAATGGTTTTAGTTTTTGTACTTGGTAGGTGTGCTCTA
>Ga0256842_1002025_pt1 | contig 15185 bp, 13 predicted proteins | sample 4559240metaG_FD_185973 | JGI IMG/M metagenome (GOLD analysis project Ga0256842, IMG submission 185973) | Hydrothermal vent microbial communities from Guaymas Basin, Mexico - 4559-240 | ecosystem: Environmental > Aquatic > Marine > Hydrothermal vents | place: Mexico: Guaymas Basin | collected...
TATTCACCCTCAAAAATTTCAAAAGAAATGTCTGAGAGGATTTTTTGTCCACGAACAATAAAGTTAAGATTTTTTACATCAAAGATGGGTACTTTGAATTTCATTTGCACATAAGCGCCTTTGAAAGCTTTTTAAGATTTTGACGCATTATATCTTCGTACGTCATTCCCGCTTTTGCCTCATCCGCCGTAATATTGCCAAGAGGCTGAAATACGTCAACGGTTATATTGGCATCTTTGGCTATTGTCTTTGTCACCTTGTCATTTACAAAATTTTCATAGAAGATTGTTTTGATCCCTTTTGCATGAATATCTTGAAAAATTCTTTTGATCGCTTTTGCGCTCGGCTGGGCTTCGGGTGAGAGACCGGTTAGTGATTCTACATGAAAACCGTATCTGTTTGCTACATAGCCAAGAGCATTATGACTAACAACAACACTCTTTTGCTTACAATTTGAAAGTGTTTTTTTATACGCTTCATCAAGTTTATTTAACATTTGTATATATTTGTCTCTATTTTTAGTGTAGAGCTCTTTGTTTTGAGGCTGTAGAGCAATTAGCTCTTTTGTAATTACCTCTGTTGCTTTTTTCATATTGTCAAAATCAAGCCAATAATGAGGATCTACACTTTGGTGGTGTGCTTTATGTTCATGTTCGTGATCTTGTGCAATCTCGTGCTCGGTCAATTTTCGTAATTTGACATATTTGCTTATATTTACCGCTTTATGTTTAAATTTAAATCCATGTATCCAAGGTTCAAGTCCTGCCCCACTGTAAAAAACCAATGAACTTTTTTCTATGCCAGTCATAAGTCTTGGAGTCGGCTCAAAACTATGAGGATCGACACCGAAAGGTAAAATATTGATCACACTAACAGTATTGCCTGCTATGTGTTTTGTAATATCATACAAAGCAAATGTCGTCACACCCACTATTGGTTTTTCAACAGACGGCGGTTTTTTTTCATTTTGCATTACAACAAACAATGCAGCTAATAATAAAACAAGAATTAGCAAAACAATCTTTAAATTTTTCATTTTTGACCTTCAAAATAGTTTTTATTTAGAGTATGTAATTATACCCTCTTTTTGCAAGTTTGATAATATAAGTTTTTTTAGATATAATTCGCCACTTTAATTTAGGAAAATATATGACAACCAGTCTTTTACTTATAATCCAAATCGTCTTAGTTATTATCTTGGTTATAGCTGTACTATTACAAAAAAGCTCAAGCATAGGTCTTGGTGCGTACAGTGGTTCAAATGAGTCGGTTTTCGGTGCAAAAGGACCAAGCAGTTTCTTGGCAAAAACTACATTTACTATTGGTTTTTTGTTTGTTTTAAACACAATCACATTAGGTTACATGTACTCTCAATCTGCACAATCTTCCGTGATAGATGAAATGGTTCCAACAACAGACGTTGCTGCTCCTGTAGCACCTGCAACAGCAACACCGGCTACACCGACGACAACGAAAAAATAATCTTTACAAAAAGGAGAAAAACCAATGTTAAACGAAATATTTAATGAATGTGAAACAAAAATGCAAGGCAGCATTGAACATATGCAAAGAGATTTCAAAACACTGAGAACGGGAAAGGTCACAACAGCTGTACTCGACAATGTAAAAATTGACTATTATGGAACACCTACACCACTTGACCAGGTCGGTTCTGTTTTAGCAGCAGATGCAACGACAATTGTAATCAATCCTTGGGAAAAAAATCTTTTATCTGATATTGAATCTGCTATAAATGCAGCCAATATTGGTGTAAACCCAAATAATGACGGTGACCAGATTAAACTTTTCTTTCCTCCTATGACGGTAGAACAGCGTCAAGAATCTGTAAAAAAGATGAAAACTATGGGTGAAAATGCAAAAGTATCTATCAGAAATGACAGACGTGATGCAAATGACAAAATCAAAAAACTTGAAAAAGAGAAAGAGATTACACAAGATGAATCTAAATCTGCTCAAGACAATGTACAGAAAATTACAGACAAATATATCACTAAAGTTGACAGCATCTTAAAAGATAAAGAAGCTGAGATACTAAAGGTTTAATTCGTGGACATAAAAAAAATATATATGGATGCTGATGCTCTTTTAGAGGGGCATTTTAAGCTTAGTTCCGGCAACCATTCACAATATTACCTTCAATCTGCAAAAGTTTTGGAAGATCCTAAGACTGCAAAGCTTTTAGCAGATGAACTCGCACGTCAGATCAAAGCAAGTGGTCTTGAAATTGACACTGTTTGTGCTCCGGCTCTTGGTGGTTTGATTGCAGGTTTTGCTCTTGCAACTGCACTTGATGTGAGAAGTATTTTTGCTGAGAGAGTTGATGGTAAAATGTCTATTCGCCGCGGTTTTGAAATAAAGCCGGGTGAGAAAGTTCTTATGTGCGAAGATATCATTACAACCGGCGGAAGCGCTATGGAAGCCGCAGATGTTGTAAAAGAGCTCGGCGGTGAGATAGTCGGTGTTGCAGCATTAGCAAACCGTGGATTTTGTCACAGACAAGGCAGTAATATTGAAACAAAACCAAACTGTAAACTTCCACAGGATATTCCATTTTTTGCACTTGCAGATTTTACTTTTGAAATGTATTCACCCGATGCATGTCCACTTTGTAAAGATGGCAGCGAAGCCATTAAACCTGGCTCACGCGGAAACTAATTTTTTAACTTCTAGCTGTATTTCAGCTGGCAGGTTAACATTCTCTCAACCAAAACACGTGCTACTTCAACTTTTCCATCTACTATAGATGTAATAGCCAAATCTGCAAGTTTCTCTTTTTCCTCTAATGAAGTAACTTTTACAATAAGATTAGCATCTTTTGAATGATTAAGCACTGCTTCACAAATTAAACGTTTTTTTACAATATTATCTAATGTTACAATAATTGCAGCCGCTTTATCAATATTAAGGGCTTCCAGTATGGCTGTTTTAGAAGCATCCCCCAGATATGCTTCTTTGTGCTCTTGCAACGCTTCTTTTACATGTTTGTTTGAATTGTCAATAATAACATAAGGAGCATCGAGCTCTTCGAGATGCTGTGTAACAAATTTTCCGACGACACTGTACCCACAAACTACAACATGATTTTCTCTTCCCTTAAGAGCAGACATATCCGTAACAACATCCCTCTCTTTTATAAGTTTTGCAGTTATTACATTGATATATGGGACAAAAAACGGTGTAACTATCATAGAAAAAATCACTATCAGAACCAAAAGAGAAGCTAGTTTTTCATCTATAATGTGTCCTGATGCAGCAAGTGCAAAAATCACAAATGAAAATTCACCGACCTGAGAAAGAAAAAGTGCGGTTTTTAACGATGTAGCACTTGTTGTGCTCAGGCGCAAAAGCATAAACATGAGTAAAGACTTTATAACAAAAATCAGTAAAAACATTCCAATAATTAAACCGATATTGTGAACAAACAGTAGCATATCTATTTTCATTCCCACAACAACAAAAAAAGTTCCCAAAAGAATATCTTTAAAGGGTGCTATATCTGATTCTACTTTATGATGATATTTTGTCTCCGCTATAATCATTCCGGCCACAAATGCGCCTAAAGAGTATGTAAAACCCATATAATAAGCAAAAAGTGATGCTGCCATGACTATAAACAAAACTGAGCCCATAAAGAGCTCATCCACTTCCGATGAAGCTGAAAAATGTAACAGCCAGGCAACAACTTTTTTCCCCACTGTAAATAAAACAGCTATAACAATCACAACACTCAAAAGTGTATGCCACAAAATAACCATAATATCCTGATCACCTTCTTTAGTCAAAAAACTGATAAGAATTAAAATAGGAATAACTGCAATATCTTGAAAAATGAGTATGCCCGTTGCATTTTGCCCATACGATGTATAAATTTCTTTGGAGCTTTTTAAATATGTCAGCACTATTGCCGTTGAAGAAAGTGAAAACGCAAGGGCAATAATCAGAGATGATTTTGATTCTAATGCGAAAATATAATGTGCTAACAAATAGGTGATAATTGTCGTAATGCCAACCTGCAAAAAACCGTTACCAAATATCTCTCTCTTCATAGAGCCCATTTTTGCCAAAGATATTTCCAACCCAATGGTAAACATTAAAAAGACAATACCAAACTCTCCCGCCATTTCCAATGCATGCGAATGACTTGCTTCATGCAAGTCAAAACTGTAGGCAATAATCGTCCCAGTAAGGATATACCCTATAATCTGAGAAATACCTATTTTTTTCAAAAAGATATTTATGACTATTGAAAGACCGAGTGCGATAATTATATACGCTAAAATATTTTGCATAAGCCTGCTTTCATAATTTAATAAGACATTATATACTATAATCGCGCTTATAATTAATATATATGGAGATTTTTTAATGACTAAATACATTTTTGTTACCGGTGGAGTGTTAAGCTCTCTTGGAAAAGGGATCACAGCTGCCAGTGTTGGTACTTTACTTAAACATGCCGGTAAAAATGTAGGTATGCTCAAAATCGATCCATATATCAATGTTGACCCGGGTACTATGAGCCCTTTAGAGCATGGAGAAGTTTTTGTTACAAAAGACGGAGCAGAAACTGACCTTGACATTGGAAACTATGAACGCTTTTTAGACAAATCTTTTTTAAAGACATCCAATTTTACAACAGGTCAAGTTTATTCAAGTGTTATAGAACGTGAACGTGCCGGTGGATACCTTGGGCAGACCATACAGGTTGTCCCTCATATAGTCGGTGAAATTGTCAAGCGTATCAAAGAGGCCGGTGAAGGGCATGACATTCTTGTTGTAGAACTTGGCGGTACAGTTGGCGATATCGAAGGTCTGCCTTTTATGGAAGCTATTCGTCAAATGAAACATGATGAAGAAGTTGCCGGTACATTTTTTATACATGTAACACTTATACCATATATAAAAGCAGCCGGTGAAATGAAATCGAAGCCGACACAGCATTCTGTTCAGGAGCTTCGCCGTATTGGTATAACGCCACAGATGATTATTGCAAGAAGTGAAAATGCCTTACCTAAAACATTCAAGAAAAAACTTGCAATGAGTTGTGATGTTTCTCCCGACAGTGTCATAGAAGCACTTGATGCAGCAACTATTTATGATGTTCCTATGTCATTTTTAAGACAAAATGTTTTAAAGCCTATAGCAAAAGAACTTGAACTTGGCGAAGTTGTTCCTGATATGCAAGAGTGGGATTCACTTGTCAAGAAAATCGTGCAGCCAAAAGGAAAAGTGGTTATTGGTTTTGTCGGTAAATACCTGGCACTCAAAGAGTCTTACAAATCACTCACAGAAGCGCTCATACATGCAGGGGCACACCTTGACAGCAGAGTTGAAATCTGTTGGGTTGATTCTGAAGAAGTGGAAGAAAGAGGAGCTCAAGCGCTTCTCAATGATTGTGACGGAATTTTAGTAGCGGGTGGTTTCGGTTCTCGTGGTGTTGAAGGTAAAATTCAGGCGATTGAGTATGCTCGTGTTAACAAAATACCTTACCTCGGTATCTGTCTTGGTATGCAGCTTACACTTGTTGAGTATGCAAGAAATGTACTTGGACTTGAGGATGCAAACTCCATTGAATTTGATGAGAACACACCACATCCTATGATTTATCTTATAGATAACTTTTTGGACCAAAGCGGTGGTATGCAGCTTAGAACCCACCAATCACCTATGGGTGGGACACTGCGTCTTGGTGAGTATCCTTGTGATACAAAAGAAGATTCACTTTTACGCCAAGCATACAACGGACAAAAAACCATATATGAAAGACACCGTCACCGTTATGAAGCAAACCCTGCTTACAGAGAACAGCTAGAAAATGCGGGTATGATAGTTACAGGCGAATCTAACGGACTCATAGAAACAGTAGAAATTCAAGGTCACCCATGGTTTTTGGGCGTACAGTTTCACCCGGAATTTACATCACGCCTACAAACACCGAATCCTTCAATACTAGCATTTGTAAATGCCAGTTTGAATGCACAATAATATACCGACTCTCAATAAATCAGATCTTTTTGAACTTCTTTCGAAAAGGTTTGACTCCCAAGACAAAAAACTCTCTCAAATTCCAAATCCAGAACTACTTAGAGATGCAAGTAAAGCTGCAAAAAAAATTGCAGAGGCTGTGCGAAATAACAAACGTATAACCTTAGTCGGTGATTATGATGTCGACGGTGTCAGCTCCACTGCTATTATGGTGGATTTTTTCAAGCAAATTCCTTACCCTCTTGAAGCTATTATACCCAATCGCTTTATAGACGGTTATGGAGTAAGCCCTACAATTTTACAAAGAGTTGAGGCTGATTTAGTCATTACGGTTGACAATGGAATATCTGCCATTGAAGCAGCCGAAATTTGCAAGCAACGAGGTATTGATTTGATTATTACCGATCATCATACACCTGGTGAAATTTTGCCTGATGCTTATGCAATAGTTGACCCAAAACTTCCTACATGTAACTACCCATTTAAAGATATTTGCGGTGCTCAGGTTGCCTGGCTGCTACTTGGACTTGTCAAAAAAGAACTTGCATTAGAGATAGATATGCGACAGTTTTTGGATATTTTGGCAATTGCCATAATTGCTGATATTATGCCTCTTGTCGATATAAACAGAACACTTGTCAAAGAGGGACTCAAACAATTAGTACATTCTAATCGTCCTTCAAGCATTGTCATTCGAGACTTTTTAAATAAATCAAAAATAACAAGTGAAGATATTGCCTTTAATATTGCACCACGCATAAACTCTGCAGGACGGCTTGAAGATGCTTCCATTGCGCTTGATTTTTATACTGCACCAGATACCCATACAGCTTATAAACAGTTTGAACTGTTAGGTCAACTTAACGATTTACGAAAAGAAACCGAGGCACAGACAACGCAAGAGGCCATGGACTCTGTCAATGAAAACGACAAAATTATAGTTGTAGCAGGCAAAGGTTGGCATGAAGGTGTTGTAGGCATTGTAGCTGCACGTCTTGTTGACAAATTTGGACGTCCTGCCATCGTGCTAAGCATAAAAGATCAAGAGGCCAAAGGGAGTGCAAGAAGCATTGGTGAAGTCAACATATATAAGCTTATAAAAGAAAATGAACACTTGTTAACCAAGTTTGGCGGGCATAAAATGGCTGCAGGACTGGGGTTACATGTAAAGGATATAAAAAGCTTTACAAAAGCCATAAATACATGTGCACAAAAAATTCCGCAAGATGACTTTATACCAAAAGAGCAAATAAGCGGAATACTCCAAAGCGAAAATATAGATACAGAACTGCTGAGTTTACTTGAGCAGTTTGAACCTTACGGAGAAGCAAACCTAAGACCGACTTTTCTTATAAAAGATGCGGAGGTTGTCAGTATAAAACTGATGGGTGCAGACAAATCGCATTCACGTATCGAGGTCAGACAGCATCCGCATCAACGAAACACCATTGAACTCATTGCCTTTAGACGGGTTTTTGAAATGCCTGAAGATAAAAAGATTACATGTAGTTACTCTGTTACCAAAAATGAGTTTAACGGTAGAATCTCTGCACAGCTTTTAGTGAACAAAATATTTTAGAAGTTTCTATGCCGAAAATTAAAGAGTGTCAAAAAGTTCGTTCTGAAATCACTGCACTAAGAACTTTACAAAATAATTCAATAGCACTAAGCACAAAAGTTCATGGTATACGGATTTTTGGAGCTGATGATTGTCAAAACAGACAAATACTCTCTATATCCCAATTAAACTATAAAACAACAGCTATCGATTTTCATTCAAGCGATAATATTTGTGCTATTGCCAATAATAAAATTATATATATCGTTTCTCTTACCAATAAAAGTATTTTGCAGACAATTTTTACACATGACGGTACAATTGACATACTTCGTTTTGTTCCCAACCGTCCCTATCTACTCAGCGGAACGAAGGAAGGAAGAGTGATGCTCTACCGATATGACGGTCACTCAGAGCTATCTCGTCTTGTCTCTTTTCCTCATATGAGAGAAAAAAGAGAAATTACAAACAATTATGTCAGTGCTTTTGCATTAAGTCAAAACTATGTAGCCAGCAGTGGATATGGGGGCTGCGTCAGTTTAATCCATTTAAATTCTCACAAACAGGTGAAAGTTTTTTGTGATTCCAGGGTGCGAGTAAACAGTCTGTGCTTTATTGATGAAGAAAAACTTTTATTTGGCAATGTTGCTGGCACAATATATCTACAAGCACTCAAGAACAAAACAAAAGTGCTCTCAATCAATATGCCTTTTACGAATATAAAAAATATAATACATTTTCCTCAAAGTGATTTTGTCATTATCAGCGGTAAATCAAACAACATTAGTCTCATTAACATTAAAACCGCGAAGCTAATCAATCCAAAATATCTTATATTTAAAGATGAAGTTCATACAATGACACTTACAAATGAGCAAAATCTCATTGTTGTTTTAAAAAACAATCAAATCTATCATGTAAAATTTGCAAATGCACAAGATTTAAAAAAGTACATACTTGATAAAAACCTTCAAAAAGCTTTTAAAATTATTGAAGCAGATCCAAGACTTCAAGGGACAAAGGAGCATAAACGAGTTGAAATTTTGTATGATAAGCTTTATGCCAATGCATTTATTTCTCTCATTAATTCCGATAAAAAAGAATTAAAAAAGAGTATAGATATTATAAAAAATATAAAAAGTAAAACAGATGATGTTACCCTCTTATATAAAGCATATAATAATTATGCAAAATTTAAATCGCTTTATCTTGAAAAAAAGCATGCTCTTGCTTACAATCTCAGTGATAAATTTCCACCACTCAAAGAGACACCTCAATATAAAAAAATGGAAGAAACCTTCAAAGAGGCATATACATTTGCCCAAAAACAAATACTTATGGGACGTCAGGATATCGCAAAAGATATATTAGTACCTTATATTACCGTTTTATCAAAGCGGCCATTAATTAACCTTTTACTCAAACAAAATAAAGAATTTCTAGAATTTTTAAAAGCCCTGCAAAAAAAAGATTATAAAGTAATCCATTCTCTGATATCAAAATATGAATTTTTTAAAGATATTCCCGGTTACTCGGCACTGAAAAAATCTCAAGAAATTCTTTTAAAAAATATCATTAGTGCCATAAACAATACCAAGGTTGATAAAGCAATACAACAAATAAGATCTCTGCATAACGTTACATGTAACGAAGATGAACTTAAAGAACTTTATGACCATGCTTTGTCAGTTAAAAAACTCCTAGCAAGTTATGAAGAAAATGATTTTAGAACATGTTATATACTTATAGACAGTGATGAAAGACTCCAAAAACTCGAAATAACCAAACTGCTAGAAAAACATTGGCAGAAGATTATGATTGAATGTGAAAATTATGCACTTCAAGGTAATATTCAGGGTATAAAGGAAACACTGAATGAGCTTATAAGCATACCTTCACGGGCGCAAAGAACAGGAGATTTACTCAGACTCAGCTTTTACACACAAATCAAGCAGCTTATCAAGAAAAACAAATTTAAAAGTGCCGAAAATATTATTTATTCATATATAGACATCTTTGGCAGGGACAAAGAGCTTAAAATAATCATGGATAATTATGAAAAATATACCGCAAAAAAACTTGCAATCACACATGAACAAGAAAAAAAGTGTTCAAGAGACAGTTGGCTTCATTCACAAATTGTTAAGCATCCATAAGAGCGATCAGTGCTTCGCTTGTTTCGCTAAAGTTTGTTTGAACAGTAGCTTTTTGTGTTATAAATGCTTCCATATCCTCTTTCTTATTAATAGCCTCATCAAGCTCAGCATCAGTTCCCTGGGTATATGCGCCTATTCTAATAAGCGTTTCATTTTCTTTAAGTAACGTATAAAGTCGTCTGAACTTCATCACCGCCTTCAGGTGCTCGGGCGTAATAATATCACTCATTACCCTTGAAGCCGAATTTAAAATATGCACAGGCGGATAAATTCCAAAGTCAGTCATTTCACGTGAAAGGACAATATGCCCGTCCAAAATCGAACGTGACTGATCGGCGATAGGATCACTCATATCGTCACCCTCTATTAAAACGGTAAAAAAAGCTGTAATACTTCCTTTGCCTTCTTCTTTTCCTGCACGTTCCATTAATTGAGGCAACAGCGTTAACGATGACGGCGGATATCCTTTTGAGGTCGGCGGCTCACCAAGAGCCAAGCCAATTTCACGCTGTGCCATGGCAAAACGCGTTACAGAATCCATAATAAACAACACATCTTTTCCCTGATCTTTAAAAAATTCAGCAACGCTCATAGCTGCAAAAGCACCATATTTTCGCATTAAAGGTGAATCATCTGACGTTGCCACCACTATGACGGTATTTGTTAAATCTCCGCCAAGATTTTTTTCTATAAACTCAGGAACTTCACGACCACGCTCACCTATAAGCGCTACAACCTTTATGGGGGCATCAGCTCCACGAACAATCATACCCATCAATGTTGATTTCCCGACACCGCTTCCTGCAAATATGCCGAGTTTTTGCCCTTTTCCACATGTAAGCAGCCCATCTATTGATTTGACACCTACAGAAAAAACTTCATCTATCATGCCACGCTTCATAGCTGCTATAGGTGCTTTTATAATTGGAGCAAGCTTTGCATCTTTTATGCTGCCTTTACCATCAATAGGGCGCATAAACGGGTCTACAACACGTCCTAGAAGAGCAGGCCCTACGGGAATATTTAATCCGGTAGCATCCAAAAATACTTTATCTCCTGAGCGGAATCCCTCTACAAAAGAAAAAGGTGTAATGAAAAACAGATCTGCATCTATCTCCGTTACCATGCCGACTGTCTCTTGTCCCGTTGTATCTGAGACAATTTTCACCATGTCGCTTATGCTTACATGTAAACCCTTTGCGATAATAATCGTTGCATTGATTTTGACAACCTCACCAAAAGGAATCGAATAGTTTTTATTAGCAAGTTTCTCTTTTAGTGATGATAACGGCATATTTTAATATCTGTTTCCCGTAGGAGAATTTATAAGTGAAAAGAATTCGCTTCGTGTTTTTTCATCTTTTTTGAAAAGTCCGCGAAGTGCCGAAGATGTTGTAGTTGAATTTATTTTTTCAACACCGCGCATCTCCATACACATATGACGCGCCTGAATGACAACACCAACACCTTTTGGCGCAATTGTATCCATGATGGCATCCGCTATCTGTTCTGTCAATTGCTCTTGAATCTGCATGCGGCGGGAAAATACATTGACAACACGAGGAATTTTGGAAAGCCCAACAACCTTTCCATCGGGAATATAGGCTACATGTACGCGCCCTATAATAGGTAAAAGATGATGCTCACATGTAGAATAAAATTCTATATCTTTAACAAGAACCATTTCATCATTTGAAGTCGTAAAAAGGGCTTTTTTTAAAATCTCTGCCGGATTTTCTTTATATCCACCATAAATAAATTCATAGGCCTTTCTTACACGCGCAGGAGTATCAATCAGACCTTCTCTCTTTGGATCTTCTCCAACATGATGCATCATAACTTTTACTGCATTTTCAAATTCACTGTTTTTATTATCTGACAAGACTATACCTTTTGAAGTTTTAATAGTGATAGAGTAGCAGGAATTTGCTGAAATAATGATGTAATACCAATCCCCAAGAAGTACTTGAGGAAAATTTTTAGTGAATAAATATACTAGGAACAATAAGTGGGTATTTTTTCATTTTACGATAGATATGCTTTCTAATAACCTGACGTAAATCACCCTCTAAAACTCTTGGACTTCCAATCAATCCCGGCTTCATATTAATTAAGAAATTTTCTAAAATTTCTTCTATCTCTTTTGCAAATGCTTTGTCTTTTTTATCAGCAACCAAACCAAATGATGTCACTTTTGGCTTGTCTATCATTTTTCCTGTTTGTTCACTTACCTGTGAAACAATCATAACAACACCGTCATTGGCAAGTTTTTGACGATCTAAAATAATATCATCTTCAATTTCATAATTATTTTGATTATCAATATAAGTTTTCCCTGTTTTTACAGTTTTCACTTTTCTCATATATTTTGGTGCGATTTCTATCTGCTCACCATCTGTCATTAGAAGAATATTTCGTTCAGGAACACCACACATCATAGCCGTCTCTTTATGCTTCACTACATGATTATATTCACCATGTATCGGCAAGAAAAATTTAGGATTCACAAGACGAAGCATTAATTTTTGCTCTTCTATTGATGCATGTCCTGAAACATGAATATCCTTATCATATGCTATTTTAGCTCCACATTTTTGCAAATGATTCAACATTTGAGAAATAGAACCCTCATTACCTGGAATAGCACGAGAAGAGAGAACAATCAAATCATTTGGTTTAATTTTAATATGTCTATGCTCACCTATTGACATTCTAAACAATGCAGAGTTACCCTCGCCTTGAGAACCTGTTGTTACAATAAGCACATCTTTATCATTCATATGTGCTACTTCATCCGGTTCTACAAATATACTTTTTGGTAATTTTATATAGTCATATTGCATAGCCACTTCAAGGTTACGCTCCATTGAGCGTCCAATGACACAAACTTTGCGACCATGCTTCACACCATACTGAATTGCTTGATATACACGGTGAATATTTGAACTGAATGTTGAAAGAACTACTCTTCCCTCTGCCTTGCTGAAGACTCGATCCAGTGCCGGTGCGACACTAAGCTCAGATGGTGTAGGATTAGGGTTATGTGAATTTGTAGAATCACTCATTAAACATAAAACACCTTTTTCACCATAATGTGCCAAACGGTGTAAATCTGCAGGATATCCATCAATCGGCGTATAATCAATTTTAAAGTCACCTGTATGAATTATAGTACCGGCTTGCGTTGTAATAGCTACGGATGAAGAGTCTAAAATAGAGTGTGTCATATGCATCCACTCAATTTCAAAATCATTTCCTATTTTATATACTTTTCTTTTTTCAACAGGATTAAAATATTTTCTACTCTCTTTTAAATGATGTTCATCAAACTTGTTTCCAATCATTGCCAAAGGCAGTGGTGTACCATATATAGGGAATTTTAACTCTTTAAAAAGGTAAGGTACTGCTCCAATATGATCTTCATGGGCATGCGTAATTACAATACCTACAATCTTGTCTTTAATTTCATGTAAATATGTAAAATCAGGAATTAATATATCAACTCCATGCATATCTTCATCCGGAAAACTCATACCGACGTCTACAAGAATTGCTTCTTTTTCAGTTTCAAATACAGCAATATTCCCGCCTATTTCTCCCAATCCACCAAGTGGTGTAACCCGAACTTTTGCTTTTGAATTTAAATCAAGCTTGTAATGAGGGTTGAGTCTCTGCTTTTGAGCTTCTTGGTTTTTTACAACAAATTCTTTTAATTTATCATCAATTGGTGAAGCTCCGCGTTTTTGACGGCCACGACCTTTGCTTTTGTTGTTATTTTTTGACTTAGCATTTGTATTCTTTTCACCGGCAGGCTTATTTTGATTGCCATTTGGTCTACGATTATTATTTTGTCTACGGTTATTATTTGGTTTGCGCTGTTCCTGAGGCTTGTTTTGTGTTGCCTCTTGTGTCTCTTCTGCCATCCAAACTCCTTGTTAATTTATAGAGTTGGTGATAGTCGTTAGTGTTTACCTGATGAGGACGAATTGTTAATGCAAGTTCTAATTCTGTTAGAGCTTCTTGAAGGAGTTTCTTATCATATTTTGATGATAGATTTTTCACTAAAGTTTTGCGAGGCTGCGAAAATGCAACTCTTAGCATATCCTCGAATTCTTTATCGTTTCTATCACATTTTTTTTGTATAAGAAAAACAGCAGAATCTACTTTTGGCTGTGGGTCAAATGCAGTCGGAGGAACTTTTACAACAATTTGCGTTGTTCCTACACTTTGAGCTATTACACCCAAAGAACCAAATACTTTTTCACCTGAGGATGCACAAAATTTCTCTGCCACTTCAAGTTGAACCATTACAAGTATATTTTTACACATAGGATCTGCGAGTGCTTTCAATATTATGTTCGTAGCAATATAATAGGGCAAATTTGCCACCAAATCATACGGCTCACTCACAAGTTCACTCTGCCAAGCGTTTAAAACATCTCCACAATTTATATGGAGTCGCTTGGTAGCAATCTCTTTTTTAAATGTACTTTGTAATAGTTTACATAAATCGGTATCTACCTCAAAAGCTTCTACACTTTTGACATCAACTAAAAATTTAGTTAAATCACCTAAGCCAGGCCCAATTTCTACGATTTTATTATCATTTTTGGGCATCGCTTCGACGATTTGTCTTAAAACTGATTGATCTTTAAGAAAGTTTTGTCCAAACTTCTTCTTTGCTACAACGCTTTCTTTATTCATACCCCTATTCTACCTTCTTTTTACTTACAAAAAGGTAACAGAACAAAAAAAAATTAATTTTTATACTAAAGCATTAATCTTTTCTTCTGAAATGGCAACTAAACGTCTCTATACTTTTGATATTTCAGCTAAAAGTTCTTCTGCAGTTTCTAAACTTTTTAAAGTTTTATCCTTTTTCATTTACATCCCTATTTCTAATATAATTAATGGTTATATTCCTATCTATATTAAAGCAATATAAAAATAATGGATACTTCTTATTGTTTCACGTGAAACACGTTAAGAAAATGATGATTTCTCATCATTTTTAGTGTTGGAACCGCAGGCGATGTCCGAAGGACCGACGAGGACTCACCTCAAACAAAGTGTTGGAATCGCAGGCGATGTCCGAAGGACCAACGAGAACTCACCTCAAACAAAGTGTTGGAACCGCAGACGATGTCCGAAGGACCAACGAGGACTTACCAGACTATAAGGCAAGCAAGATATAATTACACTATGAATTATTTTGCAAAAAGAATCATCCCATGCTTGGATGTAAAAGATGGACGCGTCGTCAAAGGCGTGAATTTTGTAGGACTTAAAGATGCAGGTGACCCGGTAGAAGTTGCACGAAGATATAACGAAGAGGGCGCTGATGAACTTACCTTTTTGGATATTACTGCTTCTTCTGACAACAGAGACACTATAGTAGATATAGTTGCCCAGGTTGCACGAGAAATTTTTATACCACTTACCGTAGGTGGAGGTATCCGCAAACT
>Ga0256842_1002026_pt1 | contig 15184 bp, 13 predicted proteins | sample 4559240metaG_FD_185973 | JGI IMG/M metagenome (GOLD analysis project Ga0256842, IMG submission 185973) | Hydrothermal vent microbial communities from Guaymas Basin, Mexico - 4559-240 | ecosystem: Environmental > Aquatic > Marine > Hydrothermal vents | place: Mexico: Guaymas Basin | collected...
TTACTTGGAATTTAGTATTATGGTGGTTTGTACGAAAACGTTTGGATATTAATAGCTTAGCTTTTGATCTTGGGACTAAGGGTTGATAATTAAGTTAGTCAACGCTTAACAAACATATAATTTACTGAAAATGCTTTACAAAATATTTGGAATAATGTAATCTAAATGATTAGAAAATCTCTCTAAAAAAAATAAACAATTGGTCGAAAAGACAAAAGATTTAGGGTACTATTTTATTTATATGCAGACAAGTATGTCAAAGCGTAAAATACCACATTTTATATGTAGAGATTTGTTAGATTTTATTAATCCTGATGATCCTTTAGATAATTTTATCTAAAAAGATTCAATGAAAAAATTTGATGGCCATACATTGCAAAAATGTCTCAGACTGAGGAGATAGGAGGAAAAAAACCAGAGGTGGCCCTTTGTGATAGAGGATTTAAAGGTAAAAGTAAAATAGGCTCAACATAACATATTATTCGAAAGAGTCCTAAAAAGAAAGGTACATTCTATACAAAAATCCAAGGTGCGCAAGAGATTTAGACGAAGGGGTGCGATAGAATCTTAAGTAGGCAATCTAAAATCAAATTTTCCTTTAGGAAGAAATTTTCTAAAAGGGACAATAGGAGATACAATCAATTTGACTTAAGGGAGCAGCAGCTTACAAATTCAAAAAGCTTGATGGAATGGATCAGCTTACTTTTAAAAAATAGCAAAATTAAAAGTTCATATAAGAGTTTTGAGTTTTATTTAAAGTGAGTTTTGAAAAATTTTGAGCGTTAAATGTGATAAAAAGCTTTTTTAAGCGTTAACTAAGTTAGCTTTTTGTAAAAAGAGTTGTTCTATAGTATGCAACATTTTAAAAGTAATTTAGAAAAAGTTGGCAAGATAAGTAAACGGATTATAATTGAAGCTTTTTGTTATAGAAAGTTTACATTACCTTTTGAGATTAAAGAAGCTTATAAAATTAGTAAAGCATTAAAGTGTCTTAAGCAGAGGTGGCCAGAATTATGGAATCTTACAGAGGACTCTGAGTATCCTGTATTTATTTTTTCTGCTGGGTGGCGTTCAGGTTCAACTTTAATACAAAGGTTAATAATATCTAGTGAAGAAATGATAATATGGGGAGAACCCTTTGGAAGAGCTGGTATTATACCAAGGTTGGCTATTACTTTAACAGCTTTTGACTTTAATTGGCCTTTAAATGATTTTTTCGATTATAATTTTGACTTATTAGATTTGTCTAACAAATGGATTGCTAACCTGAGTCCTTCAGTTGATTATTTAAAAAAGGCACATAGAGAATTATTACGACAATGGTTAGCAGTTCCTGCAAAAGAGAAATATGGAGTATCAAGATGGGGATTAAAAGAGGTGCGTTTAACTATAGATCATGCGCGTTATCTTAAATGGTTGTTTCCTAATGCTCGTTTTATTTTTATTTATAGGAATTTGTTTGACGCCTACAGATCCTGGAAAGGAAATCCATGGGGTGATATATGGCCTGGTTACTTTACTTGGTCACCAATAGTTTTTGCCCGGCATTGGAGGCTTCTTTTAGAAGGATATTTACAAGGTTATAAAGAAGTAGATGGAATAATGATTAAATTCGAAGATTTAGTTTCAAATAAAATAAATCTCAATGAAATTGTTAATCATATTGGTGTTGAAAAACTTGAAACATCTGTCTTGAAAAAAAAGATAGGTGCTCCTGATAATTTTGATAAAAGAAGGCGAAAAAAGTTCTTAACACCGTTGGAACGTATGATTCTTAAAGTTATAGCAAAACCTTTGCTGATAAAATTAGGATATTTATAAATTATAAAAAAAACAAGTTTATGTTAGGGAGGAAGAGAGCGATGAAATTATTAACAACTCTATTGGTTATATTAATGTTTTCTTCGTCTCAAATTACAGGAGCGGCTATAATTGAATTTGAATATTTGGGATCTTTTGGTAGAGGTTCCTTAAAAACTCCTGGAGAATTTAATTATCCATCTGGTATAGGGGTGGATCCTAGCACTGGAGATGTATATGTGATGGATAATTTATTTCAAAGAATTCAAAGATTTGATAAAGAGGGAAATTATATCACTCATTGGAAGTGTTCAGGAGGATTGGGAGTAGCAGTAGATCCTTCTAGTCATTCCGTTTATGTGGCATTTCCAAACAGTCATAAGATAAAAAAATATGATCCTAGTGGTAAATTAATTAAGGAATGGGGTGGTTATGGGACTGCACCTGGTATGTTTAATACACCACGAGAAGTAGCTGTTAATCCAATTAATAGTCATGTTTTTGTTATTGATTCTGGAAACAAGAGAGTGCAAGAATTTGATAATAATGGTAATTTTATAAAGGCTTGGAGCGGAGACTTTCATAGACCTTATGGAATTAGTATTGGTACTAGTCCAGCCGATCCGAGTACTTATTATGTTTACGTAGCTAATACTGGTAGTTGTAATATTTTAAAATATGATAGTAATGGAAATCTTATAAAAAAGTGGGGGGAGTTGGGAAGTGAACCTGGTAAATTGCGTTGGCCAAGAGGGATTTCTGTAGATCAGAAAGGGTATGTTTATGTAGCTGATAGTGACATGGAGCGTGTGCAAGTATTTGATTCAGAAGGAAATTTTATAAAAATAATCAAAGGTCCACATAATTTGGAAGCAGGTCCTTTCCATCCTAGGGCTGTTGATGTTAATCCGGTTACCGGTGATATTTATGTAGCTGCTTCTTATGCTCATAGAATAGATCGTTTTAATTCCCAGGGAGATTATGAATTCTCTTGGGGACATCATGAAAAAGATGGAGCAGTTTTCAATAATCCCTCTGGTATAGCTGTAAATCCTAAGACAGGAGAAGTTTATGTCGCAGATACGCAAAATCATATTATTAAAGTTTTCTCAAAAGAAGGTAATTTTAAAAGACAATTTGGATTTCCGCCTGAAATTGATAGAAGTAAAATGACTTTAGATTTTCCCGCTCCCATAGCAATAGATGGAGAGGGAAATTTGTGGGGTATAAACCGAGGTATATATTATCCTGATGATCCTAGTTGGGGGAGTGATAAGTACATTAGAAAATTTGATAAAAATGGGAATTTTATTTCTGGATTCGCTCACCCTGATTTTTGGGAAGGGATGAATGGACTAGCTATTGATGTTAATACTGGAGATATTTATGTGGTAAATACTCCTAAAAATAAAATAATGAAATTTGATTCTTTTGGAAATCTTTTATTAGAATTTGGAACGCAAGGAGATGGTCCTGGTGAATTTATTAAGCCAGCAGGTATTGCTTTAGATTTGCTACATAAGTGGATTTATATTGTAGATACTGGTAATGAAAGGATTCAAAAATTTGATATGCAAGGTCAATTTTTAATGAGTTGGGGAGAATCAGGAGATGGACCAGGTGAATTTAATTTTAATTCTTTCAGCGGAATAGCTTTAGATATTTTCGGAAATATTTATGTGGCAGATTCTAAAAATGGTAGGATTCAGGTATTTGATCCTTATGGTAATTATATTACTGAAATAGGCTCTTATGGATGGGGGGATGGAAAATTTGCATGGCCTGCTTCAGTTGCAATTAATGAGGATAAGCTTTATGTGTTGGACACTGGAGGTAATGAAGTAGAGATTTATAAGATAATTCATCCTGTTCCCATTTCTAATTCTTTTTTATTATTTAGTATGGGATTTTTTCTTATGTCATTTGCAAGGGATGAAAAATTTTTGTGTAAAAATTAAATATTTAATTTGATCGTTTAACTAATTTGCAATGAATATTTTGGTTTGTTTCTATCCTTTTCCTTTTTATAGAACACATGGTCAAGCCTTGCGAGTTTATAATGTATTTAAAAATATAGCCAAAAATCATAATGTTTTCTTGTTGGGAATATCTGAAAATGCGCTAAATAAGTTAGAATATAATTCCTTGTTGTTTGATGCTAAAGATATATTTCTAAAGGTTTTTAGGTTAAATATAAGAAGAAAGCGATTATTAGAAATTTTAAGTTTAATTACGACCAAATATGTAAATTTAGAATTTCCGTTACTAAAAATAAAATTATATAAAATTGTATGGCAAATAATAATTAAATATAAAATAGACATTATCTACGTTAATGGTTTTCCTTTTATTGATTTATTGTTATCTGATTTTACTAGAATACCAAAAGTTTTAGATCTTTGTGATTCTCGTTGTTTAATTTTTAAAAGAGCACTGGAAAATAGTTCTTATACTTTAGATAAGATTATATTTTTTTTAAATTATTTTCGAACTAAAAATACTGAAAAATATCTTATAAAAAAATATGATGCAACAATTTTTATCTCACATATTGATGCTTCATTTTCCGCTAACCTGGCAAAAGGTTTATTTAAGATTATACCAAATGGTATAGATATAGAATATTTTAAACCTAATATTTCAATTAAAGAGGAATTTCCCAGTATTATTTTCTTTGGAACAATGAGTTTTAAGCCTAATATTGATGCTGTTCTTTATTTTTATAAAGAGATATTTCCTAAAATCCGAAAGGAATTTCCAAATATTCGTTTCTATGTGGTAGGGACATCGCCGATAAAAGAGATATTGAGGCTGAAAGAGGACCGTAATGTAATTGTTACTGGTAGGGTTGATGATATTCGTCCTTTTGTCTTGAAAACTAATGTAGTAGTTATTCCCATGCGTATGGGTAGTGGGATGAAAAATAAAATTTTGGAAGGTATGGCTTTACAAAAACCAGTTGTTTGTACTTCGTTAGCAATGGAAGCTTTGGAGACAAAATGCAAGGATGTAGTTTTTGTTGCAAATACACCTAATGAGTTTGCTGAAAAAACAGTTATGTTGTTAAAAAATGAAAAGAAAAGAAAAGAGATTGGCTTAAAAGCTAGAAAGGTAGTAAAAGAATTTTATAGTTGGGAAAAAAGTGCGGAAAAATATTGTAAACTATTTGAGATGCTTTTACTAAAAAAATAACAAATTTATAAATGACATTTAGACATAAGAGACGAAATGTACAGTTTTTAGAAAACAAATAGGTATTTAATAATGTTTATTTATCTCATTATTTCTCTAGCAATACTTTGTGTATTTTTTTTATATATTGTATTTTTTCTCAGACCTATTTTTACTATATTTTTCTTATTGTTAATTAGAGCTACAATTGGTCCTTTGAGAAATATAAGTATTTCCTTTTCAGGACTTAATTTAAATTTATTAGGTATCTTTAGCATATTTGTATGTATTTTAGGTGTTATTTATCTTATAATTAAAAAAGCAAAAATAAAAAATAGTTTTTTTATTTTATATATTATTTTTTGCTTATGGTGTTTAATTAGTATTTCCTATTCAATTAACAAACAAGTTTCTATTGCAGATTTTTTTCGAGTTTTTAGTCCCATCATGTTTTATATATTAATTTTTAATGAAATAAAAGAAAAAAGCCATATTAGATTAACTATATTTATAATAATTTTATCAAGCTTATTTCCGATTTTTTATGGATTTTATCAATTTTTCACTCATACAGGTTTTGTGAGAAATGGAATAATGAGGATTAATTCTACCTTTATGTTTCCTAATTCTTTTGGCTTTTATCTTGCATTTACAAATCTTATTACGCTTAATCAAATTTCTTTAGAACGACAAAAACAACTAAAAATCTTTCTTTTTCTTGTTTTAGCATTAAACATTATTTGTCTAATTCTTACGGGGACAAGAACAGCTTTTATGGGCTTTTTAACTGGATTGATAACTTATATCTTCTTGAGCTTTAAGGGGAAATATATACTGTATATATTTCCATTGATCTGCTTTGTATTATTGACTCAACATCAAATAGAGGAAAGATTGTTCCAGCCTTTAAAATCTTTGTCTATTTTTCAGAAAAAAAAGTCATACCTTGTAAAAACTAAGTTACCAAAAGGGAAAGAATTATGGGAAATGGATACATGGGAATGGAGATTATATTATTGGAGAAACTATGTATTAAAAACTTATCTTAAAAGACCCATTTTAGGGTATGGTATTGGTACATCTAAGATGGCAATAAGTCAAAATACTCTATTAAAGAAAGCTCTTATCCCTCACAATGATTATTTAAGGCTTTTATTAGAGGTAGGGATTATTGGGTTTAGTTTATATATTATTAGTTTTGTTTTTTTATTGTTTGATTTTTTTAAATATTTTTTAAATAGTAAAAAGTTAGAATATAAATGCTATTATAATACCATTATAGCAGTTATAATTTGTTTTTTAACAATAATGTTTGCAGACAATATTATATTATCTAATACTTTTTTGTGGTATCTCTTTTCCATTATTGCTGTAACCTATAATGTTAGGGATATAGAAGTAAATTATGAAGATAAAAATTTATATTCTTTTAATAATTAGTTTTATTTTTTTGGCTTTTAAAAATATATATGCAAAAAATACTATAATTATTTATCCTAAAATAATCAGAGATAAAGTTTTGTTTAATCCTGGAATGGGACTTTATTTTCCAACCTGGTGTAATCGACCTGAATCTAACGCATGGTATAGTAAAATTGCTAATATAGCTTATACTCGTTTTACTTGGGCACAATTGGAGCCCAAAGAGGGTGTATATAAATTCGATGAAGTTTTAGGTAAATGGATTAAAATTTGGAAAAATTTAGGTTATAGGGTTGCTTTTGGAGTGATGTCCACAACTGTAGAAAGAACGGCCACTCCTTTATGGGTATTTAAATATGTGCCAGGAGTTGTACATAGAAATGGAACTCAAATAGATCCAGTGTATTGGGATAGAAAATATTTGGAAAAATATAGTAAATTTGTTAAAGCTCTTGGTAAATATTTAAATAATGGAGTTGGTATTGAATTTATCGATATGAGGGGAATAGGTGTTTGGGGAGAAATGCATTTAGGATTACATATTCCAGGAATGTGGACTAAAGAAGAACTAAAAAAATACGGTTTTACTTATAGTAAATATTTTGATGCTTATAAAAAGATGATTAATTTCTATTTAGAGGCTTTTCCTAACACATACTTATTTTTGAACATTTCGAGGTATGATAAAATTGCGGAATATGCCGCTAAAAATGGAGTGGGCTTAAGATTCGATGGATTGGGGCTTAGAATGACAAAAAAAGTTCCTAAAATTTTTAAAAAATTTGGATATAATGGGGTAAAACTGCCAGTCGGGGTTAAATGTAATTATGAGTTTGCGAGAAAAGAAAAAGATCCCCGTGTCATTAAAAAAATTGTCAAACAAGCTCTCCGTGTGCCTATTAGCTACCTTCATATTAATTTAGGTCCGCTAGATAAATTAAGTGATGAAACAAAAAGTATTCTTCATTATTCAGCTTTAAAAATAGGCTATCGTTTTATCTTGAGAGGTGTTAAAATTACGAAAAATATCACCGATCAAAGTATTGTTTTTATAATAGACCAAGAGTGGATTAACGAAGGCGTAGCACCTTGTTATAAAAATTTTTATCTTGCATTAGCTTTTGTTGATTTAAAAGGTAATGTTTTATTTGAGAAAAAGATTGTGCCTGATCCCCCAACGTTCTACTGGAATCCGTTATCTTCTATAAATATTAAAAGTTTTTTAACTATTCCTAAATCTATATTAGATGGTGAGTATAAGCTTAAATTATATATGTTTGACCCTAATAGTCCAGGTGTTAGAATCAAACTTGGAATTAATGGGAATGATGGGAAGAATATGTATAAGATAGCAAAGATAGTAGTATTTAGTAAACAAAATAAAAAATATATTAAAATTTTTAATATATAGCATTATCTTTCAAATCTTAATAACACAAATTAACGAATAAATTGTCAAATTGGAATACTTGCTCATAGTGTAAAAGATGTTCTTTTATGTTAGAAATATAAGTGGAAGTTAAGGTTTAAAAGTTATCAATCAAATTAACTCCTTGATTAATTTTAAAAAAATTTTAGTTGCACGGTAAAAAACTGTGTGAATTTTTGGGGAAGAGTTATAGGAGAAAATAATATGAATGATCGTAGCAAAAATCCCCGATATGTAAAACACCGCCGTTGGGGGGTGGTACAAATATATTATCTCAGTAATTGGTTTTACAAAAAAGGTTTAAAAAAAATCGCTTATATCTTGAAATATATTAATATTATAATTTTTAGAGTGTATATACCGCCTGAAGTCCAAATAGGTAAACGATTAGATTTGCCTCATGGAGGACATGGTGTGGTTATTCATAGAGATACTGTCATTGGGGATGATGCTATTATTTTCCACAATGTTACAATAGCGAACGGAGGAGTAATAATTGGAGATAGAGTGTATATTGGAACAGGGGCAGTTATCATAGGTCCCGTTACAATTGGCAATGATGTGGCTATTGGTGCCAATGCTGTAGTAAACTTTGACGTGCCAGACGGAGCAGTTGTTGTTGGACCGTTGGCTCGTATTGTGAAAAAGAGGTAGATCATGTACAACTATTTAAAGGTTATCTTTGTAGTTGGCAATAGCCGTAGTGGCACTTCAATGATTGCAAGAATCCTCAATAACCATCCCAATATTAATACGTTTGTTCATGAATTACATTTTTTTGAAGAACTTACGAATTCAGAGGAACTTTTTAAAGATATTTCTTTTGAAAAGGCAAAATTATTATATGCTAATCTTTTATCCATTATTTATAAAGGCTATCTCTCAAAGCGAGAACCAGAGATTTATTTTTCCGAAGCAGAAAAATGTGTGAAAGAATTGGATCAACTTACTCCAGCAAGTATTTATAAACATTTTCTTTTTTATATAACCAAAAAAAATGGTAAACAAATTCCTTGCGAACAAACACCACGGAATCTTTTTTATTTAAAAGAAATATTTGAAATTTTCCCTAATGCTAAAATAATTAATATGATGAGAGATCCACGCGATGTTCTTTTAAGTCAGAAAAATAAGTGGAGATTGAGATTTATCGGGTACAAGAATCATCCTTTATCTGAGTCTATTAGATCATTTGTAAATTATAATCCTATTATTATCAGTAAATTATGGAATTCTGCTATTAAAGAGTATGAACAATTTAAACATGATGAGCGATTAATAAATATCAAATTTGAAAATTTAATTTCAAATCCTGAAATGACATTAAAAAAGATATGTGATTTTTTAGAAATTAAAATGGATGAAAAAATGTTAGATATTCCTGTGATTGGTTCATCTTTTAAAAATTCTGTTAATAAAAAAGGTATATTAAAAGATGTTACAATGAGATGGAAAAAAGGTGGATTAAGTGCTTCAGAAATCTATATTTGTCAGAAAATCAATGCTGATTTAATGAAAAAATATGGTTATGAGGTTTTAAAAATATCTAATGCCCCTGTTGGATTATTATTTACTATGTTTGGCTTGTTTTTACGTATTCCTTTTATAATCCTTTTAAATTTACATAGATATAAAAACCTTAAGCAAGCGATTTTAAAAAGATTTAGGTAAAAAAATGAAAATCATTTTTGCAAACAATTACTATTATCTACGTGGTGGGTCTGAAAGAGTATTTTTTGATGAAATGAACATTCTGCGAAAAAATGGTCATGATGTGCTACCCTTTTCTCGTCATTTCCCTCAAAATATAGAAAATCCAGAGTATTTTGCACCTCCTATTGATTATGAGAATGTTCCTGGGCATAAAAAATTGTTTGCCGCTTTTGCCCTTATTTATTCTCCTACTTGTAGACGGTATTTTGGTAGACTTCTTGACCGTGAACTACCTGATATAATTCACGCACATAACATATATGGACGGCTTACTACCTCTATAATTGACGCAGCAAAAAAGAAAAAAATTCCGGTTGTTTTGACTCTACATGATTATAAGCTAATATGCCCATCTTATTTAATGCTTAGAGAAAATCAAGTTTGCGAACTTTGTAAAGGTAAAAAATTTTATTATTGTTTGTTAAAAAAATGTCATAAAGGTAGTTTAATAGCCTCGGCTATATATACTTTAGAAACATATTTTAATTTCGTTGCAAAAAAATATGATTGGATAGGTAGGTTTATTTGTCCCAGTAAATTTTTATTTAAAAAATGTGCTGAGGATGGAATACCAGAACAGAAACTTATTCATGTGCCTAATTTTATTTGGGTGAAAGAATTTAAACCATCTTACGATAATAATGGATATATCTTGTTTGTAGGTAGATTATCTAAAGAAAAAGGGGTCTTAACTCTTTTAAAGGCTATTCAAAATATTGATGTACAGCTAAAAATTGTTGGTGACGGTCCGGTAAGAGATGATTGTGAGAAATTTGTTAAGGAAAACAATATAAATAATGTGAGCTTTGAGGGTTATAAATCAGGAGATGAATTAAAAAATCTTTATAGAAATGCTATGTTTATTGTTTTCCCCTCTGAATGCTATGAAAATGCACCTATGACAGTTCTTGAGGCTTTTGCTTTTGGAAAACCAGTGATAGGCTCAAATTTAGGGGGAATACCAGAGATGATCATTGATGAAAAAACAGGTCTTCTATTTCGTCCAGGGGATTATCAAGACCTCAGGGAAAAAATACAATACCTGCTCGCTAATCCCTCTTTAATTGAAAAAATGGGTAGAAAAGCCAGGCAACGAGTAGAAGAAGAGTATAATGAGGAGCTTCATTATAAAAGAATAATGGAAGTTTATACCAGGTTTATCTAAAAAGGTCTTAAAAAAGCTCTCAATAGAAGATTATATCATGAAAATAGCTTACATAGTCCTTAAAGGCATGCCTATTGGCGGAGGTATTGAAAAATATACTGAAGAGATTGGCTCTCGTCTTGTTGAGCGGGGACATGAGGTTCTAGTTTATACCATGCGCCACTATGGTGATACAAAAGATGGTTACTACAGAGGTATGAAGATTATTACAGTGCCTACTGTAAAGACCAAAAGTTTGGAAAAGATAATAGCCTCTTTTTTAGCCACCTTAAAACATCTTTTTACAGAAAAAGCAGATATTGTCCATTTTCACGCCTTTGGCCCTGCAATGTTTTGTTTTTTGCCAAGGATTTTGGGAACAAAGGTGGTGGTGCAAGGCCATGGAATTGAATGGCAAAGGTCAAGGTGGGGATTAGGGGGGAAGCTCTTTTTAAAGTTTACTGAAATTCCTTGCGTGCGTCTTCCACATGTGGTTACTGTGGTTTCCAGAACTCAACAGAAATATTTAAAACAAAGATATGGACGAGAAAGTGTGTATATCCCTACTGGAGTGAATCCACCAAAAAAAGAACCTCCTGATATGATAAAGAAAAAATATGGTCTGGAAAAAGGAAATTATATTTTATTTGCAGCCAGGTTGGTAAGAGAAAAAGGGGTTCACTATCTTATTAAAGCATATAATAAGCTTAATACTACTGTAAAACTGGTAATTGCTGGAGATGCTTTACATGAAGAAAAATATAAACAGGAACTTTATAGATTGGCAAATGGCAACAAAAACATTATATTTACAGGATTTGTGACAGGAAAATTATTGCATGAACTATTTTCCAATTGTTATTTTTTTGTCCTGCCTTCTGAATTAGAAGGATTGCCCACTGCTTTGTTAGAGGCCATGAGTTATGGCAATTGTTGTCTGGCCAGTGATATTCCAGAAAACCTTGAAGCATTAGATGAGTATGGATATAGTTTTAAAAACAAAAACGTTGATGATCTTTATGAAAAACTAAATTTTTTGCTTCAAAATAAGGATGCAGTGGAGTCAGTAAAACAAAAGGCAGAAGAGTATGTTTTAAAAAATTATTCCTGGGATAAAATTGCAGAAGACTTTGAGAGATTGTATCATGATTTAGTTAATTAATTTTTATGTTAAATAATAGACTTTGATAAAGGAGTTTTTATGCGAGTGACTATAGAAGTGGAAAATAATAAAGAAGGAAGAGCTCTTATAAATTTTTTAAGACAGTTATCTTTTGTTAAGATACGAGAACCTAGAAAATTGAAAGAAGAACAAAAATTTAAAGAGGTTTTTGGAATTTGGAGAAATAGAGATATTACAAAAGAAAAGATAAGAGAGAATGCATGGAGAATTTAACAATTTTATGCGATACCGATGTAATGATAGAATATTTAAAAGGTAATGAAACTACTAAAAGGTACTTTGATAAATTAGAAGATAAAAATATTGTGTTGAGTGCTATTACATTAATGGAATTATTATATGGAGCACTAAATAAAAGTGAAATTAAGAAAATAAAAAGAGCTTTAAGTGTATTTAATATAATGAATTTAAATGAAGAAATTACAGAAATAGCGATAAATTTAGTTGAAAAATATTCAAAGAGTCATGGTTTGAAAATACCAGATGCTTTAATAGCAGCCACTGCTATTTATTATGATATTACATTATGGACTTACAATATTAAAGATTTTCATTTTATAGAAGGGTTAAAGCTATTTAAAGAAAATTAATTTTAACTAAGGTGTTCCGCCTGGTGCTGGTCCCCTACTGTTGTGGTGGACAGCAGGTAAAAAATTAGATGTTGGAGGATTGTTGTGAATAAATTAAGATTTGCAAGTATAATTGTAACTTATAGGTGTAATGCAAAATGTGTTATGTGTAATACCTGGAAGCATCCCTCTCGTGTTGAGGATGAATTCAAGCCAGAATTATTAGAAAAATTACCTTTTATTAATACCATAAATGTAACTGGCGGTGAACCTTTTTTACGAAAAGATATTTATGACATAATTGATATTTTAAAAAAGAAAACTAACCGTATAGTTATTAGCACAAATGGTTTTTGGACAGAAAAGATAATAGAAATAATGAAAAAATATAACGACCTGGGCATTAGAATAAGTATTGAAGGGCTTCCTGTAACCAATGCCAAATTAAGGGGAATCCCAGATGGTTTTGACAGGGCATTGAAAACCCTGATGGAACTAAAGGCCATGGGGTGTAAAGACATAGGTCTTGCCATGACAGTGTCAGGTGACAATGCAAAGGACTTAGTGACTTTATTTAGGCTGGCTAAAAATTTAAATATGGAATTAGCCACTGCTGCTGTTCATAATTCTTATTATTTTCACAAATTTGACAATGAAATTCCAAACAAAGAGGAAGTAATTGAAGAATTTTTAAAACTTATTGATGAGTTGTTTTGTTCTAAACGGATTAAAGATTGGTATAGGGCTTATTTTAATTATGGTATCATTAATTATATTTTAGGACGACGTCGTCTTTTGCCTTGCGAGATGGGTTTTGATGCTTTCTTTTTAGATCCTTATGGGAATATTAGACCATGCAATGTAATGGATGAGGTTATGGGAAATTTACATAAAAACAGTTTTGAACAAATATGGAATGGCCCACAAGCTGAAAGAATTAGAAAGAAAGTAAAAAATTGCGATCAAAGATGCTGGATGATAGGAAGCGTGGCTTATCAGATGAAAAAATACATATGGAAACCTTCGTGGTGGATAATAAAACACAAATTTTTTAAAAGGCCAATACAATATTAACATTGAAAAAGTCTAGGAAATAATAGTGTTATGACTAAATTAGTTTTTTTAAAAAAGATTCCATTCCAACTCATTAGTTTAGCCATATTAATTTTGGTTATTTATTATCCAACCTTGATTGGAATTTTTAAGAAGGTTTCTAATAGCGATGATTTCAGTTACGCATTAATTATTCCTTTTATAGTAGCTTATCTAGTTTGGGAAAAAAGAAAAAATTTATCAAACACAACCATAAAACCCTATTGGCCAGGTCTGGTTTTAATAGTATTTAATTTTTTATTTTCCATATACGGTGTTTTAGGTTCTGATATTTCTGCAGCAAGAATTTCGTGGTGGTTATGGATAGTCTCTATTACCCTTTTTTGTTATGGAAAAGATATCTTCAAAGTCTTATTTATTCCTTTAATAATCCTTGCTTTTGTAATTCCTCTCCCCCAGCATATTTATGCTCCTCTTACTCTATCTTTGAAGTTAATTTCTTCTAAACTGGCATTTTATATTATTTCTTTAGCTGGAATTCCAGTCCATGTAGAAGGAAATATTATTGATTTGGGAGATACTCAACTTCATGTTGTAGATGCATGTAGTGGGTTAAGGTATGTCTTGCCTTTAATGGCTGTAGCCATTCTTTATGCTCATTATTCTCAAAGACATTGGTTTAAAAAACTAATTCTTATTCTTATCACATTACCACTTTCAATGATTATGAACGGTCTTAGGGTTGGAATTATTGCTATTCTTTATAAATGGGTAAGTCCCAAGGTGGTAGAAGGTTTTTATCATGAACTCTCAGGATGGTTTATTTTTATTTTATCTTTTGGGCTGTTAATTGGCTTAAATTATATATTGAATCTTTTACCTCCCAAACATAAAGATTTTACAGCTAGCAAGAACCACAAAAATGAAAAAAGTAAATATACTAAAAATGAACATAAAAATAATCTTTATCCTTTTTGTCTAACTTTTACATTATTATGTATTCTCTATATTAGTTCTATTTGCACTGCATCATTACCTAGAATAAAACTGGCTAATGGTATTAACTCTTTTCCTCTTCACTTTAAAGATTGGAATGGAGTTTTTACTCCTATTGATCCAGAAATAGTAAAGCGTTCTGGAGCTGAAGAATCTTTTCAGGCCACGTATATTAATAGTAAAAATGAAATGGTTTCTTTATATATTGGTTATAGAAGCACTCCTTTTATGGAATCTGAAGAATTTTTCCATAGTCCAACAGTATGTTTACCTTCAAGTGGATGGAAAATCTTGGAAAAGTCAAGTTATAAAATCCCTAATGTTTCTTATAGATATAACAATTTTGTTGTTACCAGACTATTAGTTTCAAAGATGGGAAAAAAACAATTGGTCTATTTCTGGTTTCAGACTAAAGATAAAATCTCTCGTAATATATTTGAAAATAGATTTCATTTGACTTTATCTGCATTGAAAAGAGATAATACTTATGACATTACAGTTCATGTTTATACTCTCATAAAAGAAAACGAGTCAATAAAAGATGCTCAAAAGCGATTAAATGGTTTTGTGAGAGATTTTGAATCTGAATGGCTAAAATTTGTCAAATCCCAGAAAGTCTTATCTTTTAAATAATATTAAACAAGATTACCATTATGACTGTAGTTTTTACAATTATTATAATTTCTTTTTTTATCACTATATCT
>Ga0256842_1002027_pt1 | contig 15182 bp, 14 predicted proteins | sample 4559240metaG_FD_185973 | JGI IMG/M metagenome (GOLD analysis project Ga0256842, IMG submission 185973) | Hydrothermal vent microbial communities from Guaymas Basin, Mexico - 4559-240 | ecosystem: Environmental > Aquatic > Marine > Hydrothermal vents | place: Mexico: Guaymas Basin | collected...
TTTGCCATCTTATTTCTCCTTATAAATTTAGGACTGCAAAAGTACAAACATTTTATTTACTAAATATACTTTTATTCGAAAAAATATTTTTTTATTTATTTGTTAATAACTCAAACCTAAGTTAATCATTTAATCTACTGATTATACAATGTTTATAATCCAAATATTTAAGCATAATTAAACTAAAAAACATGTTAATAAGCTCCTTTTTTACCACAAAAAAAGCAGAAAACCATCCTAATATAGTCAAGTTTTCTGCTTTTTATGATTAAGAGTTTATTCTTTAATACTAAATTGTAAGTCCTAAACCTAATTGAAATTGTTGGCTCTTTATACCAGGCATAGCAGAATTTCCACTAAGCTCCATTGTTCCCAAATAATAGCGTGCTTCAATTTGCAAAACAAGTATATTGATTCCTATTCCTGCAAAAATTGGTAAATCAAATGTATTGGCATCAAACAACTCTTCTGCAGCTGCTCCGCCGGCTTGAACATCCCAACTCTCACCAACTTTAAATGCTGGAGCTGCTCCTAATAGTCCATAAACTGGTCCTAATTTTACTTTTGCATAAATAGGAAGGCTCATATAATGAAATTTAACTTTATCAGAGCTACCACTCATAGACACTCCTACTTGAGAATATTCTACACCTCCACCAAGTCTTAAAAAAGGAATTATCTTCTTCTCTTTAAATACTCCTAAATAAAATGAATTTAATGCATCATCACCCAATGTGGAGGATCCATCATATAAGTTAGAATATTGCCATCCAACACGAATACCAAATTTATCACCAGCAAATGTTTCGCTAGAAATTCCAATAATCAATAATACTAAAAATAAAAGTTTGATTTGTTTCATATGTTTGAAATTTATTAATTCGGTGACCCCGATAGCTATCGGGAACAAAATTTTAATCATTGCCCTGTGGGTCAAAATAAGATTAAATTTTGTCATGTTCATTTCATATTTCCTGAATTTTGTGATTAATATACTACTACGTAATCATTAAATCGCTATGCCTAAACCTAGCTGAAAGTATTGATTCTTTGTGCCAGCAGTAACAGAGCCTTCGCCAATTTCCATTGTTCCCCAATAGTAACGAGCTTCTATTCGTAATATTAATATATTAATTCCCAGGCCAGCAAAAACAGGGAAATCGAATGTATTCAATTCTGCTAATTTTTTATATTCTTCATGTATATCTTCTATCTTCCATGATTCACCTACTTTAAAAGAAGGAGCACCTCCACCTAAAGCATATAATGGCCCTAATTTTACTTTTAAGTATAATGGGATACTAATGTAATGCATCTTAAGTATATTTTTAGCATCGAATTCGGCACCCGATTGCTGATATTCAAGCCCACCACCAAAACGAAAGAATGGTATAATCTTTTGCTCCTTAAAAACTCCTAAATAAAAAGTATTTAAGTTATTGAAATTACCTATTGATAGGTTCGAAGTCTGCCATCCAGCACGAACACCATATTTATTGCCTGCAAATGTATTACTAGAAACTCCAATGATTAATAATGCTAAAAATAAAAATTTAATGTGTTTCATCTATCAAAAATATAATTAGTGACTTTAAAGTGATATGCAAATATAGTTGATAATTATGAATATTTTTGAAAATAAATAACAGTTATCTTAAATATTAAGATTTTTTTTATAACAATCCAACTAAAACCCAAATCACTTATTACAATATCAATATAATCTAATGAGGAACTATATATTCAACCACTATAATTTCATTTCCCAAAACAGAAACTTATTTCTTAATATTAGTAATATTTAAAAAGTTTCATATGTTTATATTTTTAGCGGCCATATGTGGTCGCATGAAAAAAATAATCATTCTATTGTGAGTTAAATAATTATTTTGTCATGCTCGTTTCATATGTTTAAAATTCATTAATTTGGTGACCCCGATAGCTATCGGGAACAAAATTTTAATCATGTCCCTGTGGGTCAAAATAAGATTAAATTTTGTCATGTTCGTTTCATATTCCTTATAATTCACATCAATACATAAGTCGTAAATTTATCTATCATAAATAATGATGAATCTACATACTATCGTAAATGTATTAGATAAATAATAGGCATATAGCCCATCAAAAAAAAATACAAATCAAATAAACTATTTATTCATATAAAACTGTATATTTGTGCTTCTAAATACATGCAGAATGAATACTATAAAGGAATTACAACATAAGATAGCTGAACTATTTGATACTCGTAATTATATGAGTAATCCAAAGGAATTATACGAGCCAATACAATACTCTCTATCGCAAGGGGGCAAACGTTTGCGTCCACTTTTAAGCTTTATGTCTTGTGCTTTATACGGGGGTGATCTTAATGAGGTAAAGAATGCTGCCATTGGTTTAGAGATTTTCCATAATTTTACTTTATTGCATGACGATATTATGGACGAATCGCCATTACGTAGAGGTATGCCATCGGTATATCAAAAATGGGATTCAAATACAGCAATTCTTTCTGGCGACACCATGTTTGTTGTTGCTTATGAATATGTTACCGAAACAAAACCTGAATACCTAATTGACACTCTTAGGGTATTTAACCAAACTGCTCGCGAAGTATGCGAAGGTCAGCAATACGATATGAATTTCGAAACTCAAGGCTATACCACCATTGAAGATTATATGGAAATGATTCGTTTGAAAACTGCTGTTTTAATTGCTGCGGCACTAAAAATCGGAGCTATTGCAGCAGGCGCACCTAAGGTAGAGCACCAAAGGATTTATGATTTTGGAATATTAATCGGTCTTGCTTTTCAGCTACGCGATGATTTCCTTGATGCCTTTGGTAATGAAGAAACTTTTGGCAAACCAATTGGAAATGATATTGTTACTGACAAAAAAACCTACCTTTATTTAAAAGCTTATCAATTAGCTGATACTGATACTAAAACAGCCTTGGACAAAGCTTTTGCTCTTGAAAACAAAAAGGAGAAAATAGCAAAAGTACTAGCGATATATGACACTCTTAATATACTGCAAATTACTGAAGCTAAAATTAATGAGCTATACTTGGAAGCAAAAAAATTACTTAAAGAAGTTGAGCGACCAGAAGACGAAAAAACTGAAGTCTATTCTTTTTTAATGAAACTGGTGAAGAGAGAAGTATAGGCTTTAAGTGAAGGATGAAGAATGACGTTTCTTAAAATAGAGTTTCTATTAATTCATTAATCATCATTGCGGTGGCACCCCATATTTTTTCACCATCCAAGTCATAATAGGGGGCTTCAACCAGACGCCCAGAGCTCGTTTTACCAAATTTACCATACTTAATATTATTCTTATTTCTAAGATCTGATAACGATACCTCCATTATTTTTTCTACCTCTTGATTATTAAATTCTAATATTGGCAGCTGAGGAATAAATGCAACAAATTGGTGCACACAGAAATTTGTAATTGGAATTAGTAAAGGAGTTAACTCTCCAATAACCTCTACTTGTGATTTCAAACCTATCTCCTCTTCTGCCTCACGCAAAGCAGTATATACTAAATCAGTATCCTCATCATCTTTTTTACCCCCAGGGAATGAAATTTGGCCACCATGCTTTCTTAATTTTGACGAGCGCTTTGTTAGCAGAATAAATAATTCCTGATTTCGCTCAAAAATCAGAATTAAAACAGCACTCTTAGTCGCTTTATCTTTATTTCTAAATTGCTCTATATCCGAAGCCCTTAATTTAGGAGACATTTTCAATTGAGCCTCCATTCCTTTAGGATTTTCCAAGCTTTTACGCCAATTATTTATTTCTAAGTTCATCAATTATTGTTTATAATCTATGCTAATACATATCTTTTTATGCTGATTATATGATAATTATGCTCCATAATTAAAATTTAACATTTTTTTGCATTTGTATGTTAATATTTATCATATTTGCAAATAATTCAAATTATATCAATAAGACCATTCTTTAATACAAATAATATTAAGATTTTCTTAGAAATATAATATACAAAGTTACCAATTTAAAACATTAACATCATGAAGAATTTATTTAAATTAGCATTAATGTTATTTGCTGTATTAACTTTTACTGCATGTAATAACACAGCAACAGAAGAGCAAGCTACTGAGGGAACAGAAGCTGCAGAAGTTGTTGCACCAGAAGCTACAGTAGAAGAGACTGTTGAAGCAGAAGTTACAGAAACAGCTGAGGTTGTTAAAGCTGAAGACGCTACTGCTCCTGAAGCAGCAGAATCAAAAATGGCTACTGAAACAAAAGAAGCAAATGCTGTTAAAGAAATTGAAGCAGTAGATGCTGAAAAAGTTGCAACTGAAGAAACTGCACCAGCTAAGCAAGAGGTTTTAGAAATCAAAAAACCTAACGCTCCTGAAGCAAAGTAAATCATCATTAGAAATGATACAATTAGCCTTTAAAGCATATGTTTTAAAGGCTTTTTTTATTTAACAGAAATTAATAATTTATTGCTTCGCAAACAATATTTGTACTATAAAAAGTATTACTTTTGCGCTGTTAGTTAATTAGTGAATAAGGCAGGTTTATCCTGTCATTTTATTGGTCGTTCACACTTTTCCCTTACGGCCAATATTAATCTGTGATTTTAGTATTAGAAAGGACAAACTCCCCGTTTGTCCTTTCGTTTTTTAGAGCATTTTTATTTCACTTAAATTAATATATATTTGCAGCCGCAAGAATTATAAACCACCATAAAGAGCAAACATTGAGAATCTTAATTATTACAGTATTATTTACACTAATTAGCATATCTTCTATATCACAAGATAGAGCAATGTGGGCAACTATTTGGAGCAGTAGCACTCCCGAAAAAATAAACAATATTATTAATGATGCTCATAAATATAAGTTCAACAAATTATTTCTACAAGTAAGATATAGAGGCGATGCTTTATACTTTCCTAACCTTACCGACTCTACATATACCAATAATGAAGAAAGATGTTATATTCTTGCTCAATCTAATTTCGACCCACTTAAATACGCTATCTATAAAGCCAAATCTAAAAATATTGAAATTCATGCTTGGGTTCCTATTTTTGTAATTACACCACATGATTTGAGCAAGATAAATAGTAATCATGTATATTATAAACATAAGGACTGGCTAACATATAATCAGCATGGCAAAGCTATGGCTTATAACTCCCATGAAGGAGCATTTTTAGACCCAGGAGTGCATGCTGTGCAAAAATACACCTTAAATATTCTACAGGACATTGCAAGTAATTATGATGTAGACGGAATTCAGATGGATTATATTCGCTACCCCGATTCTTTATATGGCTATAATCCTGTGGCAATGACTAATTTTGAAAGGTCAAACTATAATGATTTCGAAAAATGGAAACAGAGCCAAATCAATAGCTTTGTAAATAAGGCTTTTATAATGCTTAAAAACATAAACCCTGACTTACAGCTTTCTGCTGCAGTCTTCGGAAATCAACATAAGGCTATTAATAGATTTTCACAAAACTGGAAACAGTGGATTAGTGATAACTATATAGATAAAGTATATGTGATGGCTTATAGTACTTCTGAAGACAGTTTCAAAACTGTATTACAGGATATTAAGGAAGTAAGTAAAGAAAAAACAACTATTATATTACGCGCATGGATTGACAACGGCAAATACAGCGTACATCAAATAAATAAGAAAATTAGTATTTCTAAAAAAATGGGCTTTCACAATTTTGGTTTTTATAGCTATTCTGGCTTAATAAAAAATAACTATTTACCTCATTTGCATTAACTATAGCCAAAAACCTAAGCTTACATAAAAACTTGCATAGGGACTATTCAAAGATACATCCACAGCTGCTTCAATTGGGCCAAACATACTTTTGAACCCATAAGCAAGGCTCATGCCCGAATAGGTGTATTCTGGTGTAATAAGATGCTCAGTAAAATAATCCTGAACTGCAAAGGCAAAATTATAAGTTAAATACTGATTTTTCGCAAAATTCCAACGAGGTCCAACGCTAATTGTTGCCGTATTACTACTACCGTATTCAAGAAAATGCAAACCAGGGAATGGAGTATACCATTGAATCTTATTCCTACCCATTCCTCCTATATAGTATGAATATAAGGTTGAGCCTACTGCTTTGCTACCAATGCCCATAAAAGCATCCACTTTGAAAACAAAACGCTTAGAAATTGGGATAATGGTATTACTACGACCCCATAATGTATACATTAAGGATCCATCTTCATTTACTATTCCATCGCCCCTTAACTTAAATTTAGTTCCTTTATTTGGGAAATAGCCATCATCCCAAGAATCAGCAACATAAGCTCCATATACACTAAGATTCTTCTGTTTCAGCCCCTCAAAGCCAATAACCTGCGTTGTAGAAGTAAGCCCAAAAATAGAGGCTTCTGCACCAAGTATTAAACGAGAATAATCACCTATATATGAGTGAATAAAAGCATCCCAGAATAATCGGCGGTACGTAAACTCTAAGTAAACGGATCCGTCATTATAATCGTTTACCATAAAATCATTATACTCCAATGAAGAACCAAAACCTAGGCGCCTTCCCCTATCAGTAGTATATCTTATTTTTGCTTGTGGGCTTTGACCAGCCACGAGTTTAAATTCTAATAAGGAGCCATATATGAGATTATTTCTAAAGTTAGCCCCTATTGCAAGGTCAATTCCATAAATATTATCATAGCGAGCACCCATATAAAACTCAGACTCTGTTTGCTCATGAGCACTTACATTAAGTATATAACTTGTGTCTTTTTGCTCAAAGCTTACTACTATATCTTGAAAATAGCGTGAGCCATATAATTTATTAATCTTATTCTGTAACTCATCAACAGTTAATATTGCAGGAGTTTCTATATCAAGTTTTCCTAAAATAAGATTCATTGCAGAATTATGTTTTCGTGCAGAACTTATGTTTGTATTAATAACTAAAGAATCAATCATAATAATATTAGTATCAATATAATTTGGTCTATCAATAATTGGTACAAGATTATACTTGCCAAAAATAGAATCTATCTTTCCTTCTTCATTCTGGGCAGCTACCATTCCTCTATCAACAATTAATGGTGCAACAGAAAAATCTAGAGCACTAATACCATCAATATCAGGTCGAATATAAATATCGCATAGTTTTTTATTTTCCTTAGAAACCATTGCCCCAAAGAAACTCGACGACTGATCCAGAATTTGCATTACAGTTTTTAGTTCCTCTTTTTTGTAAAGCACCGCCCCAACATCAACCCCAATAATAATATCAGCGCCCATTTCCTTTACTACATTAGTAGGAAAATTATTTACCAAGCCACCATCAACATATAGCTCACCTTCTATTTCGTAAGGAGTTAAAATTGTTGGAATAGTCATACTACTCCTAATGCTTTTTGCTAAGTTTCCATGATCAAATACTGTTGGCTTTCCGGTTTCTAAGTTAGTTGCCACGCACCTAAATGGAATCATAAGGCTATCAAAATTTACATCTTTATCATATTTACGAGAAAGTACACCTAGAAAAGTCATAAGGTTTTGTCCGGCATAAAGACCCGATGAAAGAACAGGCTTGAACGCATCTATTGGAAGTGATACTATGGAGTTTTTATTTTTTCCACCTTGACCAATAAGTAAGTTTCTTCTATTAATTTCATCCTTCTGAAGAAAATCCCAATCTGTATTTACTATAATATCTTCGAGCTCATCCACGGTATAACCCATTGCATAAAGTCCGCCAATCATAGCTCCAACACTGGTTCCAGCAATATAATCTGGTTTAATCCCCTTGCTTTCTAAGAACCTTAAAGCGCCAACATGGGCACTACCTTTTGCTCCACCACCACTCAATACCAAACCAATTTTAGGTCGCGTTTGCGAATAACTGAACTGTGAAATTATTATTAAAAGTATAATTGTAAAAATTCTCATGGGTTTCGTATTTAGTATATGCGAATATAACAAAAATTAATTAAAAAAAATTCTCCTTTTTTCTTCAAAAACCCAAAGCTCATTTTTCTTATTTTTGCAAGATGAAGAATAACGACGATAAATTTAAGAAAATAATAGCCCACTCTAAGGAGTATGGCTTTGTTTTTCAATCAAGTGAAATATATGATGGACTTAGTGCTGTTTACGACTATGCTCAAAATGGCGTAGAGCTGAAAAAAAATATTAAGGATTATTGGTGGAAAGCTATGGTTCAAATGAATGAAAATATTGTTGGTATTGACACTGCAATATTTATGCATCCTACTGTTTGGAAGGCATCGGGTCATGTTGGAGCTTTCAACGATCCTATGATTGACAATAAAGATAGCAAAAAGCGCTACCGTGCAGATGTGCTTGTTGAGGACTTTATGGCTAAGATAGAGGGCAAGATAAACAAGGATGTTGAGAAGGCTAAAAAACGCTTTGGTGATAGTTTTGACGAAGCCGAATTTCGCTCTACTAATGGCAGAGTAAAAGAGCGACAAGCAAAAATTGACGAAATAAGCAAGAGGCTTTATGGTGCAATGGAAGCTGAAAAGCTTGACGATATAAGAACCCTTATTGAAGATTTGGGGATAACATGCCCACTTTCTGGCTCTAAAGATTGGACTGATGTACGTCAGTTTAACCTTATGTTTAGCACTCAAATTGGTTCTGTAAGTGATGAGTCTAACGAAATATTTTTACGCCCTGAGACTGCTCAAGGAATTTTTGTAAACTACCTAAATGTTCAAAAAACTGGTAGAATGAAAATCCCTTTCGGAATAGCACAGATTGGTAAAGCTTTCAGAAATGAGATAGTTGCTCGTCAGTTTATCTTCCGTATGCGTGAGTTTGAACAAATGGAAATGCAATTTTTTGTACGCCCAGGCGAAGAGCTAAAATGGTTTGAGTATTGGAAACAAAAACGTATCGATTGGCATAAGAGCCTTGGCATTTCTGAAGACAATTACCGTTTTCACGATCACGAGAAGCTTGCTCACTATGCAAATGCTGCTTCTGATATTGAGTTTAAATTCCCAATGGGTTTCAAAGAGCTTGAAGGAATTCATAGCCGTACCGATTTTGACTTATCGGCTCATCAAGAGTTTTCGGGTAAGAAATTGCAATACTTTGATCCTGAGCTAGGAAAAAGCTACGTACCTTATGTTGTAGAAACTTCAATTGGGCTTGACAGAATGTTCCTTTCTATACTTACAACATCTTATACTGAGGAGAAGCTAGAAGACGGAAGTGAGAGATTAGTAATGAAATTTCCACCGGTATTAGCTCCTATTAAAGCGGCTATTTTCCCTCTTACTAAGAAGGATGGTTTGCCAGAGAAAGCTCGCGAGATTATGGCTGAGCTTAAGCAAGACTATATTTGCCAGTATGACGAAAAAGATGCTATCGGAAAGCGTTACCGCCGACAAGATGCCATTGGAACTCCTTACTGCATAACTATTGATCATCAAACTTTAGAGGACAATACTGTTACTATTCGCGATAGAGATACTATGGTTCAGGAGCGTGTTGCTGCTACCGAAATTTACAATATAATTAGAGAAAAGCTTAAGGCTAAACTTTAAGAACTGACCTCAATCTTATGAGAGAATAGTCATTAGATCTAATAATTAATGACTATTTTTTTTTAATAGTGTCTGCACGAAAACTGTCAAATTTTATAAAATGACAGATTTTGGATGAGATTTTGATTTTTTGAAACGAGGTGATGCCTAAGCATCAGTGAGTTGAAAAGGTCAAAATATCACCAAAAGATACAATTTTAACTTTGTAGAGTTTTCTTGCTGGCACTAAATAATCCTAAAATCTTATTCAATGAAAATAATTCGCTTTCCCTTAACAAAAAATAAATCTTTGCAAGCATGGAATGCTGCAGATGAGCTTATAATGGAAAATTTCCAAGCAAATGATAATACTGTTCTTGCAATCACTAACGACAGATTTGGCTACCTATCATGTAACTTAAATCACATGAAACCTATTTCGGTAGTTGCATTCAAAAGTCAGGAGCTTGCACTTAATTATAACCTAGAAGAAAATGAGCTTTCTGCCACAGAAGATAGTTTTGTGAGCCCTTTCGATTCTTTTCCAAATAAGGTAGAGCAAGCAATTATTAAGGTTCCTAAGTCAATGGAACTTTACCGATTATATTTAGAACAAATTTGCGAAAATAGTACTGATGATATTGAAATTACGGCAGCATTTATGACCAAGTATTTTAATAAGCAGATGGTAGAAATTTCTGAAGAATATTTTGAGAATGTTGAGCAATCAAAAGCCAAAAAGAAAGCTCGATTAATTATTATGAAAGGCAAAAAATCTTTTGAAAAGCATGAGCTAATTAATAATGTGAAAATAAATGATAAGCTTAGTTTAAAGCAATATTATGGCGTATTTGCTTCTTCAAAAATAGATATTGCTACTAGATACTTACTTGAGAATTTACCTCTATTTAAAAGTGAATTACAAATTATGGATTTGGCATCAGGCAATGGTGTGATAGCAAATCACATTATTGATAAGTACAAGAATAATAAATGGCAAACACCTCATTTACACCTTGTTGAAGACTCAATACTAGCAATAGAATCATCTAAACTTAACCTACAGGGTGACAATATTCACTTCTATTATGATGCAAATATGGAATCCATAGAGGCCGAATCAATGGATATGATTGTAAGCAATCCTCCTTTCCATTTTGAGCACGAAGAGAATACCGAAATATCACTGAATTTATTTCGCAAAGCACATTCTTCACTCAAAAGCGGAGGCCGATTTATATTAGTTTATAATCGTCACCTAAATTATAATCCATTTTTAAAGAGCATTTTCGAAAAAACAAATTTCGTTGCTGAAAGTAACCGATTTGTAGTTTTGGAATGTTGGAAATAAAAAGGTTATTCCATTAATCATTATTATTCTTTCTCTATTAAGATATCAATTAATCTAAACTGATAAAATGGGAGCAATAAAAGCGATTACCATAGTATTGATAATGCTACAAACAGTATTATCAATTGGCCAACTGACAATAAATATTACATCAGTACCAAGCAATACGCCAATGGGTGCTGACTTATATATTGCTGGCAATTTTAATAATTGGAGCTCTGGTGACAATAATTATATACTCTCAGATAATTATGATGGCACATATCAAATAACATTTAGCCCTGCTTTGGGCAATATGGAATTTAAGTTTACTCGTGGCGATTGGGCTTCGGTAGAAGGCAGCTCCTCGGGTGGCGAAATTGGCAATAGAACTTATAATTATTCTGGCGGACAGCAAACTATTGACCTATCCATTGCAGGATGGAAAGATGGTGGAAGTAGCACTGGAACTCGTGCCGATAATGTTAGCATATTGGATGCTAATTTTTATATACCCGAGCTTGGTCGTAATCGTAGAATTTGGATTTATGTACCAAAAAATTACGACAGCACTACCGACAGCTTCCCTGTAATGTATATGCAAGATGGGCAGAATCTTTTTGATGTAAACACAAGTTTTTCTGGCGAATGGGAAGTTGACGAATCCTTAAACACCCTATTTGATAATGGTGATAGCGGAATAATTGTAGTTGGAATTGATAATGGCGGCGGCTCTAGATTAGATGAATATTCGCCTTGGATAAATGCTCAATACGGTGGCGGTGAAGGCGAGCAATACACCAATTTTATTATAAATACTCTGAAACCACATATAGATTCAAATTACAGAACCTTAAGCGATCGAGAGAATACTGGAATAATGGGAAGCTCAATGGGTGCATTAATTTCTTTTTATGCAGCTTTGGAACATCAGGATATTTTTAGCAAAGTGGGAGTTTTTTCACCTTCGTTCTGGTTTTCTGATAGTGTATTTACTCATGTGCAAAATAAAGGTAAACAGTATGATATGCAGTTTTACCTAATGGCTGGAACTCAAGAAAGCAGTAGCATGATTCCTAAATTAAGTCAAATGAAAAGTACATTATTGAATGCGGGCTTCACCAATTCAGAAATAAAGTATGTTACCCATAGCGACGGACAGCACAGCGAATGGTATTGGCGACGAGAATTCCCCAATGCATATATTTGGCTTTTCAACCCTCTTATTAGCAGCATAAGTAAAGCAAATAAGGAAGATGTTATTTCTGTTTTCCCAAATCCTTTTACCGACTTTATTAATATTGATAACAAAAATATTAGCCCCGATTCTATTATTAAAATTTACAATATTGAAGGCTCACTGATACTCACACAAAAGCTTAATGCAAATGGTAAAATAAATCTTAAAAGCCTAAGTAAAGGTGTATATATCATAAAAATGACTGATGCTGATAAAAATACTCTCTCCAGAAAAATAATTAAACTCTAATAATCTTTCATCAAAAAAACTAAGCAAATATGACAAATTTTACACATACAAAACTGCAACTTACTATATTGCTAATAAGCATATTTAGCCTAATGAGCTCATGTGCAAACGCACAAAATAAAAGTGAGCTTAAAGATATTTCGTTGGAAGAGTATCTTCTTAATTATGATTATGAGTCACGAATTGATATGAAAATAAAAAGTGCTCAATTGGTGGAATTACTCAATGATGATAAGGCTATATTGGTAGATATTCGTTTTGAGGAAGAATATAAATCGTGGAATATGCCCATTGCCATAAGTATTCCCTTACCATTACTACCAAAAAACCTTGATAAACTCGACAAATCAAAGATTATTGTAACTGCTTGTCCACATAAGGATAGAGCAATTATTGCCATGACCTATTTGAAAACAAAAGGCTATAAGGTTAAATATTTAACCGATGGATTGCTTGGTCTTGCTGACTACCTGCGAGGAAATAATGCATATAATTATATTTACAAATTATAGTAAATCACTTAATTAAAAGTGATGTTGAAAATTTGATAAAAGGACAATATTTTACGAAAAATTCATACAAATATAGGGAGTCTACACATTGCTTTTAGGAGTATATTTGCGAATCAATTTTAATACAAGATATAATGTCGATAAATGTAAAATACACTGACTTGGGTATAATTGATTATAAGGAAGCATGGGATTTTCAGGAAGAAATTTTCAAAAAAACCATTGCCGAAAAACTTGATAATCAATCTGCTGACAAAGAGAATAAAGTTCCTTTGGAATATAATTTATTCTTTTGTGAGCATCCGCATGTATACACATTAGGGAAAAGTGGTGAAGAGCAAAATATGCTTATCTCGGGCATAGAATTAAAGGCAAAAAACACGAGCTTTTATAAGACCAACCGTGGTGGTGATATCACCTATCACGGACCTGGACAAATAGTTGGATATCCTATTTTGGATATAGAGGCTTTTGGTATGGGAGTGAGGAATTACATAGAAAACCTAGAGCAAGCAATCATAAATACACTTAAGCATTACGGAATAAAAGGTGAACTACTTGATGGCGCTACTGGCGTATGGATAGAGCCAAATACTGCTGGCAAAGCACGCAAGATTTCAGCAATAGGTGTACGTACTAGCAGGTATGTGAGTATGCATGGTTTTGCTTTTAATATTAATACTGATTTAGAATATTTTGGATATATAAACCCCTGCGGCTTTACCGACAAAAGTGTTACTTCACTGGAAAAGGAGCTAGGAAAAACAATTGATATGAAGGAAGTTAAAAGCATTCTCTTGAAAGAGCTTACTGCTATATTTGATTGGAAATTATCATAATACTATTTTTAGAAATGGAAAGAAAGAACATACAACGTAAGCCCAAATGGATGAAGAGTCCATTGCCATCGGGCAAAACATATATTGATGTAAAAGATATTGTTACAAAGAACAAACTTCATACAATTTGCACTAGTGGCAAATGCCCTAATATGGGCGAATGTTGGAATGCTGGCACGGCAACCTTTATGATTCTTGGTGATATTTGCACCCGTGCTTGTGGTTTCTGTAATACCAAAACTGGCAAACCTCTTCCTGTTGATTTGAAAGAACCTCAGCGCCTTGCCGACTCTGTGGAGAAAATGAAAATTAAGCATTGCGTTATTACCTCGGTAGATAGAGATGATTTGCCTGATGGCGGGGCTGCAATTTGGGCAGAAACTATTATGGCTATTAAGGAAAGAACTCCTCATGTTACTATTGAAGCTTTAATCCCTGATTTTGATGGCCGTACTGAGCTTATTCAAATGGTGATTGACGCTGGAGCAGAAGTAATTTCTCATAATATGGAAACTGTGCGCCGACTGACTCCAAGCACTCGTACCAAAGCAAAATACGACACAAGTCTTGATGTTATTAAATATCTTTCGGAATCCAAAGCAAGGAGCAAATCTGGAATAATGTTGGGTATTGGCGAAACTGAAAAAGAGGTTATTGAAACCATGAACGACCTCCGCAATGTAGGCTGTCAGGTGCTAACAATAGGGCAATATTTGCAACCTACTCCTAAGCATCTTCCTATATTAGAATTTATCCATCCCGATAAATTTAAGCAGTACGAAGAGTACGGTCTTAAGGAAGGTTTCCTTTTTGTGGAAAGTGGTCCTTTGGTTCGCTCATCATATCATGCCGAAAAGCATGTTGGCTAATTTCTTTAGTCCTTTTTTGATATTTATAGCAAAGCCTTCTCTTAGAGCGAAGGCTTTGTTGTTTTAATAATATTTGTCGGCTTGCTTTAAGCGGAATTAACTTTATGCTTCCACCCTCCTATTACTGATTCAAAATATTATACTTATATTTGTATCTCACAGATAATGAAAGATCTAATTAATTCGGATATGCAATTTGAATCAGGGCATTTATACCACATTTATAATCAAGGAAACAACCAGCGGAAGGTTTTCTTCAATAGAGAGAACTACCTCTTCTTTTTAAGTAAAATAAGGACTCACATTCTACCTTATGGCGATATTTTTGCTTGGTGCCTTATGCCTAATCATTTTCATTTGATGGTATTGGTAAATGATGTTGAGGTTCCGGTAGGTAATCGGAGTAGTAAAGCGGTGACTCAAGATGTTACCACTCATCAGATGACTTCGAGTCATTAAATGAGTAGTAACATCAAAATTAGAAGCCTTACAACCTCTATTGCAATAATGCTTCGTTCATATACAAGAGCTATCAATAAACAAAACAACTTTAGTGGCTCTTTATTCAGACAGCACACCAAAG
>Ga0256842_1002028_pt1 | contig 15177 bp, 23 predicted proteins | sample 4559240metaG_FD_185973 | JGI IMG/M metagenome (GOLD analysis project Ga0256842, IMG submission 185973) | Hydrothermal vent microbial communities from Guaymas Basin, Mexico - 4559-240 | ecosystem: Environmental > Aquatic > Marine > Hydrothermal vents | place: Mexico: Guaymas Basin | collected...
AGAATTCAATGCAACCCTCCCCGTAAAAATTGAAGTTAAAAAAGAAATAAATCCTATAAGATATCTTATTAAACTTGGAAACAGGGAAGTTGAAACAAAAAGCACACTTCCCCTGCAAATAGGAAAAAAATATTTCGCCGAAATTAAAGAAATCAAATCAAAACTTCAAATAAGCAATTTAAAAGAAATTCCGGAAATTTTAACAGTTTTGGATAAAATAAAATTCCTCGATGAAAAAGATAAAACATTCAAACTTCATACTTTTTCAAAAGAGAACATCTTAAAACACCTTGCAAATTCCCAAAGCAAAACCGAATTTGTTTTTTTTACCAATATTTTAATGGCATTTCAACAAAAAATCTTTCATTTAATAATCAATGAAAAGAAAAAAGCCGTTATGCAATATAAATACTCCAAAAACAAGGTAAAATTTTATGCTGTTTTTAATCATTTGGGAGAGATTGAAGGTGAAATAACTAGCAGTTCATTAACAATATATTCACCATACAATGCTACATTACAATTGATAGAGTTACATAAAGACGAACTTGATTTGGAAGTTTTTTTATATAAAAAAGAAACCAAACCTATATACAACTTTGCTCAAAATTTACTTAATTTAAAGGTATAACATGCACTTGGCTATAATAATGGACGGTAACGGAAGATGGGCTAAAAAAAGAGGGCTCAAAAGAATAGAAGGACATAAAAAAGGAGCCGAAACTGTCAGAAAAATCACCGAATACTGTGCCAAAAACGAAGAAATATCGATTTTAACCCTTTATGCATTTTCTACTGAAAACTGGAAAAGACCTAAAATGGAAGTGGAATTTTTAATGAAACTTTTGGATAATTATCTTGAAAAAGAACTTGAAACATATATAAAAAACGACATAAAATTTGAAACAATAGGCGATATTTCTAAATTTTCAAACAAATTAAAAAAAAGAATTCAAGTCACAAAAGAAAAAACAAAGAATAATAAAAAATTAACCCAGATTTTAGCACTGAATTACGGAAGCAAAAATGAAATCACAAGGGCTGTAAAAAAATTAATTAAAAAAAACGAGGAAATCACTGAAGAAAATATACAAAAAAATTTAGATATCAGCAGGGATGTGGACCTTTTAATAAGAACAAGCGGCGAAATTAGACTCAGTAATTTTCTTTTATGGCAATGCGCATATGCAGAAATGTTTTTTACAAACACCCTTTGGCCGGACTTCACCCCCGAAGAACTTGATAAAATTATAAAATCATTTCATATCAGAGAGAGAAGATTCGGAGGAATATAAAAAGGAAAATAAAAATGGAAAATATGGAATTAATAAATTTATTGATTGTTTTTTTGTTTGGAATATGTATAGGCAGTTTTTTAAATGTCGTAATTTACAGAATTCCGCGCCAAAAAAGTATTATTTCGCCTCCAAGCAGCTGCCCCGCTTGCGGCAAGAGAATTAAACCGTGGTATAATATTCCGATTTTTGGATGGTTGATTCTTAAAGGAAAATGTGCAGAGTGCGGTGAAAAAATATCTGTAAGATACCCGCTTATAGAAACGCTAAGCGGAATTATTGCCGTAATTGTTTATAAAAAAACCGGTTTTAATATCTTTTTTATTACCAATTTCGGGGTTTTTGCGACTCTTTTGGCTTTGAGTATGATAGATTTTGATTATAAAGCCGTACCTGATTCATTGAATTTATCAGCCCTTACTTTAGCTTTTTTTACAAATACAAATATTATTGACAATTTAATCAACGCATTAATTTTTATGGGAGGTATGAGCCTGATTAGATATTATGTTTCATATTTCATAAAAAGAGAGGCTATGGGTGAAGGAGACATAATAGTCGGCGGCACCATGGGTGCGCTGTTGGGAATTAAACTCGCTCTTGTCGCACTTTTTATCGGTTCGGCCATTGCCATTATTCCTTCCATATATAACAGAATTAAAAACAATGATGTAGAACTGCCTTTTATTCCTTCTTTAGCACTTGGAACATTTACGGTTTGGTTATTTGACGATTATTTTACAACACTTTGGAGCAATATATATGGATAAATTATCGAAATATCTAATATCCGGATTTTGGCCTATTTTTATAATGATTTTTTTAATACTTTTTTTAATCACATCCATTATTATAATTATTTCTATTGCAAACATTACCGCAAATATTCATATAACTTTTGGTGAACTTTTTAAAATGTTTATGCTTTCACTTCCAAAAGTTTTATTCATTACTCTCTCAATTGCTTTTTTCATATCGGTAAATTCTTTATTTACAAAACACAGCGAAACACAGGAATTAATAGCCCTGTTTTCAGCCGGGGTTAAACCTTTTAAATTATTAAAACCGTTTTTATTTCTCTCTTTTTTATTGACTTTTATAAATCTGATTATTTTATTTGTTTCTATTCCTTATGCCAAAACCGCATTTATAAATTTCAAAAACCAAAAACAACAGGTTGCAAAATTCAATTTTCAAACATCCCAAGTATCTCAGCGATTCGGTAATTGGAATATATTCACATCATCCAAAAAAAACAAAACCTATGAAAATATTATTTTATACAATGATAAAGAAGACAAACTTGTATTAGCCAAATATGCGAAACTCAAAAATAAAAACGGTTATTTAAATTTTGAACTTAATAAAGGAAATATATACATATTTAATAAACGCACCGTTATAAACTTTAACAAAATGCAGATTAATCAGAAGATTCCAAAAAGCAATTACTCTATTTTTAGATTTACGGAATATTTCCATAAATTTAAAAAGCTTTTTGCTTTTTACCTTCCTTTTGCCCTGTTGCCTGTGGCACTGATATTTTTTATTCCGCCTATTTCATTTTTTCATCCAAGAATCCATAAAAACAGGTCGTTAATCTATGCCGTTTCCTTAATAGTTATTTATCTTGTTGTAACCAAAACAACTTCTTCATTTACAGTTAATTTATTCATTTGTCTATTGTTTTTAATAACCGGATATATTTTTTATAAAAGGAAAACACCATTTTAAAAGCAATAATCAGTTATGACGGAAGCCAATTTTACGGTATGCAAAAACAACCCGATAAAATAACTGTCCATGGAACAATTGAAAAAGCCTTACATAAATTAAATATCATCTCAGAAGTTTTACATGCAGGCAGAACAGACAAAGGTGTCCATGCAATAAATCAGGTTATTAGTTTCAATGTTCCTGACTTTTGGAATATTGATAAACTTTTAACAGAAATGAATAAAATATTACACCCTGAAATTCACATAAAAAAACTCTCAAAAGTTTCTACTGACTTTAACCCAAGATTTGACGCAAAAAAAAGAAGTTACAGATATATTCTCAATCCGAATTTCTCTCCATTTAATGCCAACTATACAACATATTATCCAAAAAAAATAGATATAAATCTTTTAAAAAAAGCGCTCAAATATTTTGAAGGCGAACATGATTTTGAATATTTTGCAAAAACCGGAAGCAGTGTAAATAATTACATCAGAACAATATATAAAACCAATATTTATAAATACCGAAATCTGACTGTTATAAAAATCGAAGGTAACGGTTTTTTAAGAGGACAAATAAGAATAATTATAGATTTTTTATTAAAAATAAATGAAGGAAAATTGAGTATAGAAGATTTAAAAAAGCAACTTTCAAAAAAAGAACTCGTATCCAAGCATTTAGCAACACCTAACGGACTTTATTTAGAAAGAATATGGTATTAGTTTTTTATTAAAAGAAAAATTTGTAATTTTTTTAAGGTGACAGACACTATTTTTAATAATTGGTTGCGGGGGCAACTTCTGACTTTTTTCACAAAAGCCCTGTATTTCCGCGTTTCTATTAATTCTTAATTTCTTCATACCCCTACTTATACCCCTTAAATTTAAATTGTTACAAAATTAAACGCCCCGCATCTTTCAGCTTACGGCACGGTTAAGCACCTGTCGCATAAGCTACGACGCCGCAGAGGCTTTGCAGGTTCTGTATTATTATAACATATTTCCGGTTAGCATATTATAAATATCCTCACACCTCTCACCTACTTGCTCGCACCACCTGCTGTTTTTAGCCTCTTTCGCCGCTCTTTTAAAGTCGCCTTCTTTTATCGCCTGTATCAATTTTTTAAACTGCATAAATCTCGGTTTGCCTAAGTTAAAATCCATATCTATTAAAGCCATTCTTACGTTTTCAGGCAGGCTATCAAAGTTTGGGAAAATCTCTCTTAATTCATTTTCACATCTTTTAATATCATTTTCAAGTAGATACATCGCTTCATCTTCACTAATTCCGTTATCTTCTATATTGCGCCCTACGCCGATTGTAAGTTTTCCTGCGGGGCAGATATAAGGTTTTAGCTTTAAGCCTTCGTGTTTTACAATAAATTCTTTAACAGTCATTTTTTGCCTTTAACAAATGCTTTATTGTAGTCTGTAATTTGCTCATTTAAAAAACGATTAGCTACTTGCAATTTTTCTTTATCTTCCCTACATTTTTTAAGTTCCTCGGTAAGCGTTTTAAAATCTTCAAGAGGCATTTCAACGATTTCACCTTTTACTTTTGTTTTCATCTTTTTCCTTTATATAATAATGTATTGTAAAGTGTTTATCTTTTGTGGTATTTACTTCGTAAGTTTGCAATTGCGGACAAGGCGTTTTGATGTAAACATATTCTTTTTTAACACAGCCGCTAAAAATAAAGGGTATGATAACCGATAGAAGTATTAATTTCAGTTTCATTTTTGTCCTTAGTCTGTTTTTCTAAAATTTCTTTTTTTGCTTTTTGCCTTGCCTCAAAACTTTTAATTTTAGTGTTTTGTTTTTCTTTTACAATTTCCGTCTGTTTTTGCCTGACTTGACGCTGTAAATCTTTTTTAACATCTTGTATATGCGTTATATACATATATAAGGCAATCGCAAAAGCAATAAGTGTTATTGCGATAATATTGCTTAAACTATTCATTTGTTCTCCTTTTCGTGCGTTTCTTTTATAATATCTACCGTTTTTTCAAGTCCTAATTTTTCAGCTAACATAATTTCCCCCAAATAAACCGCTCTTGTGCCCTGATGTGCTACAAATCCTGCAGCGGCAACGCTTATTAATTCATTTACACCCCAGCCCTGCAGGGCAATATATGTTAAAACCGCAAAACCTGTGCTGCTTGCAAAATCTGTAAAGAAATACACTGTTTTTTGTGTTTTTGTTAAATTTTTTTGCGTTTCCGTGCGCCTTATATAATTAAGAAACGCCCCCCAAACACCAAAAAAGATTACAACTATTGTAGATAATATGCTTAAATCGTGTAAATTATTTTTGTGCGGCATCTTTTCTCCCTATTGCTTATATTTGATTTTGTGATATATTCTCACTGCGTAATAAAAAACGCATCTCGTAAACTTTGAAACGCTTATCTCTTTTAAACATTCTTTAAAATACATATCCGCTTTTTTATACTCACCTCTGTCGCACAAATAATCGTGAACTATCGCACAAGGAAGATAATCTGTGCGATTAGGTGGGAAAATTGACCAAAAAATTCTTGGGACACTTGCCCCATCAGTCCTAAAATTTTTCGGAATTGTTAAATCTTTATATTTAACTTCTTTTAAAAGTTTAAATTTATGGTTTCTTAAAGGCTGTAACTTGAAATCTGAATATCTCAATCTTCCCATTTAATAGCCTCTACTTCTTCTATTGTTGTAGCTTGTTCTATTTTATCTTTATAATTCCATAGCTTAGCAAGTTGGGCCTGATAGTTAAAACCAAGATCTATAAGCATAGTATTAACATCATTAAGGGATAATATGTGATTAATATTGTTATAATCCCTTATAATCATCTCTGTCTGACCTGCGTTTTTAGCCAGGTCATATCCAGCTTTTAGCTTTTGTATATCTTCATATTTAGTATCCATTTTAACATTGTTAGAACAAACATAACCTTGAGACAAAACTTCTTTGAAATTATTCTCTATTTCTTGTTTTTTGTTTTGTCTAGCTTTTTCAAGCAACTCTTGATTATGTAAGTCAAGAAACTCTTGAGGTGGATTATCTTTATCATACTCTATAAAACCTTCAGGTATTTTAAAACCAGTTCCTCTGATTAATTTTCCATTATCTATTTTGTAAAAGTATTTCATTGTTTGCCTCCTAATACCGCAACATATAAAACCATATCTTGAAAACCATGGTCTGTTCCAGAATATTTATATCCTGACCTAATAGTAAAACCAGTTATTGTTTTACTTCCAGTATTTACAAATGCAGCTCTATCAACGTATGCTGAATCATCTTCTTTTAATAAATCAGTTCCAAAAACTACTACATAATTTGCATTATCCATCTCATTTTCAAAAGTAACATCATAATCACCATCACCGTTTCTAACAATGCTCGCAAAGTTGTAATTATCTAATATGGAATTGTTTACACCATCATAGGCTAAAAAAGCAGTAATCTGGTTTTTAATCCAACTATTATCTTGTTTAACAACTTCATCTGTTGCTAATTTAACAAGCGTTCCTGTTACATTTTGAACTTTTGTTGCAACAACGCTATCATCCGTATTGCTTAAATCATAATTTGCCAAATCAGATGCCTGCTTGCCGTCAACTGTATCCGCATCTAAATTACTACCTTCCCCGTCTATTAAAAGCCAATAATCTGTTTCCGTATCCGGTTGTTTACCTAAACTGTCTTGTAAACTTGCATATCTTCTGTTGTTATAAAACACCGTACAAGGATGTTTATATTCAACACTGCTATCCCATGCACCCATAACGTTTTGTGCAGCAATAGCCGCTGCGCTTGCAGTATTTACAAACTTTAACAATTCGTTAAACTGCGCAATAAAAGTATTTAATTCTTCAGCGTTTTTAGGTAATGCGTTTAAAAATTTATCCGCTGTTTCAATAAAATCAGCATCGAAGCGCCCTGCTACATCCGGCAAAGGCGTTATTGTTTGTGTTATATGTTTATCTGCCATCTTTCCTCCTTAGATTAGTCCTCTTAACGTTAAAGAACAAGTAAAATAATTTGCATTATCTATGTCTATATTAAAACTCTCATATATGCCATACAGATTTAACTCTCTGTAAATATCATCTTCACTTGCAATATAAACGCAAGGCGTTGCTCTTATTGCTGCTAAACGTCTTTTTGCGTCGTTAAAAGTAATATTTTTAAGTAGCACTTTACATTCTGTTCTATCTGCATAATTGCCCTCAACAATTATTGTGTTTCCGTTTTCGTCTGCGCTTTTTTTAGAGTAATCATCAATACTTGCACTTACTTCCTGCAAGGTTAATCCCAAATCTTGTAAATATCCTATCTGTATAACCCCAACTTTTACATTTGCTGTATGTTCTAAATATATTTTCACTTTACCAACAAACATATACGCAAACTTGACAAATATTTTATTAACAAACTCTATATCTCCGAAAAAATAATCTCCGAAACTGTTTATCCCAGTTACGCCGCTAATTTTTTGTGTGAATACAACATTGTCATCACTGTCGTAAATTTCAATTGTTCCGCTTGTAAATTCGCAGTTAATTAAAGCAAGAGAATTAGAAACTTTAATATCAAACCACATTTCCAGATTATCAGGATTTATTGTCTGTGTATTTACATATTCGTCTACGCATTTGTAAGGATTTGTAGCGCCTTCATCAAACCAATTAACACTGTTTCCAGGCTCATCGCTGTTGTCGTCAATTAAACTTTTGTAAATCCTATTGTTATAAATAACCATTTCATCCGTATTATATGTAGTGCTGCTATCCCAAGCTGGATAATCTTCTACAAACGCTGTAGAGGAAGTTAACGTGAATTTGTCTTTTGCATTTAGGAAATACATTTTATGCCTTCCTCGTCAAATTTTTGCATTAGACGAAGCATTTTTTTCTGTATAGACAACTGCGACTGTAAAATAGAATTAGTGTGCTGTATTTCTGCTATATTAATGCTTACGTTTACGTTGTTATTTGCCACCGCAAAAGCAGGAATGCTTATGTCGCTTTTGCTGATCCTTGCTTTTTCTAGACTCGCAAACAAAGAAGGAAAAGAATTTACCATCCATTTAGGTGCAACCCATTCACCTTCGTGAACTATACCAGCAACTCTTTCACCTGTGCTGTCTATATAAGTGCCGCTTCCAGTAAAACCACCTTCCGCAAATAAACCACCGAGAGCATCACCTATTCCGCCAAAAATGTCACCGACAACATCCCCCACTGCACCGACTGCATCACTCACAAAATTCCATGCGCCTGTAGCGGCATCCTGCACTAAATGTCCAGCAGCGCCAAGCACATTCCCTAATCCATTTACAATACCGCCTATTGCATCTGTTATACTCCCCATAATGCTACTTGCAGCATCAGCAATACCGCCTAAAATGCTTCCTGCAACATCAAATATTGCACTAAATATATTAGTAAGGGCGTTTAATATTCCTTTTAGTAAATTTAAAGTCATACCGAAAAAGCCGCTTACAGGACTCTTAAGCATATTAAGCAGTTTTTCTAAATAACTGTTAGTATCCTGTATTGCGTCTGCGGTATCTACCTGTGGTGCAGTTAATTCTTCAATGTTTGTATCAGGCAGCCCTACAGTAGCAAGGTTTGCAGTATTTTCTAAAATGCCTTGCAGATAATCTTCAGTGCTTTGTTCTGTAACGCCCTCTAAAGAGTTGGCAAGTAAATTTATCAAGTTTGTATTATCCCCTGCCGCGCCTTGAAACGCTTTTGCTTTATCTAAAAGAGTGTTAGCGTCTATTTGCCCTTTGTAGTATTGTTGCAAGGCTTGTGCGTATTGTTGTTGTGTGTATTCTAAGTTATAGTCACTATCCCCAGCAATTCCCCTCAGTTCCGCAACATAATCTTTTATTGTTTCGTTAGCTTCTCTTTGTTTATCTATTAAATCTGCAACTACAGATAAACTATCCTTAAATTTTTCGTTAAGAGAATCTATTGCAAGTCCGTAATTTGTAAATAGGTCCGTATTTAGCAATTCATCCGCATTACTGCTTATATTAACCGCACCTTCTACAAATCCTTTGTCCGCTTTTAATATGCTCTGTGTAAACTCTGCTAAACTGTCGCTTGTTAAAGCAGTGTATTGTCCGATATATTGCAGACTTTCAGCATATTTTTGCATTTCATATGTATTTGTCCCGGTTATTTTGTCGTAAATATTTCTATAATCATCTATGCTTTTATAAACATCTCCGGCAAAATCAATCATTTCCTTTGCAAGATTACGCATTGCTTCTTCTAATTTATTAACACCGTCAATATAGGCTTGTTGGAAATTTTTAAATCCGGTTATCTGTTCTGCCCAGTCCTGCCCTTGCATTGCGAAATTAATTCCGTCTATCATTTGTGAAACAGAATTAATCCCCATTCCAGAAGCCGCACCTAATGCCGCCCATGTAGTTCCAGCAACTTCGATTGTATCTTGTATTGCCTCTTTCCAGTCTTTTGCTTTTTTAGATAGTTCGTAATACATGCTGTTTTGAGTTTGCAGCATTTGGATATTTGCTAAGTCTGCCTGATAGTTTGTTACTTTGCTGTATCCGCTGTATCCAAACACACCGTAAGCTTCTGCCTGTAATTGTTTTGTGTAAACTTTTTGCTGTAAAGAATCTATAAGCTCAGTGTATTTATCTTTTATGCCATTATACATATCATTAAGCACTGTTTTTAATACATCAGCGCTTAATTTAACGGCTTTTATTATTACATTAATCACTTTTTTAAGTTGTTCTTCTGTTACGTTACCTGTTTCAATTCCAAATTTCTTCGCAAGTGCAAGTAATTGTCCTTCGAATGTACTTGTATCTATTGTTACTTTCGTTTGTACATTTTCTAATTTCTTGTTTTTTATCTGTTCTAACAAATCAAGAACCTCTTTTTTCCTTTTAACATCTGTAAACAACAACTCAATTTTTTGCTTCATTTCGCTATACCAAGCGTCAATTTGTTCTTTAGGCGGCAATAAAGAAATGTATTGTTGTTTTAATGTTTTTAAAAATGATTCTTGTTTAATTAAATCACCCCATAAATTGTTTACATAATCATGCAATGTGGCAAAATTGCTTTTAATTGAACTAAAATCTTTATTTGTGGGTAATAAATTATTATTTTTAGATTTTACAGGCGTCCAATCTTTTTCTATTATTTTTTTGTAGTTTTTTGTAAGCTCAATATTGAATTTTTCTGCTTCATCTCTACCTTCATGCAGAGAATTCGCCAATCCAGCTATTTCTTTTTTTAACTCATTTACTTTTTTTATATTATCAGGCAAACTGCTTTGAAAATATCCATTTATTGTGTGCATCCCTGCTTTTTTACCAAGCCAACTATTTGCAACTCTATTATATGTAGCTATCAAACCGTTTAAAGTTTTCACAGCAGGTTCAATTGCTAAAGATATAGCGGTAGCTAACCCGTAAAAAGATAATTCAATAACTTTAAGAACCAGTTTTATACCGATAAATGCGTCTTTTATAAAACCTGCACCAATTGCGATTTTTTTAAATACTTTCAAAGCAACTTCACCATTGTTTTTTACACTGTCACCAAAATTAAAAGCATTTCCAAGCCATTTATCTATCGTTTTTGCAAAAGCCAATATAGAAGGCAATAAAGAAAAACTAAACAGTTTCTTAATTCCTGCAAATTTATATTTTATATGAGCTTCGGTGTCATTTAAAGCGGCACTCATACTTGCAGCCCAATTCGGTATTAAAGCATTAAACTTTCTAGCTTCTTCAAGTAAAGCACCTAACTCTGTTTTACTCATACTGCTAATACGCAAAACATCCGCCGCACTTTTAGAAAAAATATCTTGCGCAATAGCAGTCTTTCTGAACCCATCAGGCATTTTATTTAGCCTATCTAAAATAATTAAAAAGGTTGTATTAGTATCTGTAAAATGTTTTCTTGCATATTCTGTGCTTATCCCAAGTTCTCTTAAAGCAGTAGCCGCAGCTCCTGTTCCGCTTCTTAAATAATTCGTAGTCCTTCTAATCATAGCCGACATTGCCGCTTCAAGCTTACTGATGCTTACATCCGCGTAACTTGCCGCATATTCAATGCCGCTCAATTGTTCAGCAGTCATTCCAAGCTTTTCTGCTAGTTTACCTGTGGCATCAGCCAAATTATATGTATCAACCACCATATTTTTTAATGCTTTAATACTTTCAAAAGAGGCGTATGCAGTTGCAAGTGTCAATATTGTTCTTTTAATTCTTGTTATACTGCCTTTTATGGATTTTTCAGCCTTTTCCATACCTGTAACGAGTTTAGCAGTATCGGCTTTAATATCAATTAAAACCGTTCCGACTTTATAAGCCATTATTCGCCGCTCCCAAAAACTTGTATTAAAGCATTTGCCATTTCATCTGCCTCCATTTTTGTTTCCTGAACTTTCTTTTTGTTATATTCTTCATCTTCTAAAACTATTAAAGAGCCTATTTTGCTTATAATCGCAACATAACATTTTCTTCTAAGCCCCGCCCATTTGAGCTCATCTTTTACGCTTTCATAAAGATAACCGGTCGCACCCATTGCCGAATATTCAATTCGGCATTTGGAAGCAACATTTGCCAAAACTTTTTCCCAGCTATCAAGCTTTTTATATTTCTTCTCAATTTCTTCCTGTTTTGAACTTCTTAAAAACTCAGCTATTCGCCATTTTGCTTTTTTTCAAGTTTATCTCTCTCTTTTGCAAGAACATCTAAAACTAATTTATAACCTTTAATTTCTGCTACCTCTCTTAGTTTTTCCTTATCTTCACCACCTACTAAAACATCAAACTGTCTTTTTGCAATCTCTTCGGCGTATTCGTTGGGATCTCTATTTCCAATTATTTTTTTTAATTCTTCTTCAAGTTTTTCAAGCTCTCTTTCTAGCTTTTCTTCCTCATTCAATAATTTTTCCGCTTTATCCCAATCTTCTTTTTTTTCTGCATATTCAATTTTTTTATTTATTATTGCGGACTTTCTGCTTATTTTCTCTGTCTCAGTGATGATTTTTTTTATATTCGTTAATAACTCTTTTTCTTTTTTTTCTTCATCTTTTGTAGGATAACGGAAAGTTATTTTTAATATTTCTCTTATCTTTCCATTTTCCTGTATTTTTACCTCAATAGGTACATCAAGCGTTAATAAAGCCATCTTTTATCCTTACGCAGCCGCAGTAATTACTGGAAATCCGGGTGTTTTAAGTATAAAACTTGCAAGTAAAAATCCATCTTCGTCAGGTGTAATTGTTTCGTCAGTCACTACCGCCCCTTCCCAAGTATATTTTGTTCCATTACCGCTATCAGTCACTTTATTAGGTAACTCAACTTCAAACTTTACAGTCCCGGCATTTAACACTGCATCGTGCAATGCTTTTTGTGCTCCTGTATCATCCGGATTAAGCAAAACTTTTACAGATAAATCCCCTACCTGCGCTCTACCTACCGCAATAATTACATCTTGTGTATTTAATGCGCTATATTCTTTTGTTCCTCTTGCAATTTTTATATCTCCTAATGCCTGTAAAGCACCTATATCCGTATCGTTTACTCTTACGATAATTCCTGTAGTTTGAATTGCCATTTTTACTCCTTAATGTAGAATTCAATTAAATTTCTGTAAGTTTTGGTATCATCTTCATACAAATCTTGCATTGTTATTTCTTGTGCCTCTATCTCTTGCATTAAAGAAACAACCTGTTCGCCTATCTCTTTTGCATCCTTATAACTATCTGCCCAAACATCAACTTGAAACCTCTTAACCTCTCCAAAAATACCTGTGTTTAAATTTTGTTTTTTACTTCCCGCAACAACAAAATATGTAATAGCCGGAAGTGAAACATCTTCAGATATTTTAATAGGATATACAGGCAGGTTTGTTTTTGTTAATTGAGAATAAACAGTTGCTTCAATCATTTTGCAAGCTCTTTTTCAAGTCTTTTTTTCATATATTCTTTAAAAGCCTTAATGCTTTCTTCTCCCTTATTCTCAAAAGCAGGTCTTAAAAAAGGTCGTGGTGCCACATGTCCGATTACTTTACCTTTTTTCTTTTTCCCCTTTTCTCTTAGAATATGTCCGAGTTCTATCCAATATCCATAAAATCCATCGTATTTTCCGCCTTTACGAGGGGAAATGTGATACGTTACTACTGTGCCTTTGTCTTTGCCTTTAATAACCCCTATACTTTTTCTTAAATTACCGGTTTTATAAGGCGCTAAAGCCTTTGCTTCTTGTATAATAGGTTTGGCGCTTGCTCTGATAGCTCCTTTAACAACCCTTTTTTGCACTTTTTCAGACAATTTCTTTAAATCTTTAAGCAAAGTTCCCATATCAATATTTACATCAACCATCTATTTTCTCCTGTGCCATTATTTCAAGCACTCTGTTTTTCTCAAAATAATCCCGCACAGCTTTTATGTCAAATACCCTGTCTTTAAAAAGTATCCTCATTTTAGGTTTAACCCCGCTTTTATAGCGCATTACTATTCTATGCGTCACCTGTGCTACCTCGCCTTGTGCGGCAAAATACTCTTTTGCCGTTACCGGTTTAATTTCGGCATAAGCCTTTGCAAAATCGTTCCAGTTATATTCCGCTTCTCCGAATTCGTTTTTTGTTTCGGTTCTGTCCTGTATACTTATATAGTGTCTAAGTTTGCCTATTCTCATACAAACCTCACTTTATAACTATCAAGCAAACTGTCAATAAATCTGTTAGGAAGCTCATAAGTGCTTACATCGCTTATCTGCTCCCTATTTTCATAAAGTGTTCCGATAGTTACAAAAACCCAATTTTTTATTGGGCCTGGTATTTCGCTATAGCCTGCCGTATATGTGATTTTTAAACAGTTTAAATCGTTACACTCAGTCGTGTTTTCAAACATTAGCACAGCAGGTTCGCTTTTATCGTCAAGCGTATAGTAATCAATCGCCGTATATGTACCGTTCTGTAAAACTTCAACTGCTTTTAGTTCTATAAATGGCGGTTTTGGTAACTCAATATTTATAATTTTGTCTTCATATAACTCAAAAGTCGTAAGACTTAATGCTCTATTAGTTATTTCTTCCGCTTTTTTACAAGCAGTCTGTATGAATAAATTAATAAGCCCATCTTCCGTATCGTCAGTAACTCTTAAAAAAGACTTAACATCATCTATATTAATATTATAGGCTTCTTTACTTACTATTTTCAGCTTCATTGCCCGCTTTTGTTTCTCTGTTTTTTAGTTCTTCTATAAGTTTCAGTTTCTCTTCATCATTTAAAACAACACCTGCAAGTAGCGCCTCTTTTTCTACAACTTCTGCATAAAGCCCGTTAAGCTCTGCTTCGAGCTTTTCTTTTTCAAGCTGTGCTTTTAGAAGTTTTTCCTCTTCTTCTTTTTTTCTCTGCTCTTCCTCGAGCTTTTTAATAAGTTTTTCAAACTCTTTTTTGCTTACAGGTTCTGCAAGTTTGTTTTTAATAAACCTTACAGCCTCCTTTTCGCCAAGATCTATAATCTCACCTGCACCGTGGCTTTTATCTGCTTTAGCGAGAGGGGAAAGAAGTTTAACTTTCATTTTCTACCCTTTACGCATCAGCGTTCTTAGCGATTGTAAACGCTTCATTTAATACAGGTTTTGCATCAACCCTTTTGCTTACTTTAAATCCAATAAGCCCGCTTTCAGCGTATCTTTCGGTTAGTTTTTGCATAGAGATATTGCCTCTATCTGCGATATAGTAATAACTGAAATCTCCTAAACAGATAACTTTATTGCTTGCTCCAAGTGTACTTACGAACGGATCAAGTTCAATAGGTCTTCCGAGAATTGCATCTCTCTCGCCCATAACAAGCGCCGGCGCATAAATGTAATTACCGTTGTTATCTTTTAGCTTTCTGATAGCTTTTAAGGTCTGGTCATTCATTCTCCAAGTCGCGTTTTCCCTGTAAGGCGATTTTAGAGAATAGAAAATATTAATAAGCTCGTCTGCAGCAATCGCATCAGTCGCACCGAGTGTAACGGACGCATCAAGTGCACTAGTCACCATTTAATCTGACAAGAAGACATAAAAGATGATATACTTTCTCCCAGATAAGAAGGGAGGAGTTATGAATTTACATACACAAGATAAAATAATAAAAAATAAATTGGGATTATTA
>Ga0256842_1002029_pt1 | contig 15174 bp, 14 predicted proteins | sample 4559240metaG_FD_185973 | JGI IMG/M metagenome (GOLD analysis project Ga0256842, IMG submission 185973) | Hydrothermal vent microbial communities from Guaymas Basin, Mexico - 4559-240 | ecosystem: Environmental > Aquatic > Marine > Hydrothermal vents | place: Mexico: Guaymas Basin | collected...
TTAGAGAGAATTCTGCAATAAAGTTAGTCTCCTATGAGATTGACTTTCATCGCTCCATCGTTAAACAAAATCAAATTTTAGAGAGAATTCTGCAACAAAGTTAGTCTCCTATGAGATTGACTTTCATAGCTCCATCGTTAAAAGTTAAGTAAATGATAAAGGAAATTAAGTGAGAATAAGAATAGTAAAAAAAATAATAAACACATCTATATCAATTTTAGATGATGATAGAATAGATTTGAAATGATTAATTTTTTAAATAATATAAAGAATAAAAAAATAAAATTATTGATACCATTGTTATTATTCAACATGAATATCTATGCAGATAATTTTAATGTTAATAATTTAGCAATAAATATTTAAAAAAAAATCATAAAAGATATATTAATGACCTCAACAAAAACCTCAACGAAATAAAAAAAAAGATATCCACAAATGAAGATGGAGAGATAGCTGGTAACACTATTAATAAAGTTGATATGTTGTGTAATAAACGATGATATGGTAACAGGTGGGCAAGAAAAAGGTACTCACGCAACCACTCATGCAGAAAATTTAGATGATGAAAAGAAATAAAAAAAGCAAATGAAACTATTAATAAGTCCTCTTTAGGCTAGATCAATATAAAAAATATCAAACTTTTTTGGAACCTCGAATTTATTCGTGGCTTGTGGTTTATCTATGCTAAAGTCACGAATAAATTTGCGATTCCATTTGTTATTTATATTCTTTGGACAGCCTTATCAGATACAGAAAGAGAAAAAGCACAAGCCATAATAGATGATGTGGTGGTATAAATAGTAAAGAAGCACAAGATTACATAAAAGAACAAGATCAAAAACTTATTGATGTAGGACTAGCAACAGGAGATGCAGAAACAGGAAATCTACAAAGTACAACAGGAGATACTTTTGTTAGAGCAAGGGCAGCAGCTAGTGCAAACAACTCTATATTGGATTCTAGCTTAGTTGTTGGCGATAATGTGTTTACACAACAACTTACGTCTGATGGAGAAGGTAGAACTACTATGGCTAGTGGTAATAATGTTAAACACGATGATTCTACTTCAAGAGTATCTGGTTCAAAAGTTGATATGAATACTGTGTCGTCACACAATGAAACACAAGCTCGGACAGCAGAGATAGCTAAACTATTCACAAATCCGTCAGAGGGTATAACAAAATTAATGTCTTATCCATCAGAAGCTCTAGCATCTGGATTAGAATCTCTTGGAGTTGATCCAGAAACTGCAGCAGAGTATGCCACAAATATAGTTGGATCAGCTGGTGTAGTAAGTGGACTAGCTATACTTAATGAAGCAAGAGAAACATCTGCTAATAGAATAAAAGGCAATCAAGTAGCAAAAGAGGATTTTAAATATACTACAACAGATAAAGAGGGTAATCAAGTTGAAAAAAGTGTTAAAAAAGGCGACTCTGTTAATGTTAAAAGCAATAGTGACCTAGCCGACTATTATAAAGAAAATAAAAGTCAGTTTAGAACTCAAAATGGTTCAGCTGGGGAGTTTGCTAGAAGTGCTACAAATAGTATTTTAAACACTTTTGATGCTAGTAATTCCAATAAAGTTAGTAAATCGGATAGTATAACCGATGAGAACGGCAACCCCATAGAGAAAGACAAAGGGGAGAATAGCCCCGATAGTGATAGCGATAAAAGTGTGCATGAAAATGTCCTTGATTCAGATGAGAAAATTATACAATCAAATGGCGAAAGAAGCAAGACAAAAGCACAAGTTGTAAGTAATATTAATGATGCAATGGATACTAACAAGCAACAATTTAAAGATGGTACGATTTCATTTGATCAATTTGCAGATAAGAAGGTGGAACTTCAAGACCTTAAAGATAAAGTTGGTAACAATACAATATCCACTAAAGATTTAAGAACAAGTGGTGTTGCTATACCAAAAGGTATATCTACAACAGGTAAGTACACAAAAGTTGATTTCAATAAAACTGATGCAAATAGAGCTAGTGCAGAAGCAGAAGCCAAACAAATAGAAGAGGATAAAAAAACTAAGCCTACATCTCCACCTCCACCACCTCAACAAAAACCTCAAACATTTTGGCAAAGTGTAGCTAGTTCAAGAATAGGTCAAAGATTTGGGTTAGGTGCTATGTTAGGAATGACAAGTGCAAGTGTTGCACAAGCATCTGGAATTGAAGTACCTTCTATATCATCATCTACTACTCCAACACCTCCAACAGTAGCCCCTATGGTTAAACAACCTCAACAAAGTGGAAGTAGTAGTGGAAATACTAATAGTGGTGGATATATGCAATATGCTGATGAAGCTATGGATAGTGTCGCAGTTGGGTTTAATGCTCTTACAGGATATATGGGTATGAACGAAATGAAGAATGGAACAAAAGCTACTCAAATTTTAAAAGATACTGTTGATTTTAAAGGTGCTACTAAAGGTGCTAGTGGACTTGGTAAAATGGCTATGAAGAAATTACCTTTTGTTGGACTTGCTTTAAGTGCCAAATTTGCTAGTGATAGAATGGACAAAGGCGATTATGCTGGTGCATCAATGGAAATGCTATCTGGTGCATTGTCTATGTTCCCTGGAATAGGAACTATGGGAAGTGCTGCTATTGATAATAGGTTAGCTGGTACTACTCCAATGAGTACACCTAGTTATCAATCTGTAATACCTACTTCTCCTAATCCTACTGCTTCTTATATGAAAAGTGCAACTACTGCACCAACTGTAAGTAATACGAATAATGCACCAACTGCAAGTAATGGGTTTACTAACAATAATGTTGTTGCTCAAAATGCTACTATTCAAAGTACAACTATTATTAATATTCTGTAATTCCAACTTTGATTTATTCTTTTTAAAAAAAGGGGATAAATGATTATAGAAGATTATAGAAGACGACAACTGATAATAGATAATAATAGTATATATAAAAGATTGAACTATTTATTTTCCATATACTCAACCATTCTTTGTAACTGTCCAAAATTTATATTTTCCATTGTTGTATCCATATCTTCATCTAAAAGTTGAATATCAACATAATCTTTTGATTCACTCCTATTAATATTTAAGATTATCCAATCTCTGCCATTATAATATATCTTTTTCTTTTTGTAATCATCATATTTAGGTTCTATAATAGTCTTATCTCGTCCACCAGATAAGATTATATGAAAAATAATTTCAACAACCTTACGACCTTGCTTTACCTCTTCAAAAGTAAAAAATATATCACTGTTCTTTTTTAGCTCTTTTTCTGCTATTAATAATATTCTTTTTTTAAAATCATGATACCTATAACTTGTAGGTACTGCCAATATCTCATATAATTCATCAAGTAAGTATTTTTTTTTATTTATTGATTTCCATTGGCTTAACAACATATAAATTCTTTTACTATATTCACTGTTAAATATTAACAAATATTTTAAATTACCCTTTGCAAATATTTTCAGTTGTAATAAATGAGGTTTTAATCTTTCGTTAAAATCTACAGTAAGAGTTTTTGTTTCTTTATCAAATTCTAAATAAGTAAAAAAACTATATAAGATAAGTTTTTTATCTGAGTGTATCTTAAAATCTTTTTTCATTAAATTATCAAAAAGATATTCAATATCTTTTAATTGTAATCTTTTATTTAATTTAATTTCAAGTTCTTTTAGCGTTAATGAATAATTTCTAAATTTTTCATCTTCATCTTTAATTGTTGAAATAAAAGCATAAATAAAATCCAATTCAAGTTTAGTATAAGACCCTCTAAAATGATTTAAATTATGAGATGTTTTTATAATATTTTTGTTATTCATACTAGTCCTTTTTTTATTTTCTCTTTGCTATTATAACGACTAAAAATAAATATGTTGTAGTATTGAGGGAAAAGTCGTTTTAAATACAGAATAAATGAGGGAAAAGTCGTAATAGATGAGGGAAATGTCGTAATAGATAATAACAAACTCCCATTTCAAGGGCTAAAAACAACAAAAAATGACCCCCTAAAGGCTCTTAAAGGCTATTCTTTCTTTAAAGAGTTTTATCTTGAAATATGACTTTTTCCTCATTTTAGAATTCACTAAAAAACCAACTAATTCCAAGCCCATATCTTCAGCCTAAAAATTCTATAAAATTCATCAAAAAACAGAAATAATATATGATTCTCTATCTATTCATAATTAAAAATCAACAACTCATAGTAATAAAATAGTAATTTTAAGATAGGTAGAAGAGATTATTCACTCTTTTTAGTACATTTATGTAAGGTATATAAAGAAATAGCTTCAGAGTAAAATATAGCTTACTTTTCATAAGATAGAAAATAGTGCTATTTTTAGTAGAAGTCTTATTATTTATTCTTATAATTGCTATTATTAAAAATAGTGTATTTCTTTTAATAATTTATAGAGATAAATAAAACAATATCATTACAACATTAATCTATTTTTCAAATTGTTTAGAATATTTTAAACAATTTATTTGATATTCTTCTGGAATATCATCTAGTTTTTTTATATTTTCTACATATAAATCTTGTAATATGAAATATTTATATACAAATATATAACCATTGCCCTTTAAATAAATATCATAAACATTCTGATAGATTTTTTGAGATTCTTCCTTTGATAATATTTCTTTGCTTTTAAAATAGTTTCTTCTGATCCCTTCAATTTTATCTTTAGTAGTATTTTCTTTAATAAGTAGTATTTTTATATCTAAAGCATTTATATCCTTAGCATAATTGCCATCTTTATCTACTGCTTGAAATCTATAATTGATATTGTCAATAGTGAATGTTATACTTTTATAATAACTTAAAGATTTTAATTTTGATATAAATTGAGCTAAAGAGAGATCTATATATTGACTAAAAGAAAAGTTATATTGATATACACCTTTTGTTATTTTAATTCTTTCATAGTTTAATTCAATTAAGGTCTTTAATTGAATTTCTTTAACTGCTCTTTTAACAACATATAAATGAAAATCACTTGGTTTAGAATATTTATTTTTTTCAATATTTAAATAAATTCTTAATTCATGTTCTGTAAGATTAATTTTACATAGATTAGAATGATTATTTAACTGTCTTTTTAATATTTCGTATAATGTTATAGAATGAGTATGCTTTAGAGACCGTAATTCATGTATATTTATTTTTATATATTTTTCTATTTTATGAAATGTTTTTGTTAATTTTGAATTGAATTCTATATGGATATATTGATTGTCTGCATCATCATCAAAAGGATCTTTAGGCATAATATAACCACTTATCAAACCACTCCTTGCTCTTGTTTTTTTATCCTCTATCGTTATTATTGTTTTTATTAATTTATCTAAATCACTATATAAATCATTATATTTGGTAACCTTTAGAAAATTTTCTATTTCTTTTCGTTTTACTTTTATTTTATTGCTTTCAAGAATTTCTTTATCATTTTTCAATAATTCACGAATTAAAAAATTATAAGTTTTCTTTTGATTTGCTGTTAATGAATTACTATAAACTTGTTTCACTAAATGACTAGGTTTATTTATTTGATTTTCTGGCTGCAAAAGAATTACATTAAGTTTCCGATTATTATTTTTCCAATCTTTTTGTTTCATTTTAAAATACTTCCTATATATGTAAATTAAAATATTATAATATAAAACGACGAATAAATATATTTTTATAGTTATTTATTCGTTATTTTATACCGATAAAACCTATATTTTTAGTAAGGTATGTTCGTCGTTTTTCTTGAAATCAGTAAGGTATGTTCGTCGTTTTTCTTGAAATCAGTAAGGTATGTTCGTCGTTTTTCTTAAATGAAAGACCATTAGCAACCTATTTTTAGGGATATTATGAAGGTTGCTTTTTTCGAGCTAATATGTTTTAAATAAGATTTTAAATAAGAAATAAGATTTTAAATTCCTAAATTAAATTTGAACAAATTCTAAGAAAGGTCTTGAAACTCTCTATACATCAATTTTCACTCTTTGCTTTTAATAAGATAAAGCTCTTAATTATTCTAAATGACATATATCTTTGATTTAAGTGATTTTTATAGTGTAGGTTAGTATTGGATATGGAAAATGCATAATTTTATCTTTTATGTATCTTAAAATAAGTTTCAAAGGTATATTTATAGAGTGTTTAAGAGTTTAAAAGCATTGAGTTTCTTTTTTCATAGATTTTGGTTATAACTTTTATATAATTTAAATTCCTCCTATAACTCTATAGGGGATAACAGAATAAACCTCAGCACAGAAATGAATTCAGAAAAAACACTTGCAACCAAAGTAGCAATAAAATATTTAGATAGTAACGGAGATGGCATAGTTTCCTCAGAAGAGGAAGAGGGAACAATGGAACAAGCTGTAACTGCTGCTACTATTGCTGCGGCTGGGCTAGGTTTAATGGCTATTAACGAGAGTTCCAAAAAACATGATGTAGGTACTAGCCATGTTAAAGTGAGTCCAAAAGAAATGAGCAAACTAAAACCCATAACAAATGAAAAAGGTAATCTTACTCATTATGAAAATGATGATGGAAAAAAAGTTGCTGATAAAGATGGTTGGAAGCTAGATAGTAGTGGTAAGAAAGTTCATAGAGGAATTGTTACCACTTCAGCTGTTGGTGCTGTAAAGATGGCAGATAAGGTAAAAACAAATTTATTCTCTCCAACTACTCGGAGTGACGAGTCCATAGAAAAAAGCACCGACCAACAAAACCCCCCAAGCAATGACACCGTACAACAAGATAGCAAAGATAGATCCCATAACGAACTCCTTAATTTAGATAAGAAAAGTATATCAAATAATACGGAAAGTAGCAACGATATAAAAGAAAAAATAGATAAAGTTGAAAAAATACCAAATGAAGATGTAGGAAGAAGTAAAGTATCACACATGATAGATAATGAGCTTAAAACAGCAGAGAAAGGCTCAGATAAAGAAAAAGCACTAAGACAAGCAAAAACAAGCTTAAAAGGTGGGGGGTAAAGTAAATACAGGTACATTATATCAAAGTGGCATAGGAACAAAAGAACTAACTGATGCTGGTATTTATACAAATGGAAAAAATATAGATTTTGAGGAAACAGGAAGTTATGCAAAAAAGGATAGAGTAGGTGAAGTCAAGTAGTTCTCAATCAACAAATGCAGGAGACACACTAAGTATTGGTACAACTGATGTTCCAACAAAATTAGCTGTGTTAGCATCAGATGGGAATGTTGATAATGCACAAACGAGTAAAGAGAGCGTTGAAGCTGCTAAATATGCACAAGATATAAAAAATTATACTGCTCATGTGGCTGCTGGAGCTGGAGAACTATTAGGAAGTGAAGAAATTGGTGCTGTTGCTGCGTCGGTAATAATGGCTGGAGGTGGTGCAGCAGCTATTTATAATCATAAAAGTCGTGGAGATGTTAAATTAAATAAAAAACAGTTAAGTGGTTTAAACGAGATTACAGATCCAGATAGTGGAAAAGTAACAGGCTATTCTAAAAATGGTGTTAGAGTAGCTGATGGTGGTGGTAATCTAGTTGATATAGATGGCGAGAAAGTTCAGCGTGGTAAAATTAATCAAATCGCTCGTAATATCGTAGATAAAGCAAAATTATCTACGAATAAAGTTAGGGGGATTTTCAATAAAACTGAGAATAATACCCCAGAGGAAAGCACCAGCAAACAAAACCCCAACGACCATGATAGCACTAGCCCCGATAAACAACAAAAAATTCATGAAAATGTCCTTGATTCAGATGAGAAAATTATACAATCAAATGGCGAAAGAAGCAAGACAAAAGCACAAGTTGTAAGTAATATTAATGATGCAATGGATACTAACAAGCAACAATTTAAAGATGGTAAGATTTCATCTGATCAATTTAAAGATAAGCAGGTGGAACTTAAAAACCTTAAAGATAAAGTTGGTAGCAATACAATATCCCCTAGAGATTTGAAAAATAATGGTGTAGATACTCCTAGAGGTTTATCCATGACAGATAAAGGAGGTATTGATTTCGATAAAACTGATGCAAATAGAGCTAGTGCAGAAGCACAAGCCAAACAAATAGAAGAGGATGATTATGAATATTACATCGGCACACAATAAAGCAAAATCATAAGAGATAGCTAAACTATTCATAAATCCATAATCCATTAGAGGATGTAATGGAATTAATGTTTTACCCAATAGAAGCTCTAGCAAATGGATTAGAATCTCTTGAAGTTAATTATACTGTAAATATGAAAGATAAAGTTGGTAGTGGTAAAATATCCATTAGAGATTTATCCATAATAGATAAAAGAGATATTGATTTTGATACTACTGATACTAAATCTATTATTCCAATATCTCCAACAGTAGTTCTTATTTATATAATTATGTTGAGGTAATTATTATATAAAAGTAGATGCTATTCTTTCTATTTTTATATTAATATCGTTTTATATGTTTTTACTTAATACTGTTTTATTGTTTTAGGCACTCTAACTATAACAAATTTATGACATAGAATATTGTAATATAGGGGTATATAGAAGATATAAAATACAAAATAAATCTCTAACTATAACAAATTTATGACAAACTATAACATTTGTATGACATATAATTTATTAAACTATAACAAATTTATGACAAACTATAACATTTGTATGACAAACAAATTACTTAATTATTGTCTTAACAATAACATACTACAATTGGTGTTATAGTTAAGATAAGGAAAATAATGAATAATGACTTAATAGTAAAATCGAATAAATTAATTGATGCTAAGTATAATTTATCACTACAGCAAATTAAATTTATAAATTTAATGATAAGTAAGTTAGATAAAGATGCTACTACTTTTTTTAAAATGGAATTTAAGACAGCAGAATTATTAAATACAATGAATATTGATAGACGAAATATTTCAAAGTTAAAAACTAATTTAAGTGGCTTACGTCAGAAGACTGTAATTTTAATAAATGATACTGATACTTATGCTGAATGTGGTTTTTTAAGCTACTTTAAAATTGATGGGGAAACAGGTTATACGACTATAAAATTTGAAGAAGAAATGACAAGTTTATTATTAAATTTGAAGAAGAATTTTACAAAGTTAAGTTTAGAAAAAATATTAAATTTCAATAGTGTTTACTCAATACGAATATATGAGATATTAGAAAAACATGCGTCACTATTAAAAAAATACAAAAATACAAAACTTATAAATTTTGAAATTAAATTAGATGAATTAAAAGAGATATTAATAGGAAGCTACAATATAAAAAGTAAAAAAATTGAAATACCTACATCATATAGTAATTATGGAATGTTCAAAAAGAGAGTATTAGAAACAGCTCATGCAGAGCTTAAAGCAAAAGGTGATTATTATTTTGAATATGAACCAGTTAAAACTAGTAGAAAAATCACATCAATAATATTCAAAATAATGACAAATAAAGATAAAATAAAAAAAGATTTTAAAGAGAAAAAGAAGAAAAATCTACTGAACGGAAAAGAAAAACAAGTAGCATTAGAACAGATAAGAAGAATTATAGAACGAAGTAAAGGTATTAGAGATCCACTTAAATATGAACAAGCATTATTTACAAAATATTTAAAAGGTGATTTGAATTATGATAAAGATTTACAGCAGATTAAAGACAGTATGGATAGGGAAGAACTAACTAATATTATAAAGCAATACAAAGATATAACCGAAGCCGAAGAGCAGGATAAAAAGATAGAGGATAGAAAAGAAAGAGTTGAAAAATTCAAAGCAAATCTCAAAAATGATAAAGAGTAAGTAAGGAGTTGAATAATGAATAATCTTACTAGGTTTAAACTTTACAGATGCTGTTAATATTTTTACAAGTATGGTAGTAGCTAATAAAGGTCTTCCATTAGAAAATAGAGATGGTAAGAGCTTTAAAACAACAGATTAACTCTTTAAAGACTTAGATAGTTAATGTATTCGTTATTCAGAACATCATCTTTTAAAAAGCAATATACAAATCAAATAAACTATTGTCTATAAAGTCTTAATATTAATAGAAATTGAATATAACCACTCTAAATATCAATAAAAATCTAGTTAAAATAATAAACTCTAAAACAGCCAAACAGTCCAATAATCAAAGAAATTTAACTCTAAAACCAAATATCGTAAAAAATACTAATTATAAATCCAATAACTTCTTAATTTCATCACTAGAGTAATATTCAGAGATAGCTTTGTTAATAATGTAATCCAACTTCTTTTTTTCATTTAAGCCAATAGTTTCATTTTCAAGAACAGTAGCCATAATTTTAATTCTTTTAATATTATCTAAATCTAAATTAACTCTTTTTCCTATAACTTCATTTTCTTGCATTTAATATCCTTTTATTTTTAAACTAACAATATTATACTTTTAATTAACAAAAAATACAATTAATAAAACAAAACCACTTTTTAATCAATTTTTCTCACTTTCTCAAACCTTAAAGTGATACCTTTTTTGACCCACTATACCTCTTAAATAATATACATAATTACTAATTAAGTCTATTATCATTTATTTTCAAGGCTATTTAAGTGTTATTTCTACAGAAATAGCTATTAAATTCAAAATATCTAAATTACATATTTTAACAATTTATAAAATAAATACTATATATAGATATTATTTGTAAAAAGTCTATATTTACATATCAATTAACCATTCCTTAATATTTATAATTTCAATAGTTAAATTATCATATATTTCATTTAATGTTCCATCTTCGTATATTAAGAGAATTTTAATATTCTTTAGCTTTAATTCTTCGATTACTTTAGAAAATACCCTTAACTCTCTCTTTTTTGTTTTTTCATCTTTAATTGACGATGTAACTTGAATTAGTTGAACAATTTCATTTTCTTTCTCAATTATGAAATCACATTCTAATCCATTAGAAGTTTTATAGTAATAGACTTTATATCCTCTTCTTAATAACTCTAAAAATACAACAGTTTCTAAATCATCCCCTCTTGTCTGCAGATTTGGAACACGCATAATATTAGAGAGACCAAGATCAACACTATAATATTTTTTATCATTACTATTTTGTTTCTTTAATGAATAATCAAATTTAGGTATTTCAAACAACATATATGCTTTAATAAGATATTCTAAATATGCATTTGCCATATTAAATGATATATGAAATTTATTTTTTAGTTTAGTTATGCTTTGACTTATTCCACTATTCGCAAGTAAAAATGCAGCAATCTCTTCAAGAGTTTTAAATTCTTTAAGATTATATCTGGCAACTATATCTTTTAGTAAGATAGAGTCTTTATAGGTAATAAGAAGATCTCTTTTATCTGTTATCTCATAGTCTAATACCTTTGGAAATCCACCATATTTCAAATAAGCTTCAAATTTACGATTCAATTCTATTTTTTTATCTATAAAATCTAGTTTATTCTTTAGTTGTATATTATTAAATTGAAGATACTCTTTGAAACTTAGTGGATATACATCTACTTGCAAATATCTACCACTTAAACTAGATGCTATCTCACTACTTAACATAGAAGAATTTGAACCACTAATAGTTATATTTGAAAGTTTTAGTTCATACTCTTTATTTACCCATTTTTCCCAGTTAGGTATATTTTGTATTTCATCTAAGAATATATAAGGTTTTTCATCAGGATCAAGATATTCTAAATAAATATCTTTTATTTCTTGTAGTAACTCTACAGATAAATTATTGATAAATCTAGGATCTTCTAAATTCACAAATAAAATATTTTTTATATCCACTCCATTTAATAGTAAATTTTTTATACTATTTAACATTAATATAGATTTACCACTTCTTCGAATACCTTTTATAACAAGAATCTCATTATATTTCAATAAATTACTTATTTTATTATCATAAAAACTTCTTTCTTGTGTTGGTGGTAATTCTTTATTCCAATAATTCCATTCATTTAAAATCTCAATAATTTCTGTTCTATCCAATGATAATCCTTCAAATTGTATTTTAGATGATACAATATAATTACTTATTGTGTTATTAAACAAATAAAGTAATGAATTATCCTTGTAAAAAAGTTATTTAATTTTATAGGGGGAAGGATAGGCTCTTCCAATTCTTTTTGTTAATACGAAAAGAATCAAATTTTACTCGTTAGCGAAGCGGTAGAGGAATAATTTTTAAATAAAAAGAGCGGGTAGCTCTCTCTACTTGAGGAAGTTTCAATAGCTAGTAGTGGTTGTATAGTAATATAAATAGATAATTTACATACTAAAAGTGAGATATAGCCCTAAAAATAGGTATATACAGCGGTTTCAACTTGTATACGTGACATTGACTAACTATATATGAGTGGTATATACCTAGTCAATGAGACATATATATATGAATAAATTGTTAATTGTATATAAAACTATTGACTATTAAGATTTTAATAGATATAATCATCAATAGTTTCATTGATTAAATCATCATATAGTAGTTTTTTTAATCAATAGTTTTATATATAAAAGGTAAATGAAATGGGTAAAGTAACAAATATAACAACAATATCAAAAACAAATGCCGAGACAGGAGAAATAACAGTAACAGAGAAAGAACAAACCATAAGATATGGGAAAACTTCTGATTTTGTTATGACATTTACAAAAGATTTAGGACAAATGAAACACCTATCAAAAGGCGAAATTTTGGTAATGTTTGGACTATTGCAGATTGTCAATCAAGATAATGAAGTAATACTAAATATGAGTATTAAAAAACGAATAGCTACGGAATATGACTTAAATATTAATTCTATTAATCAGCTTATATCTAATCTAGTTAAAAAGAAAATGATACTCAAAACAGAAGAAAGAGCAATATATCAGTTAAATACTTATCTTTTCGGTAAAGGGAATTGGGGAAACATTAAAAAGCAGAGAATGTATACAGAATGGGACTTTAAGAATCTAACTAAAAAAGTAATGGTAGAACAAGATTACTTAGATGAAAACGAAATTATAGACAAGCAAATTAAAGAACTAGAAGAAAAGAAAATAGCTATGTTAATTGAAAAAGAAGAAAAAAAATAAAAGTCTATTTAAAGAATAATATAGGATAAAAACCAAATCTCACTATGAAGTTTTAAAGTAGCGTATTGTTTAGTCAAAGTAAATTGTTGGATATGAAGAAAAATTTGGTGAATATTATGGGTATCGAACTTTAAGGTTTGAGTTGTTCACTCTCAAACTTTTTATTAAATATATTTAATAAATCCAATATAATCCATATTTTTTTCAATATATTTGTTATAATATTAAATATATTTAATACTTATTGGATTTAATTATGAATAAAAAGAAAATTGGACAACTGATAAAAGACAGACGAATGAAGTTAAAGATAACACAACAAACGCTATCTGATATTACAGATATTAGCACTCCTATAATTTCAGCATTAGAAAATGGAACTTCAAATATATCTTTAGATAATTTATTAGAAATAGTAGATGTTGTAGGTTTAGAGATAAGTTTAGAGATAAAAGAGCTATAAATAATATGAAAGTAGTAAGAGTTTTACAAAACAATAAAAATGTTGGATTATTAAGTAAAGAAGATAGTGGTAAATATACATTTATCTATTCAAATGAGTTTCTTAAAGATAAAGAGAGTTACCCTATCTCTGTAAATTTTCCAAAACAAAAAGAGATATTTATATCAAATCATCTATTTAGTTTTTTTAGTTCTTTATTGAGTGAAGGAGATATGAAAGATATGCAATGTAGAAATTTACAGATAGATGAAAATGATGATTTTACAAGACTTATTAAAACTACGACAAAAGATGCTATAGGTTCTATTTTGATAGAGGAGTTTGAATGAGATGTTTATCTTGCATGAAGACAACACCAAAAAATTATTGCTCTTCTTGTGTTAGAGAGTTTTTTGATGGCATTGAAGTAACTCACTTAGATTTTGATAAAAATGGTTTTATAAGGGCAAGGAATGAGTTACAAGATACAATGTCTATATCTGGTGTTCAAGATAAAATATCTTTAGGTTTTAATGATGTAGGTAAACTTTTACCAACTGAATCCAATGGAAGATATATATTAAAACCAATCCCTAATTCTAATTTCAAAAATCTAAATGATATTGCTGCTAATGAGCATTTAAGTATGCAAATTTCATCTAAAATATTTAAAATAGAGACCGCTCAAAGTGCTTTAATTAAACTAGCAGATGGAGAGTTGGCATATATTACAAAAAGATTTGATTATATCTCTCCTAAATCTGATGCTAAGTATGATCAAGAGGATTTTTGCTCTGTTCTTGATACAAATAGTCATACAGGTGGAAGGAATTATAAATATGAATCTAGTTATGAAGATATTTCAATAGCTATAGATAAATTTATTGCTGCATCAAGAATAGCACAAGAAGATTTTCTCAAAAGAGTCATTTTAAATTTTCTTCTTTCAAATGGCGATGCACATTTAAAAAACTTTTCTTTAATAAGAGATAACAAAGAGATGAAACTTTCTCCTAGCTATGATATATTAAATACTAGAATACATGTTGATGATACAGAGATGGCACTTGATTTATTAAAAGATGATGAATTTACAGATACCTATGATGCACTAGGTTTTTATTCCTATACTGATATTAAAGAGTTCTCTTTAAGGCAAGGTATAAAAGAGAAACGATTTAACAAAATTATAGATGAGATAGTTTCTTATACTCCAAAAGTAAAAATAATGGTAGAAAACTCTTTTTTAAGTGATGAAATAAAAAAGACTTATATAAATATGTATATGAATAATCTTGATAAGAAACTTCTTTATTGTTTATCATTGAAATAGGTGGAATTGTATATTCTATCTATTTCAATAATATAAGCTTTCCCTGTCTATCTTTAAATGCATGTAGAATATTGCATCTTTTTTTGTTAAAGTACATTTTTATAAAATATACTAAGAAACAAAAGTTAGTTTAAATATTTTTTATTTGTGTCCTATTCCATCTCGCTAAAAAACTCGCCATTTTAATAAAAGTATTTTAGATATTAATCTAATTAGAGCTTATTTATATATGTATTTTACTTATTTTACATTCGCAAAATAGGTCGCCATACTTTGTGATATAATTGTATCAACACAATAAAAGTAGATATATGAATTTT
>Ga0256842_1002030_pt1 | contig 15168 bp, 16 predicted proteins | sample 4559240metaG_FD_185973 | JGI IMG/M metagenome (GOLD analysis project Ga0256842, IMG submission 185973) | Hydrothermal vent microbial communities from Guaymas Basin, Mexico - 4559-240 | ecosystem: Environmental > Aquatic > Marine > Hydrothermal vents | place: Mexico: Guaymas Basin | collected...
GCCTTTGTAGAGGATATGGAGACCAAAGTAGAAGAGGTAATGACAAAGGAAAACTTGATCACTGTCCCACCAGGTACAGATCTAGAAAAGGCAAAAAAGATCCTTCATGAAAATAGGATTGAAAAGCTTTTAGTTGTAGATGAACATAATAATCTAAAAGGATTGATAACCATAAAAGACATAAACAAGATAAAAAAATATCCCAATGCATGTAAGGACAGTTTTGGTAGATTGAGGGTTGGGGCTGCTGTTGGTGTTGGAAAAGATATGGAACAAAGGGTTGCAGCACTAGTTGAGGCACAGGTAGATGTCATTGTAGTGGACTCTGCCCATGGATATAGTAAAAATGTATTGAATACAGTAAGATATATAAAAAGCACATATCCAAATGTACCTATTATTGCAGGAAATATAGCCACTTATGAGGGAGCAATGGCCTTAATTGAGGCAGGAGCAGATACTGTTAAGGTTGGTATTGGTCCTGGATCAATATGTACCACAAGGGTGATAGCTGGTGTAGGGGTTCCTCAAATTACGGCAATCATGGATGCATCAATTGCTTGTAAGCAAAAAAATAGGTGCTTAATAGCTGATGGTGGTGTGAAGTTTTCAGGCGATATTGTCAAGGCAATTGCTGCTGGTGCTGATACTGTTATGATGGGAGGTATGTTTGCTGGTACTGAAGAGAGCCCTGGTGAAACCATTATTTATCAAGGTAGAAGATATAAGATTTATAGGGGCATGGGATCATTAGATGCAATGAAAGAAGGTAGTAAGGACAGATATTTTCAAGAAAGTGCTGAGAAATTTGTGCCAGAAGGAATTGTTGGGCGAGTGCCATACAAAGGTCCAGTTGCTGAGACAGTTTTTCAATTAGTTGGAGGCCTTAGGGCAGGTATGGGATATTGTGGTTGTAAAAATATTAAAGAACTCAAGACAAAGACAAAGTTTATCCAAATAACTGAGGCAGGTTACAGGGAAAGTCATGTTCATGATGTGATTATTACAAAAGAGGCACCAAATTATCAAATTGATGTGTAAAAATATACACCATAACAAGGGATAGATTATAATGAAAGGCATGGACAAGGTAGTTATATTGGATTTTGGATCACAATATACTCAACTAATTGCCAGAAGGATAAGAGAAGCAGGAGTATATTCAGAAATCCATCAATACAATATCTCCATTGAAAGATTAAAAGAATTAAATCCAAAGGCACTGGTATTTTCTGGGGGACCTGCAAGTGTTTGTGAACAAGATGCCCCTGATATTCCAGATAAAATATTCTCCCTTAACCTCCCAATACTTGGTATATGCTATGGCATGCAACTTATTGCAAAAAAATTAAAAGGCAAAGTGAGTCCATCAAAAGATAGAGAGTATGGAAGGGCTTATTTAATTAAAGTGAAAGATTCGCCCCTTTTTAGGGATGTGTTTGACAATGAAAAACTGCAAGTCTGGATGTCACATGGGGATAAAGTGGATAAAGTGCCGTATGGATTTGATGTAATAGCAAAGACAGAAAATATTGAAGTTGCTGCAATGGAAAATAGAGAAAAAAACATTTATTGTATCCAATTTCATCCAGAGGTGGCACATACCCAAAATGGAGAAAAGATAATTAGAAACTTTTTGTTTGATATTGTTGGGTTAAAACCAACGTGGAATATGGCCTCTTTTGTTAAATCAGTTGTTGAAAAAATTCCAAAAGTAGTAGGTGATGCCAATGTGGTTTGTGGTATTAGTGGTGGAATAGATTCAACTGTTGTTGCAGTATTGCTAAATAAGGCAATAGGTAAAAAATTACATTGTATTTTTGTTGATAATGGACTATTGAGGCTCAATGAAGGTAAAGAAGTGGTGCATTATTTAACAGATCATTTTGATCTTAATTTGAAGTATATTGAGGCATCTGATCTTTTTTTATCTAGATTAAAAGGTGTAGAAGATCCAGAACAAAAGAGAAAGATAATTGGTAGGACCTTTATAGAGGTCTTTGAGAAAGAGGCAAAGTCAATTCCAAATGTAAAATTTTTAGCCCAGGGCACACTTTATCCAGATGTAATTGAAAGTGTGTCTTTTAAAGGTCCTTCTGCTGTGATAAAGAGCCATCACAATGTAGGTGGACTTCCTGAAAAAATGAATTTAAAATTGATTGAGCCTTTAAGAGAACTCTTTAAAGATGAGGTAAGAAAGGTGGCAACAGAGCTTGGAATCCCAGACTTTTTAGTTTGGAGACATCCATTCCCTGGCCCTGGGCTTGCCATTAGAATAATTGGGGAGGTTACAGAACAAAGGCTTTCAATACTCAGAAAAGCAGATAAAATTGTTGAACAAGAACTAAAGGATTCTGGGTGGTATTATAAGGTATGGCAGGGGTTTGCCGTTCTTTTGCCTTTAAAAACAGTTGGAGTTATGGGAGATGAAAGGACCTATGAACATGTGATTGCCTTGAGGATAGTGGACAGTATAGATGCAATGACTGCTGATTGGACAAGACTTCCTTCAGAACTGCTTGCAAAGATTTCTAACAGGATTATTAATGAAGTCAAAGGGGTGAATAGAGTAGTCTATGACATCTCATCAAAACCCCCAAGTACTATTGAATGGGAATAAAAAAACCGAGGGGAAAAAATGTTTGGTATAGGTACATCTGAAGTTTTGATTATACTCCTTATAGCCCTTTTGGTCTTGGGACCTTCAAAGCTTCCAGAAATTGCAAGGGCTTTGGGTAAAGGACTCGCTGAATTTAGAAAAATGTCCAGTGATGTAAAAAGAGAGCTTGATCTAGAAGTACAACTAGCTGAGATGGAAGAGCGCACAAAAAAAACTAAAAATCTACAAGATGAAATGGAAGGTGAGGAACAAAAGCAAGAATCAAAAGAGGATAAAAAAGATATCCAAGACAAATAGAAGCAATTTACTATTTTTGAAAAATATCAAGGGATAGATTTTATGAGTGAGATAACTAATCTCCCTGAAGAAGCATCAGAAAAGTTAGAAGAGCAAATTAAGATAGAAGAAGGGCACGATGACGAAGCTCACGAGATGACTCTTCTTGAACATCTTGAAGAATTGAGAAACAGGTTGGTGAAGGTTATTATTGGCATATTTTTGGGAACCTTGGCATGCGTTCCACTTTCTAGACAGCTATTTAATTATATCATGCTTCCCCTTTTTCACTCATTACCTGAAGGTTCAAAGATGATATATACCTCCCCTCATGAAGCCTTTTTTGTTTATCTAAAAACCGCATTAATATCAGGTATATTTTTGACTTTACCATTTAGTTTTTATCAAATCTGGCTATTTGTAAAACCAGGTCTTTATCCAGAAGAAAGAAAATATATAATACCCATTGCTATAAGTTCTGCACTGTTATTTATTAGTGGGGCACTTTTTGGCTATTTTGTAATCTTTCCTTATGCTTATACCTTTTTTATGAGTTTTTCTAATATTCATATAAGTCCTATGATTTCCATGAAAGAAGGGCTTTCCTTTGCCATTAGAATATTAATTGCATTTGGACTTGTCTTTGAATTACCACTTATTATCTTCTTCCTTGCCAGACTTGGACTTGTTACATCTAAAACTCTCAAAAAGTACAGAAAATATGCAATCTTGATAGCTTTTATTGTTTCAGCAATATTAACCCCGCCAGATGCGGTTACGCAGATATTAATGGCAGTTCCATTGATTATTTTATATGAAGTGGGAATATGGATAGCCTTTTTATTTGGAAAAGAGAGAAAAAAGAAAAATGCTAAAAAAGATGTTGAGTTAAAAGAAGGAGAAAATAATGATAACCCCAGTGAAGATAAAGAGACAGACCAAGGAGACAACAATTGAGATTGAATTTTTCAATGAAGGAACCGGGAAAATAGAGATTGATACCACCTTGGGATATTTAGATCATTTTTTGACTCTATTTGCCTTTTGGGGAGGATTTGATATTATTTTAAAGGCAAAAGGAGATACTCATGTGGATGCGCATCATTTAGTGGAGGATATTGGCCTTAGTTTAGGTGATGTGTTTTCAAAATCCCTTGGAGATAAAAAGGGCATAAAAAGAATGGCATGGGTCCGGGTCCCAATGGATGAAGCCTTGTGTGAGGTGGTTGTGGATTTGTCTGGAAGGCCATATCTTGTATATAACAATGACCATCTACTACCCCCTGTGTTATTTTCTGAAGAAAGAGATATATGGAGGGAATTTTTTAAATCCTTTGCTAACAAGGCGGCCATTAATCTGCACATAAACTTTATTTATGGGAAAAATGGTCATCATCTGCTTGAAGCTGCATTCAAGGCATTGGGCATTGCTTTAAAAGATGCCTGTTCAATTGAAAACAAAGAAAAAACGATGAGTACAAAGGGTATTTTAGAATGAGAAAAATTTTAATTTTTTTATTTATCTTATTAGCAGGATGTGCCCAGATAAAAGAAAAACCTTCACTCAGAATAGAAGGGAAAATAGCAATAGCGCCATTTGAAGTGCCAACAAGGCCACAAGATGTAATCTCAGGTTATTTAATAGATCCATCAATTCAAATAAAAAAAGAAATCCTTTTAGAATTAGATAATGAGCTTATGCAAAAGATTTCAAAAAGAGAAAATATACAGATTATACCCAAAAACTTTGTTGAACAATGCAAAGAAATAATAATCTATAAAGAGAAATATACATCTCTTAATCCAGTAGACAAATGGGTAAAGATAGGAAAGTGCATACCAGCTGATTATATTTTAGTTCCTCAATTGCTTTTATTTAAAGAAAGAATAGGGGGAGAGTGGGGTGTAGAGGAACCTGCTAAAGTAATAATTGCTTTTAATTTAATAGATGTAAATAACAAGACTCTTATAAAGAATTATATATTTAAAGAAAAACAACAGCCACTGCTTGAAAATATGTTGACTATAAAAAAATTTATAAAAAGGGGTGGCAAATGGGTATCTGCTATTGAGCTTGCTAAAGAAGGAATAGAGATAGGAATTAAGGAGATAGGATTATGATTTTGTATCCAGCAATTGATATAAAAGATGGAAAATGTGTAAGGCTTAGACAGGGTAGATTTGATGACGTTACTGTGTTTTCAGAAAACCCTGTGGATATGGCAAAATATTGGGAGGATCAAGGGGCAAAATACCTACACATTGTTGACTTAGATGGGGCATTTGAAGGTAGGCCTAAAAATATAGATTTGGTCTCAAAAATATGTAACTCAGTAGATATTCCTGTACAACTTGGCGGTGGAATAAGGAGCTTTGAAATTGCAAGAGAATACATTAATGCAGGGGTTGAGAGACTCATTATTGGGACTTTGTTTATAGAGGATCTAGAACTTTTTAAAAAGATATGTAAAGCCTTCCCTGGAAAAATTTGTGTATCTTTAGATGTTGATAAAGGAAAGATTAAATCAAGGGGATGGGTGGAAGATACAGGCAGAAACATTACATCTGTGTTAAATGATATAGAAAATAGTGGTGCAAGCGTGATTATTTATACTGATATCTCAAAGGATGGAATGCAGACTGGTGTGGATCCCACAGATGTGGAAAATTTTTTAAAATTGACTTGTCTTCCTGTAATATATGCTGGAGGGATTAGAGATTTTGATGATATTGTAGCACTTTATCCTTTAGCAAAAAAAGGACTTGTAGGTATTATCACAGGAAGGGCAATTTATGAAAATACCCTTGATTTTAAAAAGGCCAATAATTGGCTAATAAACAAAAATTTAGATAAATAAAATAAGTGCAATAATTGTAAGACAAATACCAAGTATATTTTTAAAAGTAATTTTTTCTTTAAAAAAGATTGAAGATAAAAAAATAGCCAAAACAAAGTGCATACCATTTATAGTTGCTACAATGGACAAAGGACCAGATGATAAAGCCATTAGATAAAAATAAAAACCAAATATATTGAGTATTCCCATACAGATTCCTATGATAGTTGATATAACTATTTTGTTATTTGAAGAGTTGTGTTTTATATTAAATAGCCAAAAACCTAAAAACAAAAATATTGTAGAAAATATATAAGAGATGAAAATAAAGACTAATTTATCCACATAGATTGATCCATATTTACAAAAAATTGATGATGCTGCACCACAAATAAGGGCAACAGTTGCCCACAGAAAACCAACATTAAAACTCTTGCTTGCAACTTTTGGAGACTGAAACTGGTAGCTCATAATAAAAAGATTAATAAAAGAGAGAACAATTCCTAGAAATTGAGAGAGAGTTATTGTTTCGTGTAAAACAAAGAATGAATACAAAACAACCAGTAAGATATTCATTCGAATATATGGATAGACCAGTGGGGAAGGAGAGTATTTTAAAGCATTTATATGAGCTATAGTTGCACAAGAAAAGGTAAGACTGTTGAAAAAACTAAGGAAAATTGTTATAGAATCAATCTTTATTGATGTTTTTGTAAAAAATATATATAGACCACTCAAGATTGCCACTGTTAACATGAAGACAAATGTTGTAAAGAGAGAAGATAGATGGAGTTTTGCTGCTATATTATAAAAAAAGCGTTGAATTCCAATGAATAAAAATGCCAAAAGCGCATATATAGTCCAGCTCATTGTTCTTTTTTAAATAAAAAACATATATTTTGCAATATAATAAAAGGGCCAAAAATATGATTAAAATACTTGCATTTGGCAATAGTTTAACAGAAGGTTTTGGTTTAACAAGGGAACATAGCTTTGCATCGCAACTTGAAAGAAGATTAATAGATATGGGTTATGATGTAAAAGTGATAAATGCTGGGCTCTCAGGAGATACTACCTTTGGTGGAGTGAGAAGACTGGGTTTTTATTTAAGTGAGATGCCAGACTTAGTAATCTTAGAACTTGGAATAAATGACGGATTTTTAGAATACCCTATAGAAGATATAAAAAACAATCTTGAAAAAATGATCAAGGATATTCAAAAAATTGGTGCTGAGATATTGCTTGTTGGAACTAAGATCCCTAAGATTTTCGATGAAATTGATGATAATTATTGCAGAGAATTTGAAAATATTTTTAATGGGATTGCAGAAAAATATAACCTGGAGCTTTCCCACGATTTTTTAGGAGGTATTGCAGGAAATGAGAAATTAACCCTTCCTGATGGGGTACACCCCAATGAAAAGGGTGTTAGGCTCATGGTGGATAAGGTCATTGATAATGTTATAAAGATATTAAAAAAAATAGGAGCAAGGTGACATAAAATGAAAACAGGAATCTTTGGAATGGCACAAAGTGGCAAAAGTGAGCTATATATGGCCTTGGCAGGTCCTGAGGCCATAAATTTTCAAAGGACTACAGTTAAGGTAAAGGAACCAAGGTTGTATCCTCTAGCAGAGATATTTAAGCCTAAAAAGATCACTTTTACAGAGATAGAGTATCAGGAGATAAAAGGCGGGGGTAATCAAAGTCTGGGCAATAAGGTCTTAAATGAGATAAGACCAATGGATTGTTTAGTGGCTGTTATAGATTGCTTTTCTGGCCTAAGGGATCCCAACGTCCAGGTGCAAAACATTGAGAGTGATTTGATTATTTCTGATTTGGCTGTTATTGAAAAAAGGCTTGAAAGGATAGATACTGATAAAAAAAAGGATAAAAATTTAGTAAATCCAAAAGAGGAAGAGTTACTAATCCTTGCAAAGGAGCTACTTGAAAAAGAGATACCCCTCAGAGTCAATGAAGAGATCTGTGAGGCCCAGGAACTTAAAGGGTTTCAATTTTTATCTGCAAAGCCAATTCTATATGTTTATAATGTATCTGAAAATGAATTGGGGAAATTTAGTGAAAAAAAAGAGGATAAAAAGGTAGAAATAGAGGTTTGTGCAAAATTAGAGAGGGAGCTTAGGGAAATAGAAGATGAAGAGGAAAGGAAGGAATATTTGAAAGAGATGGGATTAGAAGAATCTGCACTGGACAAAGTTATTTCAGCCACATATAATTTACTTGGATTGATCACATTTTTAACTGCTGGTGAAAAAGAAGTTAGGGCCTGGACAATCAAAAAAGGATCTACAGCACAGGAGGCAGCAGGCGTAATACATTCTGATATTCAAAGGGGATTTATCAGGGCAGAGGTATTGTCTTGGGAGGATTTTGAAAAAACAAGGGATTTTAAAAAGGCAAAAGAGTTAGGATTGCTTAGGCTAGAAGGTAAAGATTATATTGTACAGGATGGGGATATAATTACATTTAGATTCAATGTGTGATAAGCTTTAAAAAAGGAGGAGTATTGCATGGAGTGGATGGATATAATAAAAAATAGAAGGAGTATAAGGAAATTTGAAGAAAGGGAAGTTGAACAAGAAAAGATTGATACACTTTTAGAATCTGTAAGATGGGCACAATCCTGGGCAAATACTCAATGTTGGGAAGTGGTTGTGGTCAAGGACCAAGAAATGAAGGAAAAATTACAGGCATGTGTTCCAAATAATAATCCATCTTATTTAGCAATTGTGAAGGCACCTGTGCTTTTTGTATTTGTGGCCAAGCTGAACCAATCAGGATATTATAAAGGAGTTGTTACCACGAAATTTGGGGATTGGTTTATGTTTGATATAGGTGTAGCAAATCAAAATTTTTGTTTAACTGCCCATGCCCTGGGTTTAGGGGGAGTTGTTGTTGGACTTTTTGATCACAATAAGGCCAAAGAGATATTAGGTGTACCAGAAGGCTATGAAGTAGTAACAATGGTTCCTGTGGGATATCCTGCGCAAAATCCCAAAGCACCTAAAAGAAAAGAAATCTCTGATTATGTACACTTTGATAAATTTTAAAAAATTCACATCTATTAAAAAAGGGCCACTCAAAGTGGCCCTTTTTGTCTAATCGCCTTACGTGTTGTTTGACAAAGAGCATATCAAAACATACACTATTTGAATGGCAACACTTTTTGCAACTTTTTTAAGCAATACATTCAACAACTTCAATCTCAAAAGTAAGCTCTTTACCTGCAAGGGGATGGTTAGCATCAAGTACTACCATTTCATCATTCATATCAGTAACTCTAACAAGTACCTGATTGTTTTCTGGGGTAGTAAGCTGAAGCATCATGCCAATCTCTGGATTAATGTGCTGGGGGATTTGATCTCTTGGCACCTCTATCTTTGCCATTTCGTTATATTCCCCATAAGCATCTTGTGGGGCTATGGTAACTCTTTTGGTTTCACCAACTGCCATTCCCACAACTGCATTCTCAAAACCAGGGATAACTTCATTGTTGCCAACAGTAAACTCAAGGGGGTCACTATCATATGATGAATCAAAGAGAGTACCATCTTGTAAATAGCCCCTATAATGAACCTTGACCTTGTTTCCTTTTTGAACTTCGCTCATAAAAAACCTCCTAAAAATGTATGTTATAAAGGACAACTTTAACTAAATTAAAACAAAAATGCAAACAAAAAAAGGAGAAAACATGAAAAAAATTCAATTTTTTTTAATTTTAATAATTATTTTAATATGTTGTCTTGCTGGATATTATTTTTTCTTTTTAGATAAGGTATCTCCTGATATTAAAATACTTAATGGTAGATATATAGGGGGTCACAATAATGCATTATCTGTTGTTGTAACTGATGATAGATCTTTAATTAAAAAAGTAGATATACTTATTAAACAAAATAAAAAAGAGAAAAATATCGTGTTTAAAGATAATAATAGTACTAGAGTTGAATATAAGATAAATTTAAAAGAAATGGGATTTTCAGATGGAAAGTTATCTATTTGTATAAGTGCGTGGGATAGGTCATTAAATAACTTTGGTACAGGAAATATTAAACAGATAGAAAAAGAATTTATACTTGATACTACTCCACCTTCGATTTATGTCAAGACACATAGACATAATCTGAAGATAGGGGGATCTGGTGTTGCAGGTTATTTTGTTTCAGAACCAGTTAAAAAAACAGGTATTGAGGTAGGGGGATATTTGTTCCCTGCATATAAATACAACAAAGAAGATTATATCTGCTTTTTTTCTATTCCATATTGGATACAAGATAGAAAAATAACCCCCTGGATTGTAGCAATTGATTATGCAGGAAATACACAGAAAATTCCATTAAATGCTTATATTAAAAAAACAAAATTTCCCTCAACATCTATAAATATATCTGATAAGTTTTTGATTACAAAAATGGCACAATTTCAAAATGAATATCCATCTCTTAAGCCTTTGGAGATCTTTTTGAAGGTAAACAGGGAGCTGAGGAAAAAAAATAGAGAAAAATTAAAGGAAATAGGGCTTGAAACAGAACCCAAAATATTATTTAAAGGGGCATTTTTGAGACTTCCAAATTCAGCAAGAAAAGAGGCCTTTGGGGTCAGACGAAGTTACTTTTATAAAGGGGAAAAAATTGATGAACAGACACATCTAGGAATCGATCTTGCTTCAATTGCAAGGGCTGAGGTTCCTGCAGCAAATTCAGGTAAAGTTGTATTTGCTGGATGGTTTGGCATATACGGTAATACTGTAATTATAGATCACGGGTTCGGAGTTCAATCTTTGTATGGACATTTGTCTTATTTAGGTGTAAAAAAAGGCCAATTTGTTAACAAGGGTGATATCATTGGAAGGACTGGGGCAAGTGGGTTGGCAGGTGGAGATCACCTTCACTTTGGTATTTTAATCAGTGGCATACCTGTTGATCCAGTAGAGTGGTGGGACAAAAATTGGATAAAAAATAATATTATTTATAATCTAAAAACCCTATCTAGAGAGTAGAAAATAAGAGTGATTAACACTCTTTATATTGTATCAAGGAATGAGTTTGTTGAATATTCTAAATGTTTTTTATGAACCAAAAGAGTTGGAGGTAATAGTATGTTTGAGATTGTTAAACGACAAGAGATGGCTCAAGGGTCAGTGGTATTAAATGAGATAAATGCCCCGTTGATTGCCAAAAAGGCAAAACCAGGACAATTTGTGATCTTACGAGGACATGAAAAAGGAGAAAGAATTCCATTAACCATGGCTGATACTGATCCTGAAAAGGGTACAATTACTATTATTTATCAGGTAGTGGGAAAAACTACTGCTCTTTTTAAGACACTAAAGGAAGGAGACAGATACTTAGATATTATTGGACCCCTTGGAAAACCTACAGACATTGAAAAGGTGGATGGAGATGTTGTATGTGTTGGTGGTGGTACAGGAGTTGCAGTTCTTCATCCAATAACAAGGGCTTTTAAACAGGCAGGGAATCATGTAATTGCAATAATTGGTGCGAGGACAAAGGATCTCTTAATATTAGAAGATAAAATGAAAGCTGCATCACATGAACTTCATGTATGTACAGATGATGGATCATATGGCCATCATGGATTTGTGACAGATGTACTAAAGGAGTTACTTAATTCCAAAAATGTAAAATTGGTAGTGGCTATTGGACCTGTTCCAATGATGAAGTTTGTATGTAATATAACCAAGGAACATAATGTAAAGACATTGGTAAGTTTGAATCCAATAATGGTTGATGGAACAGGTATGTGTGGATGTTGCAGGGTAACTGTTGGAGGAAAAACCAAGTTTGCATGTGTTGACGGTCCTGAATTTGATGGTCATCAAGTGGATTTTGATGAACTAACACAAAGGCTTAGATCATATCTTGAACAGGAAAAGCAATCTTATGAATTATTCAAAACAAAATTAAATGCATAACCTATTAAAATTGAAAAGGAGAAATAACATGGCAAAAAAGGAAACACTTCCCCGTACTCCAATGCCAGAGCAAAAACCAGAGGTAAGAAAAAGAAATTTTGATGAAGTACCTTTAGGATATACCCCAGAAATGGCAATGAAAGAGGCCTCTAGGTGTCTTCAGTGCAAAAAACCTTCATGTGTAGAAGGATGTCCAGTTCAGGTGGATATTCCTGGATTTATAAGATATATAAAAGAAGGGGACTTTGCAAAGGCCATTAGAAAAATCTGGGAGAAAAACAGTCTTCCTGCAATATGTGGTAGGGTCTGCCCACAAGAAATGCAATGTGAAGGTCACTGTATTTTAGGTAAAAAAGGCCAACCTATAGCTATTGGAAATTTAGAGAGGTTCGCAGCTGATTATGAAAGGGAACATGGCACAGGAGAGTTGCCACCTAAAGCACCTCCAACAGGGAAAAAGGTGGCAATTATTGGATCTGGCCCATCAGGACTCACAGTAGCAGGTGATCTCATCTTAAAAGGACATGAAGTCACAGTTTTTGAGGCTTTTCATAAAGGTGGTGGTGTATTGGTATATGGTATTCCTGAATTTAGGCTTCCTAAAGACATTGTTGCTGCAGAACTAAAAAATCTTGAAAGATTAGGTGTAAAATTCGTATATAATTGTGTTGTTGGTAAGACTATTACCATTGATGAACTTTTTGAGCAGGGTTATGATGCAGTCTTTATTGGGGTTGGCGCAGGACTTCCAAGATTTTTAAATATTCCTGGAGAAAATTTAGTGGGTATTTACTCAGCTAATGAATATCTGACTCGTGCAAACCTTATGAAGGCTTATCTATTCCCAGAATACGATACACCAATAGCTAGGGGTAAAAATGTAGTAGTAATTGGTGCTGGAAATGTGGCAATGGATGCTGCAAGAACTGCCATGAGGCTTGGTGCTGAAAGTGTAAAGATTGTATATCGTAGGTCAAGAGAAGAGATGCCTGCAAGAAAGGCAGAGATACACCATGCAGAAGAAGAAGGTATAGAATTTCATCTATTAACTAATCCCATTGAATTTTTAGGAGATGAAAATGGTAAAGTTAGGGGAATGAGGTGTATAAAAATGGAACTTGGAGAGCCTGATGAGTCTGGTAGAAGGAGACCTGTGCCAATAGAAGGTTCAGAATTTGAAATGGAATGCGATTTAGTGGTTATAGCTGTGGGCGCAAGTGCAAATCCAGTATTGACAAAAGCCACTGAAGGTTTGGAACTTAATAAGAGGGGCTATATTGTAGCTGATCCTGAAACTGGAAAGACAAAAAAGAAAGGTATATGGGCAGGTGGAGATATAGTTACTGGACAGGCAACAGTTATTCTCGCAGCAGGTGCTGGTCGTAAGGCCTCTAACTCAATTCATAAATATCTCACATGGGGCTGGTAATAATGCAGATAGGGAAAGGGGGAATAAAAGTCCCCTTTCCATTTTGCTTTTTAGATACTATCTTTCTTTCCACTGAGGTGGTCTTTTGTTTAAAAATGCATCGATGCCCTCTTTGGCATCTTCTGTGGAGCACAGCCTGGCAAAGACCTCATTCATGTATTTAAATGCCCTATAATAGTCCATATCTTCAGCTACATAGTATGCACTTTTTGCCAATTGTAATGCAATTGGGCTTTTTTGTGCTAGCTCATACGCCCATTTTTTCGTCTTTTCTTCTAATGTAGATGGTTCAACAACCCTATTTATAAGTCCAATTGCCTTTGCCTCCTCAGCACCAATTACATCACCAGTAAGTAATAATTCTAAGGCCCGTTTTCTTCCAACAGATCTCATCACAGCAACCACTGGCCCAACACAATTTAGTCCAACATTTATTGCAGTGAGACCAAATTTACTCTTATTGGACGCAATCGCAAGGTCACATGCAGCGACAAGACCACATCCATTTGCCACAGCAGCACCATTGACCTGAGCTATGACAGGCTTTTTCATTTGACTAATAAATACCAAAGGCTCTTCCATGGCCTCAACCCACTGCCTATATTCCAAAGTTGATTTATCTTTTAATCCAGATACATCTATACCAGCACAAAATGCACGGCCTGAACCTTTTAAAATAATCACCCTTACCTTGGAATCATTGTCCATCTTCTTTAAGGCATCCTTTAATTCAGTCGCCAGGGTGTACGTAAATGTGTTTAATTGTTCTGGTCTGTTCAAGGTAATGTAACCAACATAATTTTGATCAACCTCAGTAATTATTTCTTTATATGACATCATCCCACCTCCTAATATATTTTTTGGTTTAACTGTGTAAGATTATTACAAAAAAAAAGATTTTTTACAAGAAAAATGTTTAATGAAAGTTAAAAACTAAGTTACCTTATAATACTTTTAAGCATATTGACATGACTAATTAATGGTGTTAAATTTTTAATAACGCCCATTTAACCTGGCTATTTTATCAAAATTAATATGTTTAGATAAAAATAAAATTATATATAAATGGAATAAAGAGGCTGAAAATGTATTAGAAATTCCTTCAGAAAAGGCAATAGGTGAAGATATAATGAACTTAGATTTAAATTGGAATATCGATAAAATAAAAGAAGATCTCATTAATATAAAAGATAAACCTATACATTTAGATGAAATTAACTTTATAGATAAAAATTTTAATGTAAAAAAACTTGCATTTACAAGCTATCCAATTATTAATAAAAATGAGTTAAATGGATATTTACTATTAAGAAAGGATATAACACAAAAGAAGATTATGGAATCCCAAATGCTACATTTTCAGAAACTAGAGGCAATTGGAGAACTCACAGCTGGAATTGCACATGAAATTAACACTTCTATACAATATGTTTATGGAAATTTGGGCTATATCAAAGATACAATTATCAGTGTGTTAAACTTGGTTTCTGATTATAAAAAATTAGTTACTCAATCTGTTGAACAAGTATCTTTGAGTAATGAATTGATTGATAAAATAAACCAAAAGGAACAAGAATTAGATATAGACTTTTTAATGGATGATTTGCCCAATGCATTGGATGAAAATATACAAGGCCTTGAAAGGGTTATTAAGATAGTAAGATCCATGAGAAAATTTTCTCATTCTGGTAATCAAGAAGATAACTTTTTTGATATTAATGAATCCATTAAGGATACAATAGAGATTTCTAGAAATGTGTGGAAATATCACTCTGATATAAATCTAGAATTAGATCAAAATATTCCCCATGTTTATGGTAATGCGGATGAAATAAATCAGGTACTGTTAAATATAATAGTAAATGCAGCCCATGCAATTACAGAAAAAATTGCTTCAATGACTCTGCAACAAAAAGGACAAATAACTTGCTCTCATCAAAGAATTGCTTAAAACCAAATACTCCTCTTTTGGATTTAAAACTTCTGAACTTAAGAATGCTCTATCCAACTACTTCCGAAATTCCTCTCAAATTCGCTATGAATTGAAAAA
>Ga0256842_1002031_pt1 | contig 15168 bp, 17 predicted proteins | sample 4559240metaG_FD_185973 | JGI IMG/M metagenome (GOLD analysis project Ga0256842, IMG submission 185973) | Hydrothermal vent microbial communities from Guaymas Basin, Mexico - 4559-240 | ecosystem: Environmental > Aquatic > Marine > Hydrothermal vents | place: Mexico: Guaymas Basin | collected...
ACTCTTTATCTACAATGATAAAAAAACTATATAAAATATTAACACAAATAAAAAAGAAGTAACTGAAAATTCTCTAAAGCAGATAGAATCAATAGCATCATCAATCCTAGCAATGACTGGAAGGGTCACAATGTTAGGAATCTCAAGATGGAATGATGCCATTAGCTATAAAACTATAAAGAGATTTTTTGACAATAAACTGAATTGGTTAAGTATAAATTATCAGATAATTAAACCAAAACTTGGCGAAAATATAATTTTAGTGGCAGATGAAAGTACAATTAGCAAGTTTCTAAAATATAGTGTAAATGATATTAAATCTCTCTTCAGAACAGAGAAATATACTAGAGAAGTATTAAAATTATATGGGGAAAAAGTGGATGATATTTTAATTAATGAGGCAATTTGGAGAGTTTCGGCATTTTCGATGATTCATGGAGATGTGGCTTGATGATTTTGGGTTTTTTTGGCTAAGGTGTTGCTATCTCTATACTATTATTAAACCAACTTTCAAATATATCATAACTTATAGCTTTTTTAATAGATAAAAACTTTTTTAACTCTTTATCTCTAATTTTGCTAAAACTATAAGTTGGTATTCCCTCATTATTTAACCCTTTAAGTTCTCTAATCTCTTTTTCTAATTGTTCTATTCTTTCTAATTCGCTCATCTTCACTCCTTGTTAGTCACATCTTTAATTCCAACTCAAAACTAAAAATAATAAATTAGATTAATTATATTATAAAATCAGTAATTAAATCGTTTGTTAAAAGAGACTTCTGTATAATACAATTAAAAAAGGTATATTATGGCAAAGATATTTACAGACCATAAGGATAGATGGCTTACAGGGATTGGACTTTTAATGCTTGTTGGTTTTATAGGGTGGATTGACAACTTTTTTACAATGTGGTTATTTTTGGGAGTAGTTTATATTATTGCATTTTATGAAGCTATGCAACTGTTTAGATTGGCGTCTTCTTCTATGTATTTTTGGGCTGTTGCACTTTGGTTAATTGCATATTTTTATCCAAATCCAGATGATCTATTCTTTTTGATAGCTATAATATTTGGTTCTCTTGTTGCCTTTACGAAAAACTTTAATCCACGACTTTTATTACCATTCTTATATCCAGCTAGTGGAGTTTTATTCTTTTTGGTAATATATCAAGATTATGGAATAGAGGCTATGGTTTGGCTTTTAGTTGTTGTAGCTATGACAGATGTTGGAGCATTTTTTACAGGTAAGGCTATTGGTTCTCATCAATTTTGTGCAACATCTCCAAATAAAACTTGGGAAGGTGTAATTGGTGGTGTGTTATTTGCAACTATTGCTGGTACTTATGCAGGTTTATTTATGATTGAATGGTATTTGTCTTTTCTAATCAGTTTTCTTGTTGCTGTATCATCTATATATGGAGACCTTTTTGAAAGTTTTTTAAAACGAAGAGCAGGAGTTAAAGATAGTGGAGATATTTTGCCTGGGCATGGTGGAGTGCTTGATAGAATAGATGGTTATCTTTTTGGTGCAATTGTAATGGTGATTTTGCTTAGAGCAATTAATTAGATTATGAATAATAGCATCGTCTTACTTGGTTCTACTGGTTCTATTGGAGTTAATACTCTTCTTATCGCCTCTAAATATACTTATAAAGTAGAGGCTCTTGTGGCTGGTGATAATATTGAATTACTTAACAAACAAATAGAGATATATAAGCCAAAATTTGTAGGAATTAGAGATGAAAAAAAGGCTTATTTAGTAAATCATAATGATATTTATATAGGTAATAATGGTATAGAAGAGATTATAGAAAAATCTCAAAGTAAAACAGTAGTAAATGCGTTAGTTGGTTACGCAGGAGTTTTACCTACCATTAAAGCAATTAAAATGGATAAAAAAATAGCACTTGCAAACAAAGAATCTCTTGTGGTTGCAGGGGAATTTATAGATACAACAAATATCACTCCAATAGATAGCGAACATTTTGGACTATGGTATCTATTAGATAAAAAACCTCTTAAAAAATTGATTATTACAGCAAGTGGTGGAGCATTTAGAGATTGGGATATAGATAAAATGAAAGATGCCAAATTTAGTGATGCACTAAAACATCCAAATTGGTCAATGGGTAATAAAATCACAATTGATAGTGCTACAATGACAAATAAACTATTTGAACTTTTAGAGGCTAAATGGCTTTTTAATAGCAGAAATATAGATGCAATCATAGAAAAAAAATCAATAATTCATGCTTTAGTTGAGTTTAAAGATGGTTCTACAACTGCTCATTTTGCAGGGGTTGATATGAAACTTCCAATTGCTTATGCACTTAATCAAAAAGTTGAAGATGAGATATTGGCTCATATTGATTTACTTAAAATGGGTGCAATAGAGTTTAAAGAGATAGAAGAAGAGAGATACCCAATATGGCAAATCAAAGATGATATTCTAGCAAATCCCCATTTAGGAGTTGTGGTAAATGCTTCTAATGAAGAGGCTATAAAATTATTTTCACAAGAAAAATGTAAGTTTTTTGAGATGAGTGATATAATATTAGATTGTTATCAAAAATTTGATAAGATTAAGGCGAATAATATAGAAGATATAATCTTAATAGATAAAGAGGTGAGAGAGTATATAAGGCTTGATAAATGATTAAGCCTATTTTAGTTTTTTTTCTTATTTTAACAAACCAAACTATCGCTAAAGATGATTTTATATCTGATTATGAATATGGTGAGATGTTGTATAATAATCCAAGAGGGATAAGCTGTACTAGTTGCCATGGAGATTATGCACAAGGTAAAAAAATAGTTGAATATCATAATACAAATGGTAAAAGAGTGATTGTAAAAGGTAATGATATACGTAATATTAGCCTTGAAAAATTACATAAAAGTTTAAATAAAAATCATAAAATTATGCCACGATATTATCTTGCAAATAAAGAGGTAATGGCTATTTATAAATATATTAAAGAGAAAAACCGTAGACTTAAAACTCCAAAAGTTGTAATTGAAGATGAGACCACACTAATATATCATGGTGATGGTCTCGAAAAAAATATAGATTATGTTAGATAATAATTATATTTTCTGGTTGAATCTGTTTTTCAACCTCTTGCATATCAAATTTATTATTTAATAATTCTTTCATATCATCAAATAGTGGTGCAATAAATTGCATCTTTTTACCTGTTGATGGGTGGATTAAATATAGTATATAAGCATGAAGTTGAACACGATTATTTTTATCTCTTTTATCGCTAAATCCATAAAGTTCATCACCAATAATATGTCTTCCTAAGTGAGCAAGATGAACTCTGATTTGATGTGTTCTACCTGTGTATAATTTTGCCGAGATGAGTTCTCTTTTATCAATTTTTGACAATGATAATTTTCTAAATAAACTTTTTGCCTCTTTACCATTATTAAGAACAGTCATTTTTAATCTATTTGCTTGACTTCTTCCTATTGGTTGATTCACAACTATATTATCTTTTAACGGGCAATCAATTATTGCAAGATAATATCTTCCCATACTTTTATCTTGAAGTTGTTCACTTAATTTTTGATGTGCTGTATTATTTTTAGCAACAACCAAAGCACCAGTGGTTTCTTTATCTATCCTATGTACAATTCCATGTCTCTCTTCTCCTGAAATAGTAGATAGTGAAATTCCTTTGTGAATCAACCAATCTACAAGAGTTGCTTCTTTAACACTTGGAGCTGGATGAATTATAACTCCACTTGGTTTATTTACCACCAAAATATCATCATCTTCATATAAAATCTCTACATCAAAGTTCACATCTAATGCTTCTTTTTTTGTAGCTTCTTTAAATTCATACTTAATAGTATCATCAATTTTTATCTTATAGCTAGACTTACTAATAGTTTTACCATTAACTTTTACTAACTCATCACAAATAAGCTTATCAACTTGATTTCTACTCTGGTTAATCTCTTTAGATAAGATTTTATCTAACCTTCCACTCTCACTAGATGTAAAACTTTGCATATTATCTTCTTAATTTTATAGAAATTTTACAATTTAGATTTGAAATACCAACTTAATTAATGAACTTATAAGTATAATATTATTATAATGCAATTATAACTTTAGAATATATATATTACAATATAAAATATATAACTACAATCTACAAAAAATAAACCTACCTAAAATATAAGAGGACTTAATGAGCGAAAATAAAAAAATGAATGCAAATCACAATACTAGAAAAAATAGAACACATATACCAGTTGAAGGGCATAAAATAGAAGAGCTTCAAAATAGACCACTATCTGAGTTAGTAATAATAGCTAAAGAATTAAAAGTAGAGAATCCAAATGAATTTCAAAGAAAAGATTTAATATTTGAGATTTTAAAAAATCAGGTTTCTCAAGGTGGATTTATTCTATTTACAGGTATTTTAGAAGTTATGCATGATGGTTATGGATTTTTGCGTTCAGTTGATGGTAATTTTGCAAACTCAAGAAATGATACTTATGTAAGTGCAACACAAATTAGAAGATTTTCTTTAAGAAATGGTGATATTGTAACTGGACAAGTTCGTTCTCCAAAAGATCAAGAGAAATATTATGCACTTTTAAAAATAGAAGCAATCAATTATCTTGCACCTGAGAAATCAAAGCAAAGACCACTTTTTGAAAATTTAACACCACTTTATCCAACAGAAAAGTTAAAACTTGAATATGAACAAATGAGATTAACAGGAAGAACACTTGACCTATTTACTCCAATAGGAAAAGGTCAAAGAGCATTAGTTGTAGCACCTCCACGAACTGGTAAAACAGAACTTTTAAAAGAGTTAGCTCATGGAATTACAGCAAATAATCCTGATGCTTCGTTGATGGTTTTACTTGTTGATGAGAGACCTGAAGAGGTTACAGATATGCAAAGATCAGTAAAAGGTGAAGTTTATAGCTCTACATTTGATCTTCCTGCTCAAAACCATGTAAGAACTGCTGAGATGGTAATAGAAAAAGCAAAAAGAAGAGTAGAACTTGGTATGGATGTTATAATTTTATTGGATTCTATCACAAGATTAGCAAGAGCATATAATACAGTAACACCTAGTTCAGGAAAAGTTTTAAGTGGTGGTGTTGATGCAAATGCTTTACATAAACCAAAAAGATTTTTTGGAGCAGCAAGAAATATAGAAGATGGTGGAAGCCTTACAATCATTGCAACTGCTTTAGTTGATACTGGAAGTAAAATGGATGAAGTTATTTTTGAAGAGTTTAAAGGTACAGGTAATTCAGAAGTGATTCTAAATCGTAATGTATCTGAAAGAAGAATTTATCCTGCTATTGATGTTACAAAATCAGGAACAAGAAAAGAGGAGCTATTAAGTGATGCTGTAACTCTTCAAAGAGTGTGGGCATTAAGAAATGCTATGCAAAATATGGAAGAGATTGAAGCTCTTAAATTCCTATTTAGCAAAATGAAAAAAACAAAAACAAACGAAGAATTCTTATCTTTAATGAACAGTAATTAATATTTTTATTAACAAATAAAGTTAAAGATGAGAGTAGGTGTATTTGATAGTGGTGCTGGTGGTCTCAGTGTTGTAAAGGCTCTTTTAGAAGAGGGTCTATTTGAAGAGATTATATATTATGGAGACACAGCTAGAGTTCCTTATGGTACAAAAGATAATAATACTATAGTCAGATACTCTCTTGAAGCAATTGAATTTTTTAATAATTTTAATATAGATTTACTGATAACTGCTTGTAATACAGTAAGTGCTTATGCATTACCTCAAATGCGTAAGCAAAGTTATTATGATATAATTGGTGTTATTGCTTCAGGTATAGAGGCTCTTGAAAATAGAGGTCTAACAAAAAATTCTAATATACTTATTATCGCTACAAAATCAACAATCACATCACAAAGGTATCAAAAAGAGATAAAAGAATTGGGATATAATAATATATCGGCAATTGCCACAGGATTATTTGTTCCAATTGTGGAAGAGGGTCTCTTTGAAGGTAAAATCTTGGATGAGGTTATGGAGTATTATTTTAAAGATTTAAAAACTCCAGATGCAATAATTCTAGGATGTACACACTTTCCATTAATATCAAATGCAATCTCTAATTATTTTAATAACACTCCCATACTTATACACTCTGGTGAAGCTATAGTTCAACATCTTAAAAGCAAATTTAATATTAAAAACTCTTTTAAAGAGACCAAACTTAATATCTATGCTTCTGATAATGTAGATGGTTTACGAAAAATTGCGAATAGTTGGTTATCTTAAAACTTTAGAAGCTATTGTTGTGTTTAGAAAATAGGATTTAATTATTTTCTTATTGTTTTGGAGGTGAATATTTTTAAGATTAGTTGGTGTAGCTTATGAATTCTTAATCTCATCTGATTTATATCCTCATTTAAATCTTTGGTATAAGTTTAATAACTTATTTTTTATCTTATTGGTTTATTATTGGACTAAATGCCTTGGTTCCTACACTTATGATATTACCTATTTTTAGGCTCTTTGCCTCATTAGTACTTACCACCACTTCAACTAACTGTTGTCCAATAGAGATAATAGCAATATAAATTACATCAACTTTAATTATATCTAAAAGTTCACCCTCAAAAGAAAACTTTTGACTTCCATTAGTTTTAAGTAAAACTTTTTTTGCATCTCCATCATCTATAATTTTACCTTGATTTAACACTATCACACGGTTGCTAAGTCTATAAATTTCACTAGGGTCATGACTAACCATAATTGTAGTTGTTTTAAACTCTTTATGAAGTGTTAGTATCTCATTTTGTAATTTTGTTCTCATTGCAGGGTCAAGTGCAGAAAGAGGTTCATCCATCAATAAAAGTTTTGGTTTATTCATTAAAGCTCTACACAAACTTACTCTTTGTTTTTGTCCACCACTAAGAGAATTAGGCAATCTATTTTTTAATTGACTTAGTTCTGTAATTTTTAATAAATAATTAGCTAACTCTCTATCTTTTTTAACAAATAATAAATTATTTTCTACACTCATATTAGAAAATAGTGCATAATCTTGAAATACAAATCCTATCTCTCTTTTTTGAGGAGCTAAGATTTTTTTATTATCAAGCCAAATTTTATCATTAATTTTAATCACTCCACTAGCATCTTCTAGCCCTGCTAATATCCTAAGTAAAGTTGTTTTACCACTGCCACTAAGTCCAGTTAAAGCTACAAAATCACCCTGAGCTATCTTAAGATTTATCTTTAAATTCATCTCTCCATTAGAGCCATATAATTTTTTATTTATATCTATTTTGAGCATTAGATTACCCCTAGTTATTTAAGTTAAAGAAAAAGATTAAAATATTTTTTTGAAATATGGTGATCACGATTGGACTTGAACCAACGACTTCCACCATGTCAAGGTGGCACTCTACCACTGAGTTACGCGATCTTTTTAAATAGAACAGAATTTTAGCCAAAAATTACTTATATTTTGTATAATATTCATAAAGGGATATAAAACTTATGAAATATCTCAATATTAATGATAGAAAAAAAATACTTTAAATGATATCAGAACAGATGTAAATCCGATGAGATTAAGAATTCATAAACCACACCAACCAACGACTCAAATTCATTAAATCCTCTCTTTCCAGAAGTATGCACAATAGCTCGTTTACTTCCATTATTATCAGATTGTATTTAGATTAAAGTATGTTTTAGAGTAGATAATACACTATATGAAGCTAAAAATTTAGGCAGAAATAGAGTGCGTATAAATAATGATAAATTAAACTTTAAAAGATATAATTAAAAAAGGAGAGTAGGATGGTCATACAACTAAATATAGAAGATGAAAGATTAGCTGGAAAAATTTCTGAGTATATAGATGCAAAACATAAAGCAGTCAATGAATTAATGATTGAAGCATTAGAAAACTTTTTTAGTACAACTAAATCACCACTAAACTATCAAGTTGAAGATATAGATAAAAACTCATCGGTTATTGATTTTGGATTGAATGATGAGGTAGAGGATATAAAGCTATTTCAAGATATTGATGATGTTGAAAGTTATTCTCAAGAGTTACGAAATAATGCTTGGAAATAAAAAAGGTTTTGATAAAATTAAGTAGTTTTTAAATGGCACAAAAATATTAAATAGCGTTAAAAATATTATCAGTAAAGGAGATATAGTATGAAATTTTTAATTCAAGAAAATGAAAGTCTTTACCTAGAGTTTAAATATGAATGGTATTGGAAAAATAATGAGAAGGGAACGGTAAAACAATGGGGTGAATTTTTAAAAGATTTTGTTGCATTAGTAAATTGCTATATTGATTATGTGGATAGTACTAAATATTTGATAATTGGAATAGACGAGAATGAGACTACTTTAGAAAAAAGAATTATAGATACTAGGGATTTTAACTTAGATATTTTACAAGAAAAAATTCTAAATAATTTAAATAAATACTTTCGTTCAGAAGATTTAGATAGTTGTGATTACTCTAATTTTACATTAAAATATTATTCATTTGAAAGTAAACAAATTTTAGTAATAGAAATCAAACCAACAAAAAGTCTTTTAATTTTAAAAAAAGATTTACAAGATAAAAATAGAACTGAAAAAGAAAATAATGTATTTATTAGAGGATTAAAATCAAATAATGAGCCTGAAGTTTTAAATGCTTCACCTGAAATTTTAGAAGAACTAAAGAAAAAAATAAAGAATTACAAAACTGTATTAGAAAAAGAAGAGAAAAAAGAAAAGAGTATAGAAAAAACAGTTAATTTATATGTTCAAAATAGGCAAGGTTTTTCATTGGGAAATCCTACAAAAGAAAAAAATTGGAAAGAGAATATTTTATATGAAATATTTCCTGTAAAATCTGACATTTCTAATATTGATTTTATTTATATTTATGATAAAACAAGCCAACAAAAAACTTATGATCATTTAAAAGAAAAAAATCTTTTAGATAAAGAAGCTCAAAGATGGATATTAATTGATAATGGTTTGAATAAAGATTTAGAAGGAATAAAAAGAAAATTTGAAGCAAAAAAAATATATTCTTTAGATGAATTTGCATTAAAACATTTATATGGAGATTATCTAACTGACTCTATATATCATGATGGAAATTTTAAGAAGCAAAAACAGATACAAAACTTTATTGAACCATATACTACAGATATTAAAAATCAAAAAAATGCATTAACTATTTTATCTGAATGGTTTGATACACCACTTAAACCATTAATGGTTATCAAAGGTTCAGGAGGTATAGGAAAAACTACATTAGTAAGATATTTTTTGGATAAATTATTTACAGAAAATAAAAAAGATAACATACAATCTAAAATACTTTTTATTGATTCAAAAGAAATTATTAATGAAATTTCAAAACAAGGTAAAGTTAATAATGTATATGACTTTTATGAAGCATTAGCAAAAACAAAAGAACTTTCTAAAAGATTTAATAAAGAGTTATTAGAACTATCAATAGATAATGGTAATTTACTTATTGTACTAGATGGAATTGATGAAGTTATTGCAAAACTAGGTAATAATTTTGATATTGAGAACTTTATTAAAACAATTTATAGTCATTACTCTATGGGAAATGAAAAAAGTAAAATAATAATCACTTGTAGAGATTATTTTTGGGATAGTAAAATAAATACTATACATAATATTAATAAATTAGAATTAAAAGCATTTAATTTGGAACTAACAAAAAAATTATTTTTAAAAGAGTTTGAAAATAATTCTAAAGCATTTAAAAAATGTATAACTTATGCAGAAGAATTTGCATTATCTTCTAATAGTGAAAAAGAAGAGGGTATATACCTCCCTTACATATTAGATGTAATTATGGATATGGTTAAACAACAAAAAGAGCTAGGAAGTATTAATAAGCAAGATATTACTAGTAATTTACTTAATCTAGAAATCACTAATGATTATTTTGTAGGTAGAATTTGTAATAGAGAAATTCAAAAACTTAGTAATTTAGAAATAGATTTTCAATTAAAATTTTTTATGAATTTGGCTCTTAATTTTAATGGTGCTTGTAATGGAAAAAGTATAGAAGATTTATTTAATGATACTGATATACAAGTAACAGAAAAATTAATTGAAATATTCAAAGGACATCCTTTGATTTCTTATCAAAATGAAACACTTTCTTTTAGATATGATTTTTTTAGAGAATATTTTTTAAATTTATATATAAGTGATTTTTTTATAAAAAAATATCCTGAAAAAATATCTGATAAACTAAAAAAAATTATAAATGAATATATTAGGTATGATAATAGTTTTACTAAATATATTTGTAATAGAATTAATTTTAATGATGACTTTAAAATATTTATTATGGAACTAATTGACATATTTATCAAAAATTTAAAATCTACGGAGAATATAGAGTCAAGAGAGTTAATATCATCTATGATTATTTTATCATTAGTTGCATTAAGAGAATCTAACTTAAAAAATGATATAGAAACAAGAACATTATTATTAAGTGAAATCTTACCAGATAATTTAGAATACTTAACCTTAATAAATCTTTTTGGTGAGACTTCTGAAAATCCTATATTTGATTTTAAAAATCAAGAAATCAACAATGCTTGGTTTGATAACTATCAATATTTTTGGGAATGTAATATTAATAATACAAAATTTTATAAGAGTACTTTTAAACATTTAAATCCACGAGATGGAATAAATATAGCAAAGATAGATAAAGATTTATTTAATGACTGTAATACCCTAGGAATAGAAAGTTTATTAAATAAAAATAATGCAGAAAATAATGATAAAGAAGACAAAATTAAAATTAAAATTATAAAAATTTTTAAAGTTTTTGAGCAAGGTGGTACATTTAAACATCAAAAAATAGATAATGTTAGAAGTAAAACAGAAACTAAAATTCTTGATGTATTAATAAAGAATAAAGTAATTACACCTTATATAAACCCTAAAAAACCAACAATGCAACAATATAAAGTAAGTGATAATTATTATGATTTTATAAAAATACTTGACCAAAGTGGTACAAGTGTAGAGATGGAGAAAATATTAAAAATGTTTAAAAAATAAGGTGTATGAAGAAAAACCTCAAATAGAATATACAAAGGAATACAAAATATGAACAATAAAAAAGATTTTGAAAAAAAACTAAAAATATACTATTATAAAATAAAAGGAACAAAAAATGCAAACTATAACACTACCTCAAATACAGATAGATAACTCAATTCTAGTCTCTCTAAAATCTTCTAGTGAAGAGTTGGCTTATAAGATGAAACTTTATACAGCTATTACTCTGTATCAAAAAAGACAACTCTCTCTTGGTAAGTCTGCTCAATTCTTGAATATGGATAGATTGAGCTTTATAGAACTACTTAGGCAAGATAATATACCAATATTTGACTATTCAGATAGAGAGATGAGTGAAGTTTTTGATGATGCTGATGATTTGGTGGATATTCTCAAATGATAGTGGTATCAAATGCTACACCCATTATTTCATTAGCTTCCATTGGAAAAATAGATATATTAAAACATTTTTTTGATAAAGTTTATATACCACAAGCTGTTTATGATGAGATAAAATCAAAAAAGGCGTTCGGTTACCAAGAGATTGATGATGATTTTTTTCAGGTAGAGCATATCAAAGATGAATTTGCACAAAATATACTCTTGAATGATTTGGATTTGGGAGAGGCACAAACCATTGTTTTAGCTAAAGAGATAAGTGCTGATATTGTTTTGATAGATGAAACTATTGGTTATAATCTTGCTAAATCACAAAAGTTAAATGTCAAGAGAACTTTATCTTTTTTGATAGCTTCAAAGAAAAAAGGTTATATTCATGAAGTTAGACCTTTACTTGATGAGATGATTGAAAAGGGACGGTGGATTAGTCGCAAAGTTTATAGAGATGTTTTAAACTTTTGTGACGAATAACGAATGTCAAGAAGTTTTTTTATGACTAAGAATCTACAATCAAACAACAAAGTCAAAAAATGAAAATATTCGTACCTCCAATAAAATCACAAGGGATTAAAACAAAATTAGTGCCTTGGATAAAAGATATAGTGCCAAAAGAGATTAAGGGTAGATGGATTGAGCCATTTATGGGAACTGGAGTGGTGGCTTTTAATATTCGTCCTGATAGAGCTATACTTTGTGATAGCAATCCTCATCTGATTAATTTTTATAATGCTATTAAAGATGGGAGTATTAACCCAAATATAGTAAGAGCTTTTTTGGAAGAGGAGGGTAATAAACTACTAACTATTGAAGATTATTATTATGAAGTTAGGAAACGGTTTAATGAAAAGCATAACCCTTTGGATTTCTTATTTATTAATAGGGCTGGGTTTAATGGAATGATACGATTTAATAAAAAAGGTGGGCATAATGTACCTTTTTGTAAGAAGCCAAATCGTTTTGCCAAATCTTATGTGACTAAAATTGTAAATCAAGTGGATAATATAGATAAAATTATTAGAAGTAGTGATTATCTGTTTATATATCAAGACTTTAGAGAGACTATAAAAATGGCAAATAAAGATGATGTTATCTATTGTAACCCTCCATATATTGATAGATATGTGGATTATTATAATGGTTGGAATGAGGATGATGAGAATAGTTTAAATGCGTTGTTAGATAGTTTTGAGGGTAAGTTTATCTTATCTACTTGGCATAGTAATAAATATAGAGATAATGAGTATCTTAAAACTATTTGGAAAAAATTTAATTTATTAATGAGGGAACATTTTTACCATTTAGGAGGGAGTGAGAATAATAGAAACTCTATGCTTGAAGCGTTGATATTAAATCATAAACCACCTATAATTGAGGATAAAAAAGTCTTTGTCCAACAATCATTATTTTAATTTTAAATATTTTTAGTTAGAGTGCTAAATTTCTGTCAATAGGTAATTTAAATTTTAGGAAGGGAATTAAAAACGAGTACTATGTATATTTCGGGTAGATTTAGTGTTGCTTCTCTTATGAGGCTTGTTTTGGCTTATTCTATTTATAAGGGTGGAAAGCTATTAAATATTAATAAAAAAAGGAAAATTAAAAATGTTAGATAATAAAATTGAAGATATAACGAAAAAAATAAAGCTATTAGAGGCAGAACTAGAAGAGGAGTTTAGAAACAAACATAAAGAATTTTTTTATACAATAGAAAATAAGAAAATTAAATTTCAAGAAAATATTATAAAAGAGGGAAAAATGACTGTGATACATTCAATAAAATATTTAGCATCTTTTCCCATAGCTACGATTTTAACTATTCCTTTTATTTGGGCTATGATGATACCTGCATTATTAGCTGATATATTAGTAACAATTTATCAATTTGTATGTTTTCCTATATATAAAATACCAAAAGTAAAAAGAAAAGATTATGTAATAATAGATAGATATAATTTATTTTATTTAGATGGTATTGAAAAAATAAATTGTTGGTATTGTGAATATTTTAACGGTGTTATTGCTTATGTAAGAGAGATAAGTGCAAGAACTGAGCAGTTTTGGTGTCCAATAAAACATTCACAGCCACCAAAAGAGAAACACTCGAGATATGATAATTTTTTTGATTATGGTGATTATCTGAAATATAGAGAAGAGTTGGAAAAGAGAAGAACAAATTTTGAAGATATTGAGGTTAAATAGATGCTCAAAAAATCTAAAATTATATAAGGAGAAAAAGTGAATAATCGAAAAACTATATCATTAGTTCTAGGAAGTGGAGGGGCTAGAGGTTATGCCCATATTGGCGTGATTAATGAGCTTGAAAAACAAGGCTACAAGATAGAGTCAATAGCAGGTTCGTCTATGGGTGCATTGATTGGTGGACTTTATGCTACGGATAAACTTCAAGAGTTTGAAGAGTGGGTTTTAAGTCTTGATTATTATGAGATATTTAAGCTTATTAGTTTCTCTTCAAAAAGTGGAGGTATTGTAGATGCTCAAAAGGTTTTTGATAAATTAAAGGTATTGATGGGTGATATTCAGATAGAGGATTTACCCATCAAATATAGAGCAGTAGCTACCGATTTGAATACTCAAAAAGAGGTTCTGTTTGAAAAAGGAAGCTTGATAGATGCTATTAGAGCTTCGGTTGGTATCCCTACCATCTTTGCACCTATTTTAAAAGATGAGATGATACTTATAGATGGAGGAGTGCTAAATCCATTGCCTATAAATAGTGTGTTAGATGATGATACAGATTTGACCATTGCTGTTAATTTGGATGCTAATATTCCAAACCATTATAATATAATAATTCCTGATAAACAAAAGAGCAGAGAGGAGTTGCTTTATGAAAAGTTTGGTCGTTTGATGGATAAAGCACAAGCGATGCTTCCTCCTGATTTGCTTAATATTATCAATGAGACTATGGCAAAAAGAGGTAAAAAGAGTAAAGAGAATGAGTTTAAAAGACAAGATATTTTTTTCATATTGAGTAAAACTTTAGATACTGCCCAAAGTGTACTATCACTCTACTCAATGCAAAAACAAAAAGCTGATATAGTGATAGATATACCACGAGATAGTTGTGAGTTTTATGAGTTTACTAAAGCTTATGAGATGATAGAGATTGGGAAGATGGCGACAAAAGAGAAGTTATAGAAAAAATATTTCCATTGTGCCTCTTAAGTAACAGACAAACATTCTAAAATCTTATATACTTTGAATATTGGATATAAAAATTCAAAATAAAAGATTAAAAAAAAGTAACTAATCATCCCTAAATACTAAAAAATACTTTCCCCTGAAATGATTTGAACCATCCTGATATTTTAACTTTCACTTTTAGGAATGGTCTCTTAATTTATAAGCCAAGCAAAGTTGTTCGCTATTTGCAACAAGTGGGTTATAACCGACATTCATCACCCCTCTAAACTTAAACTAATATAAAACAACTAATCATAAAACTCTTCATAATCATCCCCTAAGCACTCCAAAATAATCTTATGATTTTCATTAAAATAGTCCAATTGAGCCCCTCCTTCAAATAAAATTAAAACCACAGAGAAAAAATATTGAAAAACCCATCTCATAGTAGGATTTGATATTGGTTTTCCCTTCTGATTTGGAAAAGTTAGGTGATTTTTCTTCATATTTTTGCGA
>Ga0256842_1002032_pt1 | contig 15167 bp, 11 predicted proteins | sample 4559240metaG_FD_185973 | JGI IMG/M metagenome (GOLD analysis project Ga0256842, IMG submission 185973) | Hydrothermal vent microbial communities from Guaymas Basin, Mexico - 4559-240 | ecosystem: Environmental > Aquatic > Marine > Hydrothermal vents | place: Mexico: Guaymas Basin | collected...
AATTAGTGTAATTTATTTATTTAGGAATGTCAAGGACAGCTTCAACCCATAAATGGTTTTACGCTGAATTTGCAGCCAAAGTCTGCAAATTAGAAATTTTAATCTGTGGAACAGTTTAAAAATTGTAGAGGGTTATAAACTCCCTATTTTCACCTTTTGAAAAAAATTATGTTACAAATATCTGATTTTGATCAAGCTTCGCAAAATTATTATTTTCAAGACTATCTTTTTCAATAGTATATCTTAAGGGCTTAAAATTATGTAATATTTTTTTTAATTCATTATAAACTTCTTCATTTGAATAAAAATCATTATCTTTTCCTAACTTTAAATTAATATATTGAATTAATAAATCACTTGTTACCGTCTTGTTTACAGCTTGGAGTGCAAAATTTAAATCTAAAGGGCTATACTCTATCATCTTTTTCTTTAATAAGGCTTTTCCAAAAAAATACAATACTTCATTTGAAATTTTATATTTTCCAATATCTGCATATTTAACATTAATAATTTCAATATGATTAGAGTCATACTTTATAAAATCTTCAAAAGCATTATTAGAGCAATGAATCTTTCCTCCAATATAATTAATTCTTCCTAACTCATACTCATTTTTTTTAGCTTTTGTTGAGGAAAATACAATATCAAGAGATAAAAAATCAAAATCTCCATCTTTTTTATTTGTAAAAATCATATTTATATAATAAAAACCTGGATTTTCCGGTAATAAAAGAATATTTTTATCTTTTTTTATAAACAACTTATTATCAAGTTTAAATATACCTTCACTAATTTCCAACTCTTCATCTACTATATTTAATTCAAAACCCTTTATTATTCCATCACTATAATCATATAAAAAAGTATTAAAGGCATCTATAGGATAATCTCTAACTTCCTCAAGCAACTCCCTCGTTAAAACATTACCTTTTATAAATTTAGGAAATTTATTATTAATCACATTTTCTCCTATAATATTTAGTTTTTATCAAATCTATAAAACTTATTTTCACCCAAATACATATTATTTTTAAATTTTTTAATATTCAAAATATGAAATCCATAATTTTCCATATCCACATAAAAAATAAAATTACTGTCTCCATTATTTAATTCATCAATATGTAATTTTTGGTTTATAGGATAAATTTTATTTAACTCACTTACATCTATTTCCTTATATTCTTTAATGTTTATTTTATGCTCAAACTTTTTTACTATATTATTATCTGAATCTCTAAGCGTAATAAAAAGGTTTCTTGTTCCTATAGAGGTTATAATATTTCCTATTGCTTCTTTTGGTTCAAGTTTATGATTTATTAAAATAAGCTCTTCTCCTCTGTAATTTTTAGTTGTAACACTAAATGGAATTGGAGCATTAGTCTCTAACTTTATTGGGTCTATTAAACCATTGTCAATATCATTAAAATAATCTATAGTTCCACGCAAGCAACCAAGTTTTAACTCAAGATATTCCTTTTCTTTTCGTATAGTTTTTTTATTATTATAACTTAAGGCCCTACCTGGAATATATTCTTTTAAAGATTCTCTAAATAAATCAATTCTGCATGACTGACCAGATAGTTTTATAATTTTATAATTTCTTAAACTATCATTTTCATACATTTTACCTAGTAATCTTTTAATAATATTATAAATATCTCCTCTGATTAATTGATTAATTTCCCTAATAGTAAATATAATATCAGGAAAATTCTTTTCTTTGACCTTTACCAATTCGTTATTATTATAATATGATAAAGACCACTTACTTAATAAAATAACATTCAAATCTATATTATGACTTTCATTTGAAATATTATCATAAAATTTATTTCTTTGTATTGAATTATTTTTATAAAACTGTTTTTTCATTTCTTCTGCTAATTCCCAAAGAAAATGGTAATTATTTAAAACCATATTAAATTCTCTTTGGCTCTTATTTTTATAATTATTATAATTAGTAGGTATTATTTCTTCACAGTAATTATATTCTTTAATTAAATTTTCATATAACTTATCTACCCCTCCATCACTGTCAACAATTCCAAAAATATCTTCATTTGGAGGAATAAAATCATCAATTTTTATTCCATGATTCCCCTTGTAAAAACTAGAATAAAGAACTTTCATATATTGCATAATTCTTTCAGTAATTTTATCTCCACCGAAATCAAAAGAACTACTATTCAAACCACTACTTACTATATTTAGTTTATAATAATGGTAATTATCGGTTTTTTTAAACTCACAGCCTGCCAAATCAGTTGTTCCTCCACCACTATCAATAACAACAGCTTTATATGTTTTATCAGGCTCTAAATTATCCCAATTACTTTTTATAGTATTATATAATGATGCAAATCCTTCGTCTATACTATCGTTATTATTTTTAATATTATAGTTCTCAGATAAAATTTCTTTATAATATCTTAAATAATGGCTTTTTAAATTTATTGGAGTTGTTAAATGTAAATTTTTAAATTTACATTTAAATTGCTGACTTGCAATTTCAATAATATACTCTAAATAATCTTTTAATATTACTTTTCTTTTAACTTTTCTTTCATTTCCGTTAATATCAAAAATATATTCTTCTGCATTAATATCACTTAACCAGTTTTTTATAGATCTAAAAATCTTTCCTTTAGGTGAATAATCTTCTTCTTTTATCTTTTTTACTGCATCATAACCAAATAAATACTCTATTTTATCATTCTGGCAGTTTTTAATATAAACAGTTGTTGGTAATATTTCAATATGCTCTATAGAAAACTCATTTTGTTTTTTAAATTTAACAAAATTAATTTCATTTAATTTAATAGTTTTATTCAATACAGCGAGGTTATCAGATGATATATAAGGAACATATTCATCAGGCAAGTAAATTCCCACAGAAGAGTTTGATGTACCAAAATCAAGACAAAGTAATTCGTCAGTATATTCTAAATCCCTAACTTTTAAATTAACATTAATTCTAAATAATTGCTTATTTTCTACAGAAATAAAATAAAGATAATAGTTTTTATTTAACCGATTTTTTAAATTAAAATCATTTTTATCTGCTAGTAAATAATACTCATCTTCAATATTTTCCAAATTAAAATATCCCAAGTATTTATCATCAGCATCAACTAAAATAGAATAGTTTTTAATTAATTTATTTGTAAATACCTTATAGTTATCAAGATAAGTAATATCAATATCATTATAAAATATTATTTCACTCGTAATTTGAATTACTTCATTATTTTTATCCAAATTAACGATATTATCTTTATTTTTTATAAGCTCTAAAAACTCCTTAATATTAAACTCTTTTCCTTTTGGAATATATTCTTCTTTTTTTTCATCTTTTGGCACAAATTCTTTCTTAATTTCTTCTTTAAATTTAATTACCGCTATAATATCAGCAATATGTTTTTCTTTATTAGGGCTTTGAATAAAACTATAAGCACCTAAATCAAAGAAAGCTAACATAGTATTTAAATCTCTATAGTTAACACTTCTAAGAACTCTTGTTAATCCTAATTTTGTTGGATTCTTTTTTAAAAACATTAACTGTGTTTCTGTTAAATGAGTATCAAAAACTCTTATAAACTCCTCTATTGAAGTTTTCCCCTTTGCAATATACATAAACCTCCTTTGTTAGTCAAAACTATAAAATATATTTTGTCCTTCATATATTTTATTATTATATTTTTTAATATTTAAAATATAAAATCCATACTTTTCCATATCAATGTAAGCAATAAAATTACTAGCTTTATCAGGTAATAAATTAATATGTTCTTCTTCATTTATTACAGAATATTTTTTCACTAAATCATTTACTAACATTTCATTATATTCATCAATATCTACATCATGTTGTAGTCTTTTTATTTCTTTACCCGTGAAATCACTAAAAATCAATTCAATATTATTTGTCCCCACAGGTTTAAAAATATTTCTAATCATTAAGTTTTCATCATGCTCTTTCCCCACTAAAATAATGTTATTATTTTTATGAATAGTGCTTACCGTTAATGGAATAATATTATTATTTTCTATTTTTACAGGATCTATTTCTCCACTATCACAATCTTTAAAATAATTAATTGCTCCTCTTACACAACTTAATTTTAATTCAAGATAATCCTTTTCTGTATCAACTTCCTGTTCTTCATCGCTATTAAAACTCAAGGCTCTTCCAGGTATATATTCTTTTAATGATTCTTTAAATAAATCAATTTTACATGATTGACCTGATAATTTTATTATATTAAAATTAGATAATTCTTTATTTTCATACATTTTACCAAGTAATTTCCTTACTATATTATAAATATCACCTTTAATTAATTTATTTATTTCTCTAATCGTAAAAGCTATATTTGGAAAACTCTTTTCTTTAACTTTTACTAATTCATCATTTTTATAATAAGATAAAGACCATTTATTTATAGAAATAACATTCAAATCAGGCTCTACTTCGGAGTTTATATCATCAGACATAAATTTATTTCTTTGAATTGAAGTTTTAATATAAAACTGTTTTTTCATCTCTTCTGCAAGCTCCCATAAAAAATAATAATTATTTAAAACCATATTATACTCTTTATTGGATTTATTTTTATAATTTTTATAATCAGTAGGAATAATTTCTTCACAAGCTTTATATTCATCAGTAAATTTTTGATATAAATAATCCACACCTTTTTTTGGGTTATCAACTATACTAAATATATCCCATTTTGAAGGAATAAAGTCATCTATATTGATAATATTTTTACTATTTTCACCATTTGAATAATAATTAGAATAAACAACTTTCATATATTGCATTATTCTCATTGTTATACTATCGCCACCAAAATTACTATCACTATCAGAAGCCGAGGCCTCTATTATCATTTTATAGCCCAAATCATTTTCTTCTCTTTTAAATTTACAACTCGCCAAATCAGTAGTTCCACCACCACTATCAATAATCAAAGCATGGTAATCAGTATCTATTTTCCAATCATCCCATTTTGTTTTTATTGTATTATATAATGACGCAAATCCCTCATCTACACTATCATCATTAGTTTTTATATTATAATTGTTTCCTAATATTTCACTATAATATTTAATATACTGAGATTTTAATTTAATCGGAGCTGTAAAGTGAAGATTTTTAAATTTACATTTAAATTGTTGCTTTGCACTATCTATAATATATTCTAAATAATCTTTTAAAATTGTTTTTCTTTCGATTTTTTGGATATATCCACTAGAATCATAAATTTCTTCTATTTCATTTATATTTTTAAGCCATGTTTTTAAAGACCTTAAAACCTTTCCTTTAGGGGAGTAGTTTTCTTCTTTTATCTTATTTATAGCGTCATATCCAAAAAGATATTTTATATTATTTTTATCTTTACAATCTTCAATATACATTACAGAGGGAGTTATTTCTATATAATTATTTATCTCCTTTTCCTTATTTATAAATTTAACAAAATTAATTTCATTTAATAAAACATTTTTATTTAAAACCACTGGATTCGAACTATTGATGTCTTTAATATAATTTCCATGTAGATAAGTTCCTACAGAAGTATTTGATGTTCCGAAATCAATACACAATAAAGACTTGGTTTCTTCTAATTCTTTATTTATCAAATTAATTTCAACCTTAAACCATACATTACTTGAAACTACAAGTAAATAATAATTTTTATTAGTTCTATTTTTAAAATTAAAATCTTCACTTTTTGCCAATAAAAAGTATTCATTATTTTGATTATTTTTTATTAAAGAAAACATTCCTATATATTCATTTTCCTTATCTACTAATATAACAGATAAATCTATATTTAAACTTGTAGTAATTTTATAATTATCCTTATGGTTAATATCAATTCCATTATAAAATATTATTTCTCTTGTCACCTGAATTTTATCATTGTTTTTATCTAAATCAGTAATATTCATATTATTTATATTAGCTTCAAAATTTTCTTTTATATTATCTTTATTAAACATTTTTACCCTCCTCTTTTCAGTGCTTTTTTTATTCATATTCACTCCTTCCACCACTGTTTTTTTAGTTTTTATATCAGATGAAGAGTATAATATAGCAGCCAAAACCTCATCTAAAGACTCATTCCAATAATCACTCATTATTCAACTCCTAACCAATTAATTTCAGGATAAGTATAATCCAATACAGATAAAACATAGTTTACAATATCAAATTTATAGTTATCATTCTTTAAATTTAGTTTAATATAAATTGTGTTTTTCTTATCATAAGGAATAAATTCATTTATTAAGAAATTATGATATAAAATAAAATTATTTTTTTCTATTATTTTTTCTCTAGTATCAATATTTTTTAAAATATCAATATCAATAATCTCATTGATATTACCTAAATCAACTGATTTTAAAAATTCTTTTACTTCAAGCTTGGTTCTCGGTCTGAAATCAGAAAGTAAGGTTAATATATCTTCATTAATATTACTTGAAGTTAGTGTTTTATCATTTGTTAATTCTTTATCTATTTCATTATAAAAAGTATAACTTTGCCAGATATCTATATCATCATCTGTTTCAAAAAGGTAAATATTTAAAGAATTATCCTTTTTTATTACATCAAAAAATTCTCTATCTGGTAAATAGTATAAAATTTCTTTATCATAAGAAAATTTATACACTTTATATTTAGCATTTTCAGATAATTGAGTACTTCCCTGAAATTTCTTTTCTGAAATTTTAATATTCCAAACTGGAAATAAATCAAAATCAAAATCTTCATGTAAATCTAATTTTACTTCTGAAATATCATTTATTTCCTGAGGATTAAAAAGGATTTCATCAATAACCACATTAAAAATTCTTCTTATATAAGGAGAAAATAACCCCTTCCATTTTATATTATTATTATTAAAAACATTAAATAAATTCTTTTCTACATTTTCAAATGATTTATCAAAAGATAAATGATAAGTAAATTTAAACTTTACCCCGTTACTATCAGTAATAATACCCTCATATTTTTTATTATTTGTTAAAATTTCTAAATTATTTAAGCTTCCTTTATAGTATAACTGCTTATATAAAATAGATTTTACAATATGAACATCATTATCTCTATTAATTGTTTTTATATTTTTTAAAAGGCTTTTATTATCTAAATTGATTATAGGTATAATTGGATATATTTCATATTTAGCTTGTAATATATCTATTTCACTTTTAGAAACAAGCCATGTTTTTATATCAAAATAATTTTCTTCTTTAAAGCTATTTTTAATATTTTCTTTAATTATATCTATTTTAGAATCTATAATTTCACTAAATTTAAAAAATATCGTTTTTAGTATAATGTTAAAATCTTTATCTAAATTTGATTTTAACATTATTTTTTCAATAAAATTTTTCATTTTCCCTCTTTAACTTAATAAATAGCAAGTTCTTCAATTTTCATAAAATAATCATATTCTATCATTCCTAAATGGTAATTCCAAATAATATCATAATCATGAGTAATATCAAAAAATATACTTAAAATAATATTCATCCTTATGATATTTCTATCACTTTTTTTCTCCATAGTACAAATAACATATTTTTTATCTATTTTATGAAAATAAAGATATGAATTATCAAAGAAAAAACTTATTGATTTACTAAAATACTTTAACTGTCTTCTGTTAGTTTTCATACTAAAATAAAACTTACTCAAAACTATTAACTCTGATTTTGTAAAATTTGAAAATAATTTATCATTAAAAAATAAATCCAGTTTCTTAGAAATCATAGAAAATAATAAACTATTTTTTGTATGTTTTAATAAATCCATATAAGCTAAAAAATGTAATAATAAATCCTCTGTAGATTCTTTTTGTTTACTAAATTTATCACCTTTATATTCAAAGAAATCCCGTAATAATTCATAAAAGCGAGGGATAATGTTTACACTTATTTCATCAATTTTTAAAGACTTAAAATCACTAAAAACTTCAAAATGCCTTACAAAATAATCTGCAATTTTCAATTTAAAATATTTATTTTTTCTTAATTCATACTTTATAATATTTCCCAAATACATTTAAGCTCCAGCTAGTTAATTTTCACTTTACTTCCCTTAATATTTACATCTCCACCATCAACTTTTATTATAATATTATTTTTTTCTATTTTAATTAAAGAATTACCGTTTTTAAGCTCTATAAATTCCTCAGTCATTTTTAAGCTTATTTTATCATGAGAAATCAAATTAAGCTCCTTTTCTTTTAAATTAAACTCTTTTTTAAATTCATTCCTGATATATTGTTCTTGAGGATTTGTAAAAACTCCATTACTATTTTCTCTGATAGCAGACACAACATTAAAATTGGCAAGATTAATCAAAACACTATCATTTACAGCAGGAATAAAATGAAATCCAACATCTTTAGTTGCATAAGGAGTATTTACAGTAAACCAATACCTATTTTTAGCTTTATTAATATCCTCAATTTGCTTTTTATCAAATTCAACTTGTATTCTCGCAAGGTTTTTATCATCTTTATTAACTATAACTTTAGCTTTAAATAACTCAGGAAGTACTTTAAATTTAATTTTATTTATTTTATACTTTTTAAACTCTGTAGCTTCTATTTCAGAATATAGGATTCCATTTCGTAAAAGAGTTTTATTTTTAATGATCCAATATTTCTTTTTCTCAATTTTAATAAAATCACCAATGGAGAATAATACATTAAAAGGAAGAGTTAGCATAAACATAAAATTTTCACTATTTCTTTTTATCGAATAATTACTATACTCTTTAATATCATGACTTTGATTCTCCCTCTTCCCAAAGAAAATTCTTTGATTATTATTACTAATATCATCATTAATCACTTCAGTATTTTCATTTGAAAAAATTCTCTTTAAAAACTGATAATTAGTTTCTTCAAACTGAATAACAGGCAGTTTTATCACCTTATTTTCTACAGAAGAATCTAAAATAATCCCCTTAACAGGTTTAAGCTTAAGATCATTTAAAATATCTTTGTAAGTTTTTTTAGTATCCTGAAAAACTCTTGTATATGGAATAATATCTTCTTTTTTAGAGTGAGAATAGGCTTTTATTTTTAAATATAGATGATTTTTTATATTTTCTAACTCCAATTCATATATATATCCATTAAATATAATATCATCATTATACTTTATTTCAATATCACTATTAAGCTTTGATATACACTCATCAAATTTACCACTATCAATAAAAACCCTAAAAGAGCAAAAAGAATGCTCTCCTACCTCTTTTATTAACTCAAATTTCTTTAAACCAATATACTCAATATTACTAATTTTTAACATTTAAATTAATCCTTTACCTTAACCCCTTCAAGATTATCTCCTTTTTGTGCAACTATCAATTCCCAAATCATTTTATCAGTAATTGTTCCATCTGGTTTTACTTTTGTTGTTTCAAAATAATCAACAACGAAAGCCTCATTCAAATTATATTCCCTTATAATAGCATCATTATCCTCTATTATTATAGTTATATTTCTATATACATCTACACCTTTTGTCATTAAAGACCATTTTGCAAGCTCTTTTGTTTGAGATTTACTGCCCTTGTTTAACTCTCCTTGAATATTAAGAGAAACCATAATATCACTTGATTTATCAAGTACTTCCTTTCCTACAGTATCATAAAGATAATTTGCAGCTTTAACATACTTTTCACCTATTTTAATTTCACCACTTTCTTTACTTGTAATTTTTAAACTAAAATCCACGATATCCTCCATTTATTAATTCAATAAGTACTATCTGTAATATTTTCTCATTCCACAGCAAGCTAAAGCATACTGCTCACTTATTATTCCTCTTTTACTTCTATATTAACTCTTTCAACCTCTTCACCAAATTTAACAGTAATTTTTTTGTCTTCATACTTTAAAGTATCATCTTTCTGAAATAATGCATTTACATTAATTCTCATATCATCATCATCAAGCTTTCTGTATGTTTCTCTTATAAACTCTTTTATTTTATCTGATTTTTGCTGAGTAGTAACCTTTAAATAAGTTTCTAAAAAATCAGTTGTTAATTTTTTATAAATAGGCTTATATCTATCATCTCCACCTTTTTTTAATGACCTAGCATTATGAACATATAAATTTTTAATTTCTTCACCATTAAGATAAGCTAAATCAGAAGAAAACACAAATCCAAAATTCTCTTCATTTAACTCTTCAATAATTTTTTCAGAATATGATTTTAAACTTTCTTTACCAACACTAGTTCTAAATATCAAATTATTATCTCCATCTTCTATATTAAATCTTACTCCAGGTAGTTGTTTATGAAAATGTTCAAATTTTCTTTCTTTTAATTCTTTTGGATTTTGCCATGCAGCAACTAAACCAGTGGCCAAAAAAGAAGCATCAAGATAAATTCCACCAAGCACTGATTTTTCTTCTTTTTCCGTTAAATTAAAATCTTTATCTAATTTCCTACCAATTGCAACTAATGATTTATCATCAGGTAAAATAGTCAAATTTGGAATTGCAAGTATTGAGTATTCACTTTTTCTTATCTTTTCAGCCTTTTCCTTAATTGGTTTTAAGCCTTTTTTATGTATTGCATTAAAATTTGTCTCTTTTGATGGCTGAAAACTTAAAAATGAATGTACCTTATTATTTTCAAGAATATTCAATATAGAATTTACAGAGCTAACTGAATTTACATCTTTACGATTTTCTTCATTTTTATTACCTAAATCAATAGAATCATCAAGATTAATACTGGTATAAGAAGTAGTTTTATCTAAATATTCAATATTTGGTATAATAGAAAAGTATATTTTTTTATTTAAATCTTTTGCAGAGCTTTTAAGAAATAAATCCAATAGTTCTGTTTCTTTAAAAAAATCATAAACTGAATTATTTGTAACAAGTAGATTAACTTCGGTACTTCTAATTTGGTCAAAAAACACCTTAACGCCTAAAAGTGTTTGTATTATTGGCTTAGCTATTTCCATAAAAGATTCTATTTTATTTTTATAATACTTAACCATGGTAGAATAATTTTGTTTTAACTTTTCAACATCTTCAACTTTAGCAGGAAGAGTAGATGAAAAACTTGACAAAACAATCGCTTTTGTAAATTCATTTTTAGAATCATCCTTGATGTGCTTACTATAATCAGCCTCTATCCATTTTTGAGCCTTAGTTTCAAGAAATTTTTTATTATCTGTTAAGCTGGTTTCTTTATTTCCTGAAAATGGTAAAAATTTTATTTCCCCACTTTCTCCCCAAGTTGTATATCCTCTTAAAAGCTTATAATCTTCTTTTTCTTCACTTAAAGAGCTACTTACTCCTATTAGCTGAAGCTTGGTTTCTGCATCATCTATTGCAAGAGGAAGTAGTGCCATAGGGTCTTCTTTATAAATTTTAACAGCTTTTTCTCTTATTTGAAGTATATTTCCTGCATATTCATTTCTTTTCGGATTCTCTTCTTCAAGTTCAAAATATTTTTCAGTATTATATGCTAATAACTTTCTTAGTTTTTTAGCATCATCAACAACCGATTTAGGAGAAATTAAACCCAAGATTTCTTTATATTCAAAATCAATATTAACATCTCCTGACACACCTTTTTTATTAATTATCTGAGTTAACATTTTAAAAACAGTATTATCTAAATCTATTTTCTGTTTAATTACATTATCTTGTTTAGGGTCTTTAGTAGTATAAATAGGAATTCCCTTATCATCATACATCAAATAAAATGTTGGAGCAAATTTATCTAAAAATTCTTCAAAACTTTTAACTATTAATTTTTGATTAATTTCATCCAAAATAGAATCATCAAGCCCTTCATCATTTTTTGAATTACTAAGTAAAGTTACTAAATCAATGGTATCTTCATTAAAACTTTGAAATAACATCGTATTGTTTGTTTGTTTGACTACATTTAAAAAATCCATTTTTTCTCCTAAAATATATATTAAATAATTTTACTCCATAACTGTTTTATTTGAATTAGATGTTACTGAAATTACTCCACCCATTTGATTACATATTAACTTGGATGTTTCTAAAACAAATTCACTACCATGAATCACATCCTGCTTTACTTTTATCCATGTCCCACCCGTAATATAAGTACATGGTAAATAATCCCCATTTGGCAAAGGCTTTAAAAGACATTTACCAAATACAGAATTAACCGTTGTTTCTGACTTAACAACAATTTTCTGATTATTAATATAAACAGTAGATTTTATAACTTTAGTAGAACTTTCCGAAGTTCCCTGAGCACATTCAACCCCTGAACCATCTATTAAATAATTTGCCATTTGCCTTCTTCTAAAATTTTTATTAATTTGTAAAAATTATGCTTAGCATTCTAACTAAAACATAATCACTTCCTAAAACAACGATTTTCCTATCCATTCTTTCTCCCTCACACATTAATAACAATATTAACAACTTTACTATCTTTTTTAATGGCCAAGTTGTTTTTACCTAAATTTGAGTCTTCAGGTTCGGTATCATTTTCTTTGATATCGTTGGTTATTCTATTATTTTCTTTCAATAATTTCAATTTTTCTTCTATTTTTAATAATTTTTTATCAAAATCATCAAATAAATTAAGTTTTTCTTCTAATTTCATTAGTTGTTTTTTTAACTCTTTATTTTCTTCTTCAACCGCTAACAATTTCTCATTAATTTCATTTTTACTAAGGGAGTTTTCTGAACTTTCTTCCAAAGTTTTAAGTCTATTTTCTATTCCTTTTAATAACAATGTTTCGCTTTTAGATTCCGATGGAGTATCATCAATAAGTATATCTTCGTTGCTTAGAAACTCTTTAATCTTTTCTATAGTAATCTTTTCAATTTTATCTTCAAGATTTTCAAATCTTTTATTTTGTTCACTTATTGCTTTTAAAATTTTCTCTGTTATTTTGTTAAAATCTTCACTCATATCATCCTCCTTAACTGAATACTTGCTTTAACCATAGGCTTATTTTCAAATCTTGCATTTACTTCTTTTTGTAAGCCAGAATTAGTTTTAATTTTAGATAGATTTTTAATTAACCTATCTTCAAATTCTCTTTTTTTAGCTCTTTTTAATAAAACATTTAATTTAAGCTCTCCCTGCTTGTCATGCCTTAATCTAAAATATAAATCTTTTAATTCAGGATATTTTCTAATCCACTTTTGCGTTTCAATTTTTGTAATTAATTTATCAAAATCAAATTTTCCCTTTTTAGGAACACCCATTAATGCAGAATTTTTAATAGCTGTCAGAATTTTTTTTAATGAATTTATTTCTTCAGTTAAATTATCGTGTTCAAGTGGAGTTATATCGATAAAATTATCATACTTGCCTTCATTTTTACATATATTGTCATAAAAACGAATCTTTTCCTTTTCTTCTGAAGCTGTAAAAATGGCATAAATTTTTAAAATATCATCTTTATATGAAAATATCATTCTTCTGTGTTTACCATGTAAATGTATTCTGTAAAGTATATTTGAATTATCAAGTCGCATTATCTTTTTTTTATTTCCTTCTTTAATCCAATTTTTTATTTTAGGAACAAGTGTTTTTATTTCTTCCAACTCCATTTGCTCTATTTCTTCATTTAACTTATTAAATATCAAAACCTTACACATAAATCACCTCCTGTTATTATTATCTCTGAAGTTCTTTAATTTTTTTACCAATCTTTTCATACTTCCATTATCATTTTGATTATATACCCATGTTTCATCAAAATCCGACATAGTACTCTCATTTCCATAAGTTGAAATTGTAAGAGCATAAAACCTATTTTTTTCTTTTCTTGCTTCATTCATTAAATCTACGATATCAGACCTTAAGTTATTCATTATAAAATCAGAAATCATAATAAGGTCAGCATTCTTATAATTTTCACTTTTCATCTGTTTTACACCTTCTCTTAAAGCCGGAGTTGGATCAGTTCCTCCATGGAAGGACATCTTCAAGAAATTTACCAATTCATCAAGAGAATTAGGTAAATCTGTAAGTTCTATTGTATTTATAGAGCTTGAAAATGAAATTAAAAAAACTTTTCTATCTTCTTCAAGAGCTATTTTTACTATTGCAAATGTAATAACTTTCGCTATGTGTTCGGGTGTTCCATGCATAGAACCAGATGTATCTATTGCTAAAATAATAGGCCCTTTGTTTTCTTTTTTCTCTTTTTTAACTTTTTTTTCATATTCTTTTTGTTCAATATAGGATTCTTTATCTATAAACTGAAAGGTTTGCAATTTCTTTTCACTAAATCTCTTATAAAATATGTTTTCAGTTTGTAGATTTGCTAAAAGGGCTACTTCTGATGGTAATAAGTTACTTAAATCATTACTTTCGTGTATTCCAACTAATTCAGCTTTTCCTGCTCTATTTATTTTATATTTTTGAACGGGTTTAAATGCCTTTATTAACTCTTCTTCATATTCTTTTTGTACACTTCTCATTCTTCCAAGTAATTCAGCAAGATCTTTTAAATCTTTATCTTTTTCAAGTATATCAGCGTATTTTTTAAGTATGTCAAAACCTGTATTTTGCCACATTCCACTACTCATATCCCATAGTCTCCCCAAATCCCTTGTAAAAGGAGATAATATTTCTTTAATTTTAGCAAATTCTTCAATTTTTGAGTATAATTCTTTTAAAAATTCCTTTCTAGCTTCATCAATTTGTTTCATTATCCAAGCATCTTCTTTGAGTTTTAATTGTTTTATCAAGTCTTCAAAAAAAAGTTTTTTTAATGGTTTTAAGTTTTCTATTATTTTATTTTTCTTTTTTGCTTTTCTGCTTACCTTCTCATTGGTAATTTTTTTCAGTTTATTTTCATAAAATTCAAAGTCTATACCAACCTTAAATTCTTTTAGTTTATTTTTTATATTTTTAAACTCCAACTTAAACTTTTCTGGAATAATATTATCTACTAATTTAATATATTCTTTTTCGTCATAATAAGGATTATTTAACAATATTTCTCTGTCCGTTTTTTTCAACCATTTCTTTATATTTTCATTAACTTCTTTTTTTAGTTGTTTATTTTTCTTTAAAAAATCATTTATTTTTTTATCATTTTCAAATTTATCAAGAGTTTTCGCAAAATTGCTCCATTTTTTCTTATCAAAATT
>Ga0256842_1002033_pt1 | contig 15162 bp, 11 predicted proteins | sample 4559240metaG_FD_185973 | JGI IMG/M metagenome (GOLD analysis project Ga0256842, IMG submission 185973) | Hydrothermal vent microbial communities from Guaymas Basin, Mexico - 4559-240 | ecosystem: Environmental > Aquatic > Marine > Hydrothermal vents | place: Mexico: Guaymas Basin | collected...
AAATTTGTCAGGAGATATGTTTGGTGGTCTAACTGCTGCTATTGTAGCCCTTCCTCTAGCACTTGCCTTTGGAGTACAATCTGGTATGGGTGCGATTGCCGGTTTATATGGGGCTATTGCTCTTGGTTTTTTTGCTGCACTCTTTGGTGGAACAAATACTCAAATTTCTGGTCCTACTGGACCTATGACTGTTGTATCATCTGTAATTATAGCAGGTGAAATTGCTCTTTATGGCTCACTTGAAGCTGCTATTGGGACTATTGTAGCTACATTTGTTTTAGCTGGTTTATTTCTTATTATAATGGGATTAACTGGTATAGGTAAGTATATCCGTTATATGCCATACCCTGTTGTGTCTGGTTTTATGAGTGGTATTGGTATGATTATTATCATTATGCAAATATTTCCATTTTTTGGAATGAATTCACCATCCAATATACCAAAGGTCTTTGCAGAGCTTACTAGTATAACTAAAGGTATAAATTTGCAAGCAGTTATTTTATCTCTTGCAACCATTGCTATAATTTACCTTTTTCCAAGGATTACAAAAACAATTCCATCTGCTTTAGTTGCACTACTTGCTTTATCATTAATATCTACATTGATGGGTTTAAATGTCCCTATTATCGGGGATATTCCAAAAGGTTTACCTGATATTCATATAGACACTCTTTTAGGAATGGACTGGCATAATCCTATGGTTATGATTGTTCCAGCACTTACCCTCGCTTCACTTGGTGCAATTGACTCACTTTTAACTTCTGTTGTAGCTGATAATATGACAAGAACTCAACATAACTCAAACAAAGAACTCATAGGTCAAGGTATAGGTAATATGGCTGCTGGTCTTATAGGTGGCTTACCTGGAGCTGGTGCTACTATGCGTACAGTTGTAAATATTAACGCAGGTGGTAGAACAAAACTAGCAGGTATTATGCATTCTATTGTTTTAATGATTGTTTTACTTGGTGCTGGAGAATATGCTAAACTCATCCCTCTTCCTGTTTTAGCTGGAATTCTTATAACAGTTGGTGTTGGTATTATTGATTATAAAGGTATAAAACATCTTGCTAGAGTCCCACGAGCAGATGCTGTTGTTATGATAATCGTTTTAGTTCTAACTGTCTTTGTTGATTTACTCCAAGCGGTAGCTATTGGTCTTGTTTTAGCATCTATACTTTTTATGAAACAGATGGGTGATAATGCTGAAGCTAAAGCTGTTAGTTTAACTCTTGATGATTTTCATGACATTCATTTAAAAGGTGATGAAAAAGGGATTAGTGAAGATATAAAAAATCAAATCTATATACAACATTTTGATGGCCCAATATTTTTTGGTTTTACATCTCATTTTAAAACTATGATGCAAGAACTTCCTGAGGTTTCCGTAGTAATTTTTAGAATGCCAAATGTTCCATCTATTGACCAATCTGGGATGTACGCGATTGAGGATGCTATACTTGAGTTAGAAAAAAAAGATATTACAGTTATCATAACTGGTATCCAAAAACAGCCTAAAGATATGCTAAAAAATATAAATCTTATCCCATCACTTGTGAATGAAGAAAATATTTTTTCTAACTTTAACGATGCTATTAAAGTCTTAGAAGATTGTCAACTGGATTTTAAATCAAACCCAAATAAAGAACAAAAAAGAAAAATATTTTGGAAATATTAAAAAAGTGAAGTAAAAATAAGAGAGCGTAGAATAAAGTAGAATATTAGTTCTACTTTATTGATTTTTTAATACTTTACGAGCATTTAATTGTTGAACTGGTCTATTGTTACGACCTTTCATCATTACATTTACAAACTTTTTAGCTTGTGCAGCACTTACATGTGAGTAATCTTTAAGAACAAGCCATCTAACACCTTCACTACATGGTGGTGTAGTTAATGAACCATCAAATCTATAATACCCTTTATTTACAGGTAATAAAGTATTAATATCCTTAGAGTTAAGAGAACAAGTTGTTTTTTCATGTGGATTTGAAAAGATTTTACTACATATTTTTTTAAGAATTTTATTCTCTTTTGATTGTTCATACATAACAGATACAACAGCTAACTCGCCATCTTTACTTGCATGAACAAAGTGTGCTTCAAGTGGAAAGTTTTTTCCATTAATTTGATTTTCACTTGGACTGTGAAAATGGAACTGTTTAAGTTCAAACTCTATACCATCAACTTTTATATAACTTCCAGGAGCTACACTAACTTTAATAGTATGACCATTATTTACAGCCTCTGTTGCACCTGTTACATAGTGAAATTCTATATCTTCTAAACCATTAGCAAGTATAGTCTCATCTCTTTGTATATTTATAGGTGATTGATTCTTCCCATCTCTACACATAAAAAACTCTGGTTTGACATCACCCCAATGAGCCGGATTACCATCTCCTGAGTATCCCCAATTTCCATGTATACCAGCGTACACTAAACTATTTACACTAAACAATAATGCAACAATAAGCATTTTTATCTTCATTTTACTACCTTTATAAGAATATATTTTAATCATTATAAGTAAATCTTTATTATATTTACTTGAATTAAAAGAAAAACTGAGATGTTAATCTAATAATATCTACATCCTTGTTCCCAATATCTACACCATATTTATCTTTTTGATAATAAATACCAGCTTTAATAGTGTTTCCTCTTAAATACCAGTTAATTCCACCCATAACAGATGTAAGTTCTGCATCATCTGAATCTTCAAACCTATCATCTTTTTCATATCTAAAAAATGGTGCTATATAACCTAAGTCTGCCATAACATACTCACCTGTTACATACCAACCATTAGCATCACCAGTACTTAGTGAATCTCCAGCACCTAGTAGGCTTCCATCATCATTATATACCCAACTTCGGACAGCATCTTTAAACTTAAAGTACTCAGCTTGTAAAAATAAACCCTTATAATGTCCAGACACTTCAAGGTTAATTAACTTATGCTCTAAGTCATACTTAACATTGCTTGTATCTAAAGTCCCTTCCATACTTGGAACTACCCAGTAACCAGCACCAAGAGAAAAATGTTTACCCTTAGCAAAGTAAGTTTCAGTTCTTGAAGTTTCTTCCCAACCATCAAAAGGCGAAAGTACAATTTTCCCACCATAAAAAAAGCTCTGCTTAGTTACACTACTTTGGCTAGATAACTTTTCATCAACTGCATCTTTAATTTTATCAGGAGATGTCGCAGAACCAAATGCTACTTGATAGTGAATTTTTTTTTCATAATCACCATACATTTGTATATTTGCACCACGACGGTTAAATGAGATATATTGAGCCGCTACATCAGCTACATAGGGTCTATCATAAGCTATTACTCTTGCAGATTTTACAGTCTCTGTACGAGATATATCAATCTTTGCACGATAAAGTTTAAAATTTACAAGTGAAGTATCAAATGGTTTTTTAATCTTTAAGTAAGCATCACCAACAGAAAACTGACCTTCATCATTTTCAACTCCATAATTAGATTTATCATTTCTAATATCCATCACATAAGATATACCATGACCAAATCCAGCAGCAATTTCTAAGCGAACACGACGAAGATAAGCATCATTTAAATTTGTGTCTAGTTTTGTAGCATCTGCATAGTCTGTTTTTTTACTCTCCATACTACCTTGAACACGAACACCAACTTTTAACCACATATCAGGATTATCTTGCGGTACAAATTTCATATTGATATGAGTTTGTTTTCCAAGCAAGAATGTTGGAGAGTTTTTATCCATGATAGTTATCTCAGGACGAGAAACAATCTCTTGCTTTATATCTTGCTTATCTTGAGACAACTTTGGAGTAGCATAAGTACTATCTTTTTGAGATACGGGAATCAGCTCCATCGTATCTGTAAATGTATATGGTGTACGATCCTCTGCTGGAGTGATAAACATTTGACCCTTAGAGTCAACATAAACTTGAGCAGCACTTAAACTTGCCACACCTATAGCCATAGATACTACTGCACTTATAATTAATTTTTTCATAGATTACCTTTTATTTTATAATAATTTTTTTGTTAGTTGATTATAAAAGGTTTGTTATAGGTGGCTTAAAAGGAGTATTTTTATATTTAAAAGTATATATATGACTTTTATGTACAAAACTACTTGTTTTTATTTCATAGTCTAAACTAATAGTAGCTATACACATGGTAAAAGTATCATCGATAATATTTTCAACTTTTTCCACCTCAGCAGTTTCAACAATATTGTTTGATGAAATAGGTTGAAGTATAAATAAAAATAAAAACATTAGCGATAATAATAAAGTTGCTTTTGATTTCTTCATTTGGGGTATTTTATATGAATTCATTATATATGTCAATATTTATTATAGCTAGAGCCAAAAGGCTCTACATCTAAGAAAAACAAATGAAAGATAATACTAAAACTCAACTTCTGCAGTTAGCATATAAGCGTTACCATTATACTCTTCACGATTTGAACCATCTTCATTATCAGTTACTGTAACATTTGCAACCCATTGTACATTTTTATTTTGTTCCCATGCAAGACCAGCAATATATGCTATTTGATCTTTTTCATCTCTGCTATCAGTATCTAAATAATCTTTAGTCCATACATCATAACGACCTAGAACTCTATACTCTTTTTCTCCACCAAAACGAAACTCACTATTTACACTATAGCCTTCACCAGCTTGTGCAGAAACATAAGATGAATTATCAGCAGTATCTACTGAGTATATATACTGAGCTGATATCAAAAAGTTTGGTTGATTATATACAGTATGCAAACCTAAAAAAATCAAATCATCATATCCACCAGGAGCAGCTGTATCACTTTTGTGATCCATATTGTACTGACCAAAGAATGAAGCATCTAAGTAAGTTTTAGTTGTTTGCTTATCTTTACCAGATACACCCATTAAGTGAGCTGTTGTACGCCATTCTAAACTCATTCCATCGGATGAGTCATCATTGTTATCATCATTTTCAGCTGAATGATAACCTTCACCATTAAAAAGACCTATTTCACTTGCAAAATATTTTGTGTTTGTTTTAAGATTAAAACCAAAATCAGCAGAGTTACTTAAATCAGCACCATTTTTAGCCTCTATAAGTACTTTTGAAATATTACGGAAATACCAAGCATTATGCTCTTCATAATCATGCCAAGGTCTATGAACTAAACCAAGTTCAAGACCAGTTGATGGCAGTACATTATCTAAATATAGGTAACCATACTTCATTCTGATTTTTTCATCGCCAGTATCATCTTTAGTTGCATCAAATGTTACACGGTAGTAAGATTTAGGATCATCTAGTAAATAAGCTTTTACTTGAAAATAAGCTCTTCTAATCTCAAAAGCAGATCTATCATTTCTATAATCAGTACCTTTACTAGTTTTTCCACTTTTATAATCATCATATCTATAACCCAAGTAAGCTAAAGCAGAAAACTTTAACTTATCAGCATGAGAAAAAAGAGGAGTATCTTTAGTTGCTTTTTTAACTTCTGCTAAAAGTTCTTGTTTTATTTCAGCTTTATCTTCTTTAGATAATTTTACTGTTTGTGGAGTAGTATAAGTTTCCTCTTTTTGAACTTTATTTGTAACCATATCAGTAGTAATAACCAACTCAGTACGACCAACCCCTGGTTTAGTAAAAACTTGACCATTTGCATCTTCATAAAGTGTAAAGGCAGCAGCGTTTGCAGATGCTGTACCTACAGTAAGTGCAGTTATAGTTGATAAAACAATTTTTTTCATTTATATTCCCCTTATATTTATAAGCAGAATTATAAAATTGTTTGGTTACATAATTGTTACAAAAGAAATATTACTTTAATGAAAAGTTAAACTCTTTTTCCATAGATATTGCTTCATCTCTTCCATAAACAATAATATCTTTATCTACTTTAATATATTTATTTTTTATCTTGTCTGGATAATCTACAAAATTCAATATATGTTTTATACAATTGATTCTAGCTTTTTTCTTATTATCACTTTTTACTATTGTCCAAGGTGCTGATTCTGTATGAGTAGCTGAAAGCATCATAAATTTTGCAAGTGAATATTCATTCCATAATTTTTGGGATTCTTTATCTACTGGAGATAATTTATACTGCTTTAGCGGATCTGTTTCTCTTGCTTTAAATCTCTTAGCTTGTTCATCTTTAGATACTGAAAAATAGAATTTAAATATTTTTGTATCATCATCTATTGTCATCTTTTCAAATACTGGTGCATCTTTTAAAAATTTATGATGTTCTCGTTCAGTACAAAAGCCCATAACAGGTTCAACCATAGAGCGATTATACCAAGACCTATCAAAAAAAACAATTTCACCAGCCGAAGGCAGATGTTGAACATATCTTTGAAAATACCATTGTGATTTTTCTATATCACTTGGTTTTTCTAAAGCTACTACCCTAGCACCACGAGGGTTAAGATGCTCAGTAATTCTTTTTATTGTGCCACCCTTTCCAGCAGCATCTCGACCCTCAAAAATCATAAGCACTTTAAGCCCCTTCTCCTTAACATGATTTTGAAACTTGAGAAGTTCAACTTGTAAAAGTGTTAATTCTTTTTCATAATCTAAAGTCTCTTGCTTAACCCAGATTTGAACTTTATTACCTTTTCTTTTTAATTCTTTTCGTTTTCGCTTATAATTCTTACTTTTATGCGTTTGCTGCTCATGTGTATCTATCTCTTCTTTATCTTTAAACTCATCATTTATAATACTTCTACCTTTTCCCATTGTCACTCCTTCTGTTAACAAAAAGTATACTCCTATTTTTCTTATAAAATCTTTGATTCATTTTAATCTATATATAACTTTACGAAACAATCAAACTAGGTTGATGAAAATTTAAACAAACATTAGCTTTGTATTAAATCTAATTGGGATATACTACTAGTAATTAAAATTTCAGGAGAAAACATATGGGTAAATTTGTTAATAACACGGAAGAGTTTTTTACTTTTTGTGAAGAAAATGATGTTCAGTTTGTAGATTTTAGATTTACAGATATTAAAGGTGCTTGGCACCATATTAGTTATAGAATGAGTGCTGTTACAGCTGGTCAGCTTGACAACGGTCTTCCATTTGATGGTTCTTCTATAGAAGCATGGCAACCAATTAATGAGTCTGATATGCTTTTAACTCCAGATGTAAGTAGTTCTTTCCTAGACCCATTTACTGCAGATCCAACTATTATCATGTTTTGTGATGTTTATGATATTTATAAAAATCAGGCTTATGAAAGATGTCCACGTTCTATAGCTAAAGCTGCTGTTACTCATGCTAACAATATCGGTATCGCTGATGCTGCATACTTTGGTCCTGAAAATGAATTTTTTATGTTTGATTCTGTAACTTTTGTTGATAACATCAATGAAGCTGGTTACAAAGTAGATACTGAAGAGGGTGAGTGGAACTCAAACAACCCTTATCCAGATATGTACAACACTGGACACCGTCCAGGAACTAAGGGTGGTTACTTTCCGGTAGCTCCTACTGATTCTGCTGTAGATATTCGTGCTGAGATGATGCAAGTTTTAGAGCAAGTTGGTCTTGAAGTTGTTCTTGGTCACCACGAAGTTGCACAAGGTCAACATGAGATAGGAATTGTATATTCTGACATCATCGGTGCTGCTGATAATGTTCAAAAATACAAATATGTTATCAAGATGATTGCTCACCTTAATGGTAAAACTGCAACATTTATGCCTAAACCAATGTTTGGTGATAATGGTAATGGTATGCACGTTCATCAATCACTTTGGAAAGATGGTAAAAATCTTTTCTATAAAGAGGGTGGATATGGTAATCTTTCAGAAATGGCTATTCATTATGCTGGTGGTATCTTTAAACATGCCGCTGCTGTTTCTGCATTTACAAATCCTGTAACTAACTCATATAAAAGATTATTACCAGGTTTTGAAGCACCAAGTATCTTAACTTACTCTGCTAAAAACCGTTCAGCTGCTTGTCGTATCCCTTATGGAGCTGGTGAAGGTGCTACTCGACTTGAGATGAGATTCCCAGATTCTGCTGCTTGTCCTTACTTAGCATTTGCTGTAATGATGATGGCTGGATTAGATGGTATCAAGAATGCTGATATTCCTGTTGGTCCAATGGATGAAGATCTATATGAATTAAGTCTTGATGAAGTTCGTGAAAAAGGTATTCCTCAAATGCCTCATACACTTCGTGAAGCATTAGAAGGTCTTATTGGTGATAATGATTTTCTAAAACCTGTATTTACTCAAGAGTTTATCAATGCTTATCAACACTATAGATTTGAAAGATGTGTATGGCCAGATGAAGGTCGTCCAACTGCTTATGAGTATAAAACTACTTACCAATGTTAGTTTAAATGGGGCTCATGCCTCATTTTTCTACATTTTTCGCTATAATATTTTAATATGAATTCAAATCCTTTTGCACAATCAACACCTATTATAAAGCGTCGAGAAAACCCAATGGGAAAATACGAGCACCTTGATACACAAGATTTACTACAAGCTGTAAAACAGAGTGCACACTCTCCTCATCGTGGTGATTTAGATATGCTACTAAAACTTTTTTTAGATAGATATAATGATAGACAAAAAGAGTTGGATAATCTAAACCAAGATTTAGCAGATAGAATTGAGATAGAAGTAAACCTATCTAAGACAAATCAAAAAAGATACGAACAACAAGCAAAAATGGCAGCAATGGGTGAGATGATGGATGCAGTAGCCCATCAATGGAAACAACCACTAAATGCTCTTTCAATGATGGGTGAATTACTTTTAGATGATTATGAAAATGATTTAGTTGATAAAGCCTATATAGAAAACTTACTTCAAGACTCACAAATTCAAATCGATCATATGGTAAACACACTAAATGAATTTAGAAATTTCTTTAGACCAAAGCAAGAAAAAGAAAACTTTGGCATCAAAAGATGTATACAATCTGTAATGCTTCTTGTAAAAGATGAGTTTATTAAAAACAATATTAATATCAGTATCCAAAATGAAGATGAACTACTTCTATATGGCATAGAAAATGAATTTAAACATCTAGTTTTAAACATCATAAATAATGCAAAAGATGCCTTTAACGAACGTAATATTAAAGAGCGTAATATCTTTATAGATTTTTACATAAAAAACGATTTTATATATATAGATATAAAAGACTCAGCAGGTGGAATTTCTCTACATGTAATAGATGATATATTTAAACCTGAAGTTACTACAAAAGAAGAAGGAACCGGCATAGGTCTATATATGAGTTCACAAATCGCGCAAAAATTAAACGGCACACTTAGTGTTAAAAATATAGACAATGGCGCTTGTTTTTCTCTAAAAGTTCCATCAAAAATCAACTCATAATACAAAATTCGCTATAATTCCAAACTTATTAGTAATATGTAAGAGTGCTACTAATAAAATAATTCAAGTAAAGGTTTTACATGAAAAATGTAGCTCAGGGCAAGTACCGCCCATATCCACAAATAGATTTGCCAAATCGTACTTGGCCAAACAATACAATTACAAAAGCTCCTAAGTGGTGTAGTGTAGATTTACGCGATGGTAATCAAGCACTAATCAACCCAATGGACATGGATAAAAAACTTGAATTATTTGCACTCTTACTTAAAATTGGATTTAAAGAGATAGAAGTTGGATTTCCATCTGCATCTGCAATTGAATTTAATTTTTTACGCCGTTTAGTTGATGATAACTTAATCCCTGATGATGTAACTATTCAGGTTCTTGTTCAAGCTAGAGAACACCTTATAGCTAAAACTTTTGAGAGTTTAAAAGGGGTTAAAAAAGCTACTGTTCACCTTTATAACTCAACATCTATTGCACAAAGAAAGATAGTTTTTAAAAAAACACAAGAGGAGATTATAGCTCTTGCTTTAGAGGGTGTTGATTTAGTTAAGAAGTATGAAAAAGAGCATGATGGTCAGATTTTTTTAGAGTATTCTCCTGAGAGCTTTACTGGAACTGAGTTAGAATTTGCAGCAAAAATAAGTAACGAAGTAACATCTCGATGGGGTATTTCAGATACTAGAAAAGTAATTATTAATCTTCCTGCAACAGTGGAGATGGCTACACCAAATGTATATGCAGATCAGATAGAATGGATGGCAAGAAACTTAGACAACAGAGAAAATGTAATCATTTCAACTCATACTCATAATGATCGTGGTACTTCTGTAGCTGCAACTGAACTAGCACTTTTAGCTGGAGCAGATAGAGTTGAAGGTACACTTTTAAGTAATGGTGAACGCACTGGAAATGTTGATATCATAACTCTTGCTTTAAATATGACAACCCAAGGGATAGACTCTACTCTTGATTTTTCAGATATAACAGAAGTGATAGATGTAGTTGAGCGATGCACAGAGATGCATACACACGCTCGTCATCCCTATGTTGGTGAACTTGTATATACTGCTTTTTCTGGTTCTCACCAAGATGCAATCAATAAAGGATTAGCATACAGAAAAGCAAGCGAAGATAACTTTTGGGAGGTTCCATACTTACCAATAGATCCACAAGACGTTGGAAGAAGTTATGAGAGTATTATCCGTATAAATTCTCAATCTGGAAAAGGTGGAGTAGCTTATATACTTGAGAAAAACTTTGGTTATCATCTACCCAAAGCTATGCATCCAGAGATTGGTAAATTAGTTCAAAGTGTTACAGACACAAAAGGTAAAGTTTTAGAAGCAAATGATATTTTAGATATTTTAAAAGCAAACTATTTTGAAATAAAAGAGCATATAAAATTAGTAGATTTTACTCTAACATCTATCAAAGGCACTTCAAATTGTACTTTAACTTATATTTACAACGGAAAAGAGATAGTAGCAAACGGTGAAGGAAATGGTCCTGTTGATGCTTGTAAAAATGCACTAGAAAAAGACTATAAAAATAATTTTACAATTAGCTCTTATGCTGAACATTCATGTGGAGACAAAAGCCATGCAAAAGCTGTTGCATACATAGAGATAGCAACAGACTCTACTTTATCTTGTTTTGGTATTGGAGTAGACAACGATATTGCAACTGCTTCTATCAAAGCACTGTTTTGTGCTTTAAATCGAGCTTTTACCTAAAATAAAAGTTCCTCTTCTGCTTTCACTTCTGCCTCAGCATGGGGTGGTTTTGAAATATCTGAAAAATATTCTTTATGTCCATCCATATCAACTTCAATAATTCCCTTAGGTTGCTTAAACTTTCTTTGAATCTGTGGATAAAGTTTTAATACACTTTTATAATAATTTGAAAATGCAGGTCCAGATATCCTACCACCAGTTTCTCTTCTATACATTGGAGTATTATCATCATTACCAAACCATACAACTGTCTCTATTGTAGGCGAATAACCAGCAAACCATCCATCCATATTGTTATTGGTAGTTCCAGTTTTTCCAGCCAACTCTATTCCCTTAACCTTTGCTCGTCTACCAGTCCCTCTTTTTACTACATCTCGTAAAATAGTTGTCATAATATAAGCTTGAGCTGGTGTAGTTATTATATGAGTTACGTCTCTTTTTTCATATATTGTTTTATTGCCTTGTTCTATATACCTTATAAGATGAGGCTCAACTTGTACTCCATGATTTGAAAATGAAGTGTAATATTTTGCTAGCTGTAATGGCGACAAAGATATAGTTCCAAGTGAGATAGATAAATCATGCGGAAGATTTTTTATACCAAACTTTTTAAGTTCAGCTAAAAGTTGTGCAAGACCTATATCATTTACAAGATTAATAGTTGCAAGATTTCTTGAATGGATTAATGCCTTTCTTAAAGAGACTAAACCCTCATAATTTTTTTCATAATTTTTTGGTTGCCACTTTTTCTCTTTACCATTTTTTTCATACTTATAAGTCCTAGAGATATCAACAAGTTTAGTTACGCCAGAGTAACCTAAATCAAGCGCTACTTGGTAAATAAATGGCTTAAATGCTGATCCTGGTTGACGACGACCCTGAGTTGCTCTATTATATGATGACACCTTATAATCATAAGATCCTACAAGTGCCAAGATATCTCCACTTTTAGAATCAAGTGAAACTAATGCACCATTTAAAAGTGAAGTATTCACATCTGCAGGCATATTATATGCTGGATTTTTAGCAAATCTTTTTGCATCATATACTCTATAATTTTCTATCCGCTTCAAAGACATTTCATACGCTTTCTTTACTGAAACACGAGCTGCATCTTGAAGTCTAAGATCAACTGTAGTATATATCTTATATCCACCAGTTTTTATATCAGTAATTGCTAGTTTATTACGAGCGCGTCTTAGAACTTCATCAACTATAAAGGGTGCTTTATTTTGAGTTAGAGTAGTGTCGTAAACTTTGGGTAACTCTTCTAATGCGCTTTCATAAGTGTCATCATCAATCCAGCCAAGTATATGCATACGCTTTACCACACGGTTTGCACGACCCATTGAAAGTTCATAGTTTTTTGTAGGGGCATAAGTACTTGGTGCTTTTGGAAGTCCCACTAATATAGCCATCTCTTTTAAAGTTAAATCATCTAACTTTTTATGAAAATACCCATCTGCTGCAGTTTTGATACCATAATATCCATGACCATAATATATCTCATTTAAATAACACTCAAGTATCTGCTCTTTTGTTAAAAATCTCTCAATCTTAAGGGCGTAAATTGCTTCTTTAATCTTACGAGATAATTTTTTCTCGCGTGTTAAGAGTACATTTTTCACTAATTGCTGAGTAATTGTACTAGCACCTTCAACTGCACTTCCTGCTCGTATTACCTTTATAGCTGCACGAAAGATAGCATCTATGTTTATACCAGGATGTTCAAAAAATGTAGTATCTTCTATAGCTACTAGTGCTTCAATAATTCTAGGTGGAATCTCTTCAAACTTTGCATAATATCTATGTTTTTTATTGAAAATATTTGCTATTTTATCACCATTTTTATCATAAATTCTAGTTGTTACTTCTGGATGATAATTTACTAATTTATCAATGTTATAGTCATTTCCAATTAAAAAATAACCTAGGACTAAAAATGGCGATAAAAAGCCTATAAAAAGAAGTGTAAAAAATATATTTTTAAAAATTCTCATAAACGAAATTCCCTATTTGCAAAATTTGCTTCTATTAATGTTTGTGTATAAACCTCTTTTGGTCTATCTAATACTCTATGCATCTCTCCACTCTCAACAACTTTTCCATTTTTTATAACACAGATATTTTCACATAAAGACTTAGCTGAATTCATATCATGTGTTACAAAAAGTATCTTAAATCCCAACTTTTTTGATAAGTCACGAAGTAAATCAAGTATCATTACTCTAGTTTTAGGATCAAGTGCTGTTGTTGGCTCATCGAGTAACATCAACTCTGGTTCAGACTCTAGTGCCATAGCAATTACAACACGCTGAAGTTGTCCACCTGAGAGTTCTGGTGCAAATCTATCTAATAACTCTTTATCAAGACCAACCTGTGCAAATAACTCCTCAGCCCTGCTTTGTGGTACAAAAAATTGTTTCTTTATCTTCGTAAGAGGAGAGAGTGCTGTAAAAGGATTTTGAGGTACAAAAGATAAAGTATCTCCAGCTTTTAACTCAAAATCTCCATCAACCATCAATTCACACTCCATTGAGTTTGGTAACATCCCCAAAAGTGCTTTAAGCGTCAATGATTTACCACTACCACTCTGCCCAACAAGAGCTAATGATGATTTTATATCAAAAGATATATCCACTAAAGTATTATCATCAAGAGTTATTTTGAGTTTTGTGATTTTCATTTAGTTATTTTAGCCAATTTTTTACACAACTCTCTTAAATCATCTTTACTTTCTCCAACTCTAGCTATTAAACGCACTATTGCCTTTGGCACTGTTGGTTGTCTTATACCACCTATCGCATAACCAATATCTTTCATCTCATCTTTTATTTTTATAACTTTTACATTATCATCTATTAAAATTGGAACTATTAAACCCTCTACATGTAGAGCTAGTTCCTCTTTTATTATTTGCTGTCTTTGTTTGATTTCATCTTTTAAAAACTCTTTATTTTCTAAGATATATTTTAAAGAGTTATGAGCTAAAAGGGTATCGTAAAGAGAAAGCGAAGTAGCATATATGATAGGTTTAGCACGATTTATAAGATACTCATTTATATGATTTGAGGAGAGGATAAACGCTCCAAAACTTCCATAAGCTTTTCCAAGTGTACCCATCTTTATATGGTTTGGTTTTATATCAATATTATAATAATCAAACACACCCATAAGGTTCTCACCAACAACACCAGAGCTATGAGCTTCATCAACTATCAAAAGTGCATCATATTTTTCACAAATATTAAACACCTCTTTTTTAACTAAATCACCATCCATTGAGTAGATTCCCTCAACTGCAACTATCTTTCTTTTTGCTTTTGAGTTTTTGAGCATATCTTCAAGTTCTAACATATCATTATGTTTAAATCTCTCTACATGTAGAGCATTTAGGTTTGAAGCTAAAACTCCTGAAGCGTGATAAAACTCATCCATAAAAAGAGTATCACCCTTTCTTACAAGTGATTCAATTAAGGCAATATTTGCATTGAATCCACTTCCTAAAATTACTCCAGCTTCAAAACCATTAGCCTCACACAAAGCATCTTCAAAATATTTATGAATTTGATGGTAACCATTTACTAAAAGTGAGGCTTTTGAGCTGTGAAATTCTAGGTCGTTTAACTCTCTACATGTAGAGAGATGCAACTCTTTATTGTGAGAGAGTCCAAGGTAATCATTTGAAGCAAAATCTTTTAAAGTATTATCATAAACTTCTCGAGTACGATAGCGACCTGATTTTTTTAAAGCTTTTAGTTCATTTTCGTAGTGCACTACATAAACCTCTTGAGAACTTCAGTCTTTAATCCCATTGCAGTAGATTCAAACCCACGGACCTCTTTTATATAACTCTTACAAAAACCCTCAACCATACAAGCCCCAGCCTTACCTCGCCACTCACCACTCTGTAAATACTTATCTAAATCATCCATATCAAATGTGTTAAATAAATAATCAGTTTGTGAAATATCTATAAGCTTTTTTTCTTTGCTTTGGTAAATCATACAAGTGATTATGCTAGTTATATCTCCACTTTGGG